>Ga0065721_10004985_pt1 | contig 42596 bp, 42 predicted proteins | sample Mesricmetagenome_FD_59108 | JGI IMG/M metagenome (GOLD analysis project Ga0065721, IMG submission 59108) | Mesophilic microbial community from rice straw/compost enrichment Sample: eDNA_1 v2 (version 2) | ecosystem: Engineered > Solid waste > Grass > Composting > Bioreactor | place: USA: Davis... | reverse complement strand
GATCAACAAGAACCTGCCGTAAGGGCAGGCTGCGGCATGGCAGCCGCAGCCCGTTGCCTTACCGATCGCAAAGCATAAATGCCTTGTTAGGCGTACTTAGCGCGCTTGGCGTTCAAATCGCGCCGAATGAAGGCGATTCGNTGCCGCACATAGAAGTCGTAGCTGCCCCCGCGAAGCTCGCGGGGGTTTATCGTGTGCCCGGTGTCATTATCCACAATGATAAGCTTCCCGTCGGCGTAAAACTTGAACGTAAGATCTTGAGACGGGCGGCTTCCTATCGAAGGCTCCAAATAACGGAAATGTTCGCAGTTAACCATCCCTAATCCACCTCTCCTGGCAGATGATATGAGAACAATTGTTCTTGTTCTCATTATAGCAAACATTTGTTCGTATGGAAAGGTGTTCCGGAATACAATAAACTATATTTATCTCGAAAAATTACGAAATTCTATCCGTCATTCAGAAGGAGCACCTATTATCGATGATTACGATAGCTGGCTTGACCCGCAAGCTGCCCCAAGGCAAAGTCGTGCTGAAGGACATTCGCGGCCAACTGGAGCCCGGGGCGTTTATCGCCGTAGTCGGACCTAGCGGAAGCGGCAAGTCGACTCTTCTCAAATGCTTGGCTCTGAAGGAGCCGTGGTCCCAAGGGGAATATCTGTTCGACGGCCAGAATCTGCTCAAGGGCGGCATGATCGCCAAGTGGAAGGCGCGCCGCAAGATCGCCTATCTGGAGCAGAAACCGATTCTGTACGAGAAAAAAACCGCGCTCAAAAACGTTCTGATCGGAGCGATCGGCCAGGTGCCGTGGTTCCGCAGGGTGACGGGCATGGTGCGCAACGACGATTATATGGGCGCGATGGAGACGCTGGAATCCGTCGGCTTGATCGACAGGGCCCACCAGCACGCCGAGAAGCTGAGCGGCGGCGAACGCCAGCGCGTCGCGATCGCCAGAGCGATCGCCCACGGCGCCGAGCTGCTGTTCGCGGACGAGCCGGTATCGGGTCTAGATCCGCATTCGCAAGAGGATATCATGGAGAGACTAAAGAAGATCTGCAAGGAGAACAGGACGACCGTCGTCGTCGCCATGCACCGATTGGAGCTGGCGGAGAAGTTCGCCGACGAGATCTGGGGTCTGAAAGACGGCCAGATCGAGCTCAAGGTGAGAGGCCGCAGATTGACCGGCGCCGAGAAGGTTAGGCTTTCGTGAGCGATTCTATAATCATTAAACCGATATCGTCCGATAGGATTCCGGAAGCGCACGTGCTGGAGACGCTATGTTATCCGCCCGATCAAGCGGCCGCTTTGGAAGCGTTTCGATATCGCCAGGCGACGTTCCCGGATTTCTTCTTGGGCGCTTGGGACGAGGAAGAGCTGGTCGGGCTTGCGTGCGGCGTTCGGACGGATGCCAAGGACTGCACCGACGTCGGCATCAAGCAGCGTCACGGAGGGCGGGTCGACGGCAGGAAGCTATGCATTCTGTCGGTCGCGGTTCATCCGGATTATCGCCAATGCGGGCTTGGAACCAAGCTGCTGGACCGGATCGTGTCGCTCGCGGCGAGCAGCGGGTTGTCATCGGTCATGCTGATGAGCCAGCGGGAGCTTGTGCCCTGGTATGAGGCGAGAGGGTTTCGCGCGACGGGGCTCGTTCATAGCGAGCATGGCGGAGTGGATTGGCACGATATGCTCCTGGAATTCTGCGAGTAAGAGAAGAGACCGGATGGTCCGGTCTCCCGCGCTCGGTCAAGCTTAGACTCGTTCTGTGCGTCCGGCGGCGAGATCGCGCAAGGAAGCGATCTTGCCGTGCGGTTGCTGGGATTGCTTGCGGACCTTCCAGGCGTTCTCGCGACGATGCTTGGACGTTGTCATTGGGCACCCTCCTGATGAACGAAGTTGACGAGCATTTCTTAGATTGACGTCCGCGCGGAACCGCTATTCCCGGCATTTCATGGGACGCCGCATTAGAATGGGGGAATCAGATATGAATACGAATCTCGAGCAAGCCAAAGTCGTTTCCATTAACACGGGGAAGGTTCAGGCCGGAAGCTTTAAAGGCAAGGAAGCCCATTCCGGCATTTACAAGGAACCGGCCGGCCGGTCTCTCCGGCTTGGACAAACCGGCATCGAAGGCGACGAGCAAGCGGATCCGATCAATCACGGAGGTCCGGATAAAGCCGTCTGCGTATACATCCGCGATCATTATCCGCATTGGGAGCGGGTGCTTGGCCGATCGCTTCCGGTCGGCGCGTTCGGGGAGAACTTCACGGTCGAAGGCCTCTCCGAGGACGACGTCCACATTGGCGACGTCTATCGGATCGGGGAGACGGTTCTTCAAGTAAGCCAGCCGAGGCAGCCTTGCTGGAAGCTGGCGATGAAGTGGGGGCTCGACGAGCTGCCGGCGCTCGTGACGGAGATGGGATCGACGGGCTTCTACTTCCGGGTGCTGAAGCCGGGAACCGTAGACACGGGCATCCTCGAACGGGTAGAGCTCCATCCCGCGCGCGTTACCGTAACGGAAGCGAATCGTATCATGCATCGGGATCGTACGGACAAGGACGGATTGCGGAAAATGCTCTCGTTGGACGTTCTTGCGGACAGCTGGAGGAACACGTTCGAGAAGAGGCTGGCGAGATTGGAAGGTGGAGAAGGATGAGCCGTTTCCAAGGACGGACCGTTCTCATCACCGGAGCGACCGGCGGCATCGGCCGCGACTTGGCGCGCGCTTATTCCGAGCGCGGGGCTTCCGTGTTTCTGACCGATCTTCCGAACGGGGAGGGGGAGCAGCTCGCCCAAGAGCTGAGGACAGCCGGCGGCAAGGCGACCTTCTTCCAATCCGATCTCGCCAAGGCCGAATCGGCCGCCCGGATCATGGATGCCGCGCAGCGGGAATTCGGCCGGATCGACATCTTGATCAACAATGCCGGCTTCGGCATCTGGAAGTCTCCGCTGGAGCTGTCGATCGAGGAGTGGGACTCGGTGCTGAACGTCAATCTTCGCGGGACGTTCCTTTGTTCGCGGGAAGCGGCGAAGGCGATGAAGCGACAAGGAACAGGCGGGTCGATCGTGAACATCGCTTCGACGAGGGCGGTCCAGTCCGAGCCGAACTCGGAGGCCTATGCCGCCTCCAAGGGCGGAATCCTCTCGATCACTCATGCGCTCGCTCTGTCCCTCGGTCCCGACCGGATTCGGGTGAACGCGATCAGCCCGGGCTGGATCGACAACGGGAAGTTCGGCGAGCTGCGCCCCGAGGACCACGAGCAGCACCCGGCCGGACGGGTCGGGACGACGATGGACATCGCCCGCGCCTGCTTCTATCTGACCGATCCGGACAACGACTTCGTGACCGGAATCAACCTGACGGTAGACGGAGGCATGACCCGCAAGATGATCTACGTCGAGTAGCCGGAGGGCGAGTTCGCGCAAGCGGGCACAACCTATGCAATCGAAGGAAGGTTGCGACATAGAATAGGAGCAGATGAGCAGGAGGCGAACGCGAGCGCCCGGTCCGGCCCGTCCTGCTCCTTTTTTTTGCCCATTCTTCGTAAGCGTTTACCAATTTCCGTCAAGTTCGGAAGGAAAATCCCGGAACGATAGCGAAAGGTATGGGGATAAGAGAACATCCAGCGTTTCATTCGCTTCTTTCGTCTGTAGTCACCACTATGCGAAGGGGGATTCGAAGGCACATGACCTCGCTGCCTAGATGGAACGAACTCGGTTTTTTTGAGATTCGCCTGGAATCGATCGGCGGTCTCGGCGCCAACCTTGCCGGCAAGATGCTGGCGGAGGCGGGCGTGATGGGCGCCTCGCTGAACGGAGTCAGCTTCAGCTCGTACGGCTCCGAGAAGAAAGGCTCGCCCGTCAAAGCGCATATCCGCTTCTGCGATTTGGACACCCGGATTCGCGACACCTCTCCCGTAGAACGGCCTCACGTCATCGGCATTTTCCACGAGAACCTATCCCGCACCGTCAACGTCATCTCCGGAATGTACGAGGACAGCATCGTCCTCGTAAATTCCAAGAAAACTCCCGAAGAACTGAAAGAAAAACTGAAGCTGAAGAGCGGAACGATCGCCGTCGTCGACGCGACGGGCATCGCGCTGGAAGAGAGCAACCGCGTCAATATGGCCATGCTCGGAGGCTTGTTCCGGCTATGCGGCTTCCTCGATCCGGAATTCATGAAGGGAGTCGTCCGCAAGTCTCTGGAGAAGAAATACCCGGGCGCCGTCCAGCCTGCCTTGAACACATTCCAGAGAGGCTACGACGAAGTGAAGTTCCAGTCGTTCGCGCTTCCGGAAGGCGAGGAGATGCCCGGCTTCGTTCGCATGGACACGCCGGTGCTGGGATATGAGACTCAGCCGATCGGCGGCCTTATCACCAACCCCGGCAACAGCATCCTGAAGGATCTGAGCATCTCGAGAGCCGGCCGGCTGCCGCACTTCGCGGACGACAAGTGCATCCATTGCGCGGCTTGCGATAACGTCTGCCCGGATTATTGCTTCGTCTGGGAGGAGCTGCCCGACAAGAAAGGGCGTCCTCAGATGTTCCTGCAGGGCATCGATTATCAATATTGCAAAGGCTGCCTGAAGTGCGTGCAGGCTTGCCCGACCGCCGCCCTTACGGGCGAGCTCGAAGCCGAGGGCTATGCCGACGGCAGCCGCGTTCCGCACCGATTCGATCTGGCGATCTCTTGAATGAACCGCATATCAGTTGGTTAAGAAGGGTGGAGCATAGGATGGCGATTGATTTAAGCAAAACGACAAGCCCCAAGGGCAAGATCGAGCAGCGAATCGTCTACGAATCCGGCAACGAGATGGCCGCTTACGCCGCTCACCAGATCAACTATCACATCATGGGGTATTTTCCGATCTCGCCTTCGACCGAAGTGGCTCAATTCCTCGACTTGATGAAGGCGAACGGACAGCACGACATCGTGCTCATTCCGGCGGACGGGGAGCACGGCTCCGCGGGCGTCTGCTACGGCGCGTCCACGGCGGGCGGCCGCGTGTTCAACGCGACGAGCGCGAACGGGTACCTGTACATGCTCGAGCAGATGCCCGTCCAGTCGGGCACCCGCTTCCCGATGGTCATGAACCTGGTCTGCCGATCCGTGTCGGGACCTCTGGACATCCACGGCGACCATTCGGACCTGTATTTCGCGCTGAACACGGGCTGGCCGATCGTGCTGTGCCGCGATCCGCAGGCGGTCTACGACATGAACATCATCGCGCTTAAGCTGGCGGAAGACCCCGAGGTCCGCTTGCCCGTGCTCGTCGCCTCGGACGGTTATTTCACGAGCCACCAGAAGCGGCGCGTCATGACGTTCGCGAATCGCGAGGACGTGCTCGCGTTCGTCGGGGAGAAGCCGCCGGAGGGCTTCGCCCACGTGCTCGACCGCGACAATCCGATTACCGTCGGCCCTTACATGAACGAGCCGGATTACATCAACAACTGCTACCAGCAGTCGATGGCGATGTACCGGGCGGAAGCGGTTTACGACCGAATTCGCCAAGAATACGCCGAGCTCACCGGCCGGGATTATCCGATTCTCGATCTCTACCGGATGGACGACGCCGAGGTGGCCGTGTTCCTGCTCAATTCGTCGGCGGAGATCGTCAAGGACGTCGTGGATCAGCTTCGCGAGAAAGGAGTGAAGGCCGGCTCCGTCTCGCCGAACATCATTCGCCCGTTCCCGGCGAAGCAGATCGCGGAGGCGCTGCGCGGGGTCAAGGCCGTCACGGTCGGCGACCGCGCCGACTCGTACGGCGGTCACGGCGGCAACATGACGATCGAAGTGAAGGCGGCGCTGCAGACGTACGAGAATCATACGACGAAGGTAGTCAGCCGGATCTACGGGCTTGGCGGCAAAGACTTCTATGCCGAGGACGGGCTGAAGCTGTTCGAGGAGGCGATCGCGGCGGCGGGATTGGACGGAGCGGCGGCCGCGGAAGGGGCGGCCTCCCCGAAGCCGTTCGATTACCACGGCCATACGGCGGGCGATCCGGCCAAGGCGCCGAAGCGGGTGCTTACGCCGATGAAGTTCGAGGAGCTGAAGACGGGCCTCATTACCGTCACTCCCGACGAGACGACCGGCAAACTGAACGTCCGCGTGCCGCCTCTGCGCAACCTGACCAAGAAGCCGAAGAGAATCGCTCCGGGACACGGCGCTTGCCCGGGCTGCGGCATTTTCTCCGGGTTGGAGCTGTTCTTCAAGGGCATCGAAGGCGACATGATCGCGCTCTTCCATACGGGCTGCGCGATGGTCGTCACGACCGGCTACCCCTATTCCGCGCACAAGGCGACCTACATCCACAACCTGTTCCAGAACGGGGCGGCCACTCTGTCCGGCGTCGTGGAGATGTTCTACGAACGCAAGCGCCGAGGAGAGCTCGATCATCTGGGGCTGAAGGAAGACTTCACGTTCGTGATGATCACCGGCGACGGCGGCATGGACATCGGCATGGGGCCGGCCATCGGCGCGGCGCTTCGCAACCATAAGATGATTATTCTGGAGTACGATAACGAAGGCTACATGAACACGGGCGCCCAGCTGTCTTATTCGACGCCGCTCGGGCACCGGACGTCGACTTCGAACGTCGGCAAGCAGCAGGCGGGCAAGGTTTTCCATCACAAGGATACGGCACAGATCATGGCGGCGACGAATATCCCTTATGTGTTCACGGGCAGCGAAGCAAATCCGATCGACCTCGTGCGCAAGGCGGCGAAGGCTCAATGGTACGCCCAGAACGAAGGGATGGTGTACGGGAAGATCCTGATCACCTGTCCGCTCAACTGGCTGTCGGAAGACAAGGACGGCTCCACGATCATCGAGCAGGCGGTCAATACGTGCTTCTTCCCGCTCTACGAGGTGGAGAGGGGCATCACGAACATAACGTACAACCCGGAAGAGAAGGGCAAGAAGAGCTCCGTTCTCGATTGGCTGCGAATGATGGGCAAGACGAAGCACCTGTCCAAACCGGAGAATCAAGAGACGCTGAGAGAGTTCGAGAACGAAATCGAGCGGAGATGGGCCGTGCTGAAGGCGAAGCATGAGAGCCCCTACCTCTAAGGCGGTGAACGGAGATGCCTTACGCGCTTAGGCATATCGGAACGGGCGAACTGCTGGCGGGCAAGCAGGCGAACGCGTATCGGCTAGCATACTATGGCTTGCTTCTATGGGACGACGAGCCGGACGAGGAGCAGCGGTTCGACGTGCTGATGAAGTCGGAGCGGTTCCGCGCCTTGGCCCCGGAGACGATCATCAAGGAGAGACACGCGGCCGAATGGGAGCAGGTGCAGGAGCTGAGCCGGTGGAAAATCACGCTGATTACGGAGCAGGAAGCGAAGCTCGGCAACGTGAAGCTGCGCAACGATCCTTCCTTGCGGATCTTTATGAGAGGCGGGCAGCTTCTCGCGGAACCTGCGGAACAATAAACATTCGCCCTGAAAACTCGGGTAGGCGAACGTGCACCAATTGGGCTCTCGCGTTATAAACTGTTGATAAGACAACAGTGAAGGAGCCGTTCGATCGATGGATTACTTCGGGCTTCCTTATCCTTATGCCTATCCGGTAAGGACGAATGCGGGGGATTGGACGCCGGCCGCGGTTCAGTTGAACCGAACGCTTCGCATGCTGTGGGAGCAGCATGTCTATTGGACCCGCCTGACCGTGAACAGCATCGTCGGGAGGTACCCGGAACAACAGGCGGCTACCGCTCGATTGCTCCGCAATCCGACCGACTTCGGCGCGTCGTTGGAGCCGTATTACGGCAAGGCGATCGCCGACCGCTTCGCCGCGCTGCTGCGGGATCACCTGACCATCGCCGCGGAGTTTGTCACCGATCTGCGGGACGGGAAGCAGGCGGAAGCGGCCGACGCGCAGAAGCGATGGTACGCCAATGCGGCGGACATCGCCGAGTTTCTCGGCCGGATCAACCCTTATTGGTCCCGCGAGGAATGGGTCCTGATGATGAACGAGCATCTGAGGCTGCTGACCTTGGAGGCTGCCTACCGCTTGAGCGCGGATTATGCCGCGAATGCGGCGATATCCGATCCGATCGAGAGGCAGGCGCTGGAGATGGCGGACGTGATGACGCAAGGAATCATCCGGCAGTTTCCCTCCTCGTTCGGTATCGTAAGCTGATCTCTCGTCAGACGGTTAATCGGGCTGGTCCCGGTTAGCCGTCTTTTCGGCTTTCCTCGATCGATCTTCAGCCAATATTTTGTTTCCAATTCCGGTGAAATGGCCGTCATCACGATCCTTGTATTTGTGATATAATGATAGTCAACGCAATCAAGGATACGCAATAAAGGATAGTGCGAGATGTCCTCGGGAGGGAACAAATCAATGGAACGACGTTTTGTCATCGAGGCGGTCATGATCGCCACTTACGGCCAGCTGCTTCTGCCGAAACGTCCTGTCGAATACAGGATTCCTTACTCCACGATCATGGAGCTATACGATATGAAGGATAGTCCGGAGCCGATCATGCCGGAACCGGAGGACGATCGCCACGTCAAGGCGAAGGTAGCGGAGATGATTCAATTCTTCGAGGACCCGTTTAATAAGAAGAAGCTGGAAAGGGCGCTGCTTGCGCCGTGGCGCGAGAGCCCGCCTCTGCCCATTAACGAGCACGTCACTTTTATCGTGGTTAATTCCGTCGAGAATATGCAATACGGAGAAGTGTTCGATCCGATCGAAACGGAGCTGATCCTTACTTCGCTGCGTTTGCAATGCCCGATCCTGACCGATCAGATCGAATTCCAGGACAAGGCGATTCAGAATAGCATTCCGGTTCTTCTCTATGATATCGACGATTACGAGTTTGCCTTGGAAGAAGACGTTCCGTCTTCGGACGGTTATTCGCAATAAGAAGCTGCCGGCATCAGCCGGCAGCTTCTCGCGCTAGGAGGGAAGGAATGGGGATCGGTGCAGCTTGGGCCCGCTGGTTGGCTGAGAGACATAGGAAGCAGGGGAGACCGGAGCGTTCCCTCTTCTGGTATAGCCGATTAGGCGAACGGCGGATGACCGAAGATGACCGTTTGAGCTATGCGAAGCTCTTGCGCGAGCAGGATCGCATGGACGAGGCCGTTCGCATTCTAAGCGAGCTCATTGCCTTATCAAACCGTACGGATGCTCTGTTGGAGAGAGCTCTCGTCTATAATGACATCGGGCGAGAGCAAGAGGCCATCCGCGACCTGGACGAGGCGATCCGCCAAGAGCCGGAAGAGTATATTTATTGGTATACGAGAGCGATCTCCTATAGCAACTTAAGGAAGTACGAAGAGGCCGCCGCAAACATGGAGAAGGCGCTGGAGAGAAGCGGGGAAGATTCCCGCTCCTCGACCGGCTACGAGCTGGCCTGCATCTGCCTCCGCTTGGAGCGGATCGACCGGGCTGTTCAGCTGCTGGAACAGGTTGCCGGACAAGAGAAGACATTGATCCCTCTCCATCTTTATCGCCTGTCCGAAGCATTGGAGTCGTCGGGCCGAGAATCCGAAGCGCTGGCCGAGCTTCGCAAAGCCGTGCGGATGCAGAGCCGTCTTCGTCTCAGCAAAGACGGGGGAGCCGAGTTCTTAAAGGAGAGAACCCGTTATTCGGATACGGCGATTCAGACGCTGATGGCGATCGTGGATGCGGAGTACGGCTTCCGAATGAAGGAATCCCTACTGCTCGAGAAGGCGGGGTATCTGGAGGAAGCCTTCGCAACGATCGAACAAGGCTTGAAGGAATACCCGGGGGAAGAGCTTCTTCTTATCCGCCAAGGGGTGCTGTTGCGGCAGCTAGGCCGGGAAGAGGAGGCGATCGCTCTTTTGGGCCGGCTGACGGAGGCGGACCCCGATAACTTCTCGGCAAGAATGGAGCTGATCCTGACTTATCGCAGACAGGAACGCTGGGAGCAAGCGGTGGATATTCTGGAGGATACGCTGAAGCGCAACCCCGGCCAGACGGTCGTCCGGTATTGGCTCGTCGACGTGCTGCGCGACTCCGGGAAGCTGCAAGAGGCGAATACGGCAAGCAGCGCCCTAACGGAAGCGGAGCCTGAAGATCCGCTGAACTGGAAGCAGAGGGCGGAGCTGTTCATCGATATGGAGCAGTACGAAGAAGCGGATCGGGCTTACACGAAAGCCATCGCGCTGGATGGGAGCGCGGATTACTATATGCGACGGAGCTTCTCGCGCTATATGGCACGCCATTACGAAGCTGCCATGTTGGACATTCAGGAAGCGATCGCTATCGAGCCCTCCCTCCGCGAGGACGGCAAGACCGCCTACGCGCTCGCGGAGCTCTATGCGGGCATGAAGAATTTCGCGCTGGCCGACGAGGAATACGGCCGGGCCATCCGCTTGGAAGACGACAATCCGCATTTATATGAACGGAGGGCGGCCGCCCGGATGAACGCCAAGAGCTATGCGGCCGCCATCGAGGATTGCCGAGCGGGGCTCGCTCTCGTACCGGAGCAAACCAGGCTCATCTGGATGAAGAGTTATCTTCATTGGGAGTTGGGGGAATACGAACCGGCGCTTCAGGAAGCCCTGCACTATGTCCGGCTCGTTCCGGACGACGAGCAAGGGCTGCTCAACCTGTCGACGATCTATTCCAATCTCCGCCGGTACGACGAGGCGATCGAGGCGATCAACCGGGCCATCGCGCTCCAGCCTTTCGCCTCTCGGCTGTATCTTGAACGAGCTTCCCTTTACTACCATCATCGATTCGATCGCTCCCGGGCGGCAGACGACCTGGTCGATTGGCTGCTCTATGCCGCTGCCGAACGTTCCCGGGAAGATCCCCTCTCCCTTCTGGACGAGTTGGACGGCTTCGACGACGAGATGCGCGGACGAGCCCGAGAGCAATATTCGAGCGGATTCGGCGCCAGCCGCTATCTTATTTAAAGTGTATGGGGATTTCGATTATGGTAAAATGAGGGGAAGTCCGCGGTCGCGGACCACAACCGAATTCTAGGAGGCATTCCCATGCTGGTCACCACCACCTCGAACGTTGAAGGCTACCGAATTTCGAACTACTACGGTCTCGTAAACGGAGAAACGATTATGGGAGCGAACGTGTTCCGCGATTTTATGGCTTCCATCACGGATATCGTAGGCGGCCGTTCCGGCGCTTACGAGAATAAGCTGAAGGAAGCGCGCGACACCGCGATCTCCGAGATGGTGAGCCAGGCTCAGCGAATGGGCGCCAATGCTATCGTGGGCGTGGATGTCGATTACGAGGTCGTGCGCGACGGCATGCTGATGGTCGCGGCAAGCGGAACGGCCGTATTCGTTCAGCAGGCATAAGCCGCGTCTGCAACGGACGCATATTAAACCAGGAATAGCAGATACTGGGGAGAGACTAGCCAAAGGCGGTGCTCCCCATGTGTCAGCGATATTCCCTTACGGCTCGATTGCCTGAGCTGATCGAGCAATTCCGGATCGATACGGTCGATGCGTCCGTATCGTACCGGCCTAAATACAACCTGTCGCCTACCCAAGACGGCACCATTCTGTACGAATACCGCAAGGAACGGATTCTGGACAGCTTCCGGTGGGGCTTCATGCCGTATTGGTCGAAGGACGGCGTCAATGCGGACGGAAGCGCGATCGGCGAGCGGCTCATCTATCGGAGAATCGTCAACAAGCAGCGCTGCGTCATCCCGTGCTGCGGATTCTACGGCTGGCGGGAAGAGAAGAAGGTTCGGCAGCCGATGCGCATCGTTTACCGGGACAAGCGCACGTTCGCGATCCCCGGCTTCTACGAGATATGGCCTCGAGTGGACGGAGGAGCGATCAAGGCGTTCACGATGCTGACGACGCCGGCAAGCGGATTCGTTGCGGATTATTCCAAACGGATGCCGGCCATTCTCGACGAGGACGGAATCGACGCTTGGCTGAGCGAAGACAACAAGGAATACCGCCAAGTCTATCCGGCCATACGGGACCTGCCCGTGGATCAGCTTGAAGCGTTCCCCGTCGGCGGTTACATTAACGATCTTACGTTGGAGACGCCGGATTGCGCGGAACCGATACGCCCCGTATTCGCTGCAATGAGAAGATAAAGCGACAGCCTCTGCGGCCACCTGAACCGCGGAGGCTGTTTTGATTAAGCAAGGCCCGCAAGCTGGAAGGAGAGGACACAGGAATGGAGAAGCCGGTTTACGTCTATTTGCTGTCGGGATTTCTGGGCAGCGGCAAAACGACCTTATTGCAAAATCTCATACGAGAAGCGGAGAAGAGAGGACAGAAGTCCGCCGTCCTCATGAACGAAGCGGGGGAAGTCAACCTGGACGGATTGGCCTTGGACGATACGGTTCCGATGTCCGAGCTGCTGGGCGGCTGCATCTGCTGCTCCATCAAGTCGGATGTCGGAATGGAGCTGCTTGAGCTCGTTCAGACGCATATGCCCGACATCGTCTGGATCGAGGCGACGGGAGTCGCGCAGCCTCTCGAGATTATCGATGCGGTGACCGAGACTTCGCTTTATGCCAAGCTTGAGCTTAAGGGCGTGCTCACGGTCGTGGATGCCCGGCACCTGCTCGATCGCCTTCGCATCGGTTCCGGCAAGACGTTTAAGCTTATGAAGGAGCAGATTCGCGTATCCTCTACGCTGCTCTTGAACAAATCCGATTTGGTAGGGGAGAAGGAGCTTCGGGAGCTTCGGCAGCAGCTTCGCGAATGGAATCCCCACGCGGATATCGTGCAGACGGTGAGATGCGAGGCAGACTGGTCTTCCCTGTGGACGCGTCCCGATAACGCGGGGAATACGGGGATCCTTCCGATACCAATCGATCGTCATTCTAGGGAATCTGACCACGGCGATCATCAAGAACTTCTCCATCACGATCACCGCCACCATCACGACCACGAACACATAAACGTTTGGACTCGTTATTTGGATTTTCCTCTGGACAGCGTCCTTTTCGAACAGTTCCTTAAAGAGCTTCCGGACGAGGTTTACCGAGCCAAGGGGATCGTGACTTTCACGGATACGCCTAGCCGCTTCCTGTTCCAATACGCGTACAAGGAGAGCGACTTTATGAGAATTACGCCGCAGAAGTCCGTGCACGACGTGCTCGTTTTTATCGGAGAAGATTTCTCCCGGTCCGACCTGGAAGCACGCCTGCTTATGCTGGGAGAAGCCTCATCCGTTTAAATCTGTAAGCCCGATAATCAAGCCTGCGCCTCTTGCGCGGGCTTTTTGCGCATTCTCCGGCATGCGGCGCATGGCAGTCCTTACCGCGGGAGATAGTAAGGCAAGAGGTGGTAAAAATGGAATACGAATTAATCCGTATCGGGCGAGTGCCGTGCATCATGATGATCCTTTTATCGATCGGCCTTATGAATCATGTCATGATCGCGCCGATGGTGCTAAGCCAAGCGGGCAGGGATTCGTGGCTCGCCGTGCTTCTTACTGCTGCCGTTCTTCCTCTATGGATTCTGCTGCTGCTCCGACCGACCGTTCGCGCCATCGGCACGAAGGCGCTGCCGGCGTGGCTGGAGGAACGAGTCGGCAAAATCGCCAAAGGAATCGTGATTGCCGGTTTCTGCGCTCTTCTCGCGATGATTGCGGTTCCCACCGCCTTGGATACGGTTCAATGGGCGGAGACGATGTACCTTCCGAACACGCCCGCGTTCGTGACTTCTTTTGTATTGGCAGCCTTGTGCGTGATAGGCGCCGTCATGGGAATCCATGTCATCGCCTATGTATCCTGCCTGCTGCTTCCGGTCGTCAGCCTGCTCGGCTTCTTCGTCTCCGGAGCCAATATGCACCGCAAGGATTACAGCCAACTGCTGCCGGTCCTGGAGCATGGCTGGTCTCCGGTCTTAAGCGGGATGGTGATGGTCGCGGGGGGATTCATCGAGCTGACGCTCTTCGCGTTATTCCAGGGTTACGTCGACAAGCCTTTCCGGGCGGGTCACCTCTTCATCACGGCCGGCATCGTCGTCGTCTTGAGCCTTGGGCCGATCGTCGGGATATTGACGGAATTCGGACCTTACGAAGCGGTCGTTCAGCGTTATCCGGCATTCATCCAATGGAGGTTGGTCCAGATCGGCAAATACTTCGAACACGTCGACTTCTTCGCGATGTTCCAATGGGTATCGGGATCTTATATTCGAACGGCGAGCTCGATGGCGTTGATCATGGATTTGCTCTCCATCAAGCACCGGATCAAACGGGGAATACTGGGCGGCTTCATCGGCTTCGTTATCGTTATCCTGTCGGCCTTCCCGTTCGACGATTTGGTCGATTACCGATACTACGAACGTTACACTCCGATCATGCTGTGCGTTTTCCTTGGCATGTTGGTCTTGCTGATGCTGATCGCGGCATTCGGACGGAAAGGAGAAGCATCCCATGACGCTAGCAACGGGGCATAAATGGTTGGACGACGAGCTGGCTGATTGCGGAGATGTCGTCGTACAGAAGGTAATCGGCAGCAACGGGAACGGCATCACCATGTCTTACACTCCGAGTCTTGTGGACGAAATGCTGCTTACTCAGAGCATCTTACCCCGCATCCAGTCCGATTTGGAGAGCGGCTACGACTTCTCGGAAGCGTTCGATCTGGAAGCCCTTCGATGCGAAACCGAACACGAACGCAAGCACATTATCATGAAGCTGTTCTCCGGCTATCTTTTGCTATTCATCGAAGACAGAATCCATGCCTTATCCATCTCGAAGCTGCCCGGCCGCCAGCCGGAGGAATCAAGCTCCGAATTGTCCATCAAAGGGCCGAGAGACGGCTTCGTGGAGGAGATGAGCGTCAATGTCGGCCTTATCCGCAAGCGTCTCCGCACTTCGAGCCTGAAGGTGGAAGTGTTCACGCTGGGCACCGAAGTGATGGTCGACATGGCTCTTCTTTATTTGCAGGGCATCTCGAAGCCGGAATGGGTGTCGGAGGCGAGAAAACGTCTCGAGAACATTCATGTGAAGGGGATCAACGGCGCAGCTCAAGTGGAGGAGATGCTGGCAGACCGCTCGGTGTCCTTGTTTCCCTTGATCGATTACGCCGGACGGCCGGATTCCGCGGCCGACGCGCTGATGACCGGTAGCGTCGTGTTTCTCTTGGAAGGGTCTCCGCTGGTCTTCCTGGCCCCGGTGAATCTGTTCTCGTTATTGCGCTCTCCGGAAGACAACTATATGCCGTATCATTTCGTGACGGTCGAGAAGCTCGTTCGGGTGGCTTCCCTGATCGCGACGATTTTTTTGCCCGGCTTCTGGGTCGCGATCTCCGCGTTCAATATCGATCAAATTCCATTTCCTCTGCTGTCCACCATCGTTCTCTCGCGGATCGGGCTCCCGATGTCGTCGACTATGGAGATGCTTCTCATGCTCGCTCTCTTCGAGGTCTTTCGGGAAGCGGGCGTTCGGCTGCCGAGAGCGGTCGGCCAGACGGTAGCCGTCGTCGGTGGGATCATCGTCGGGGAGGCCGCCATCCAGGCGGGGTTCACTTCCCCGACCATGCTGGTCGTCGTCTCGATTACGATCGTCTCATCCTTCACGCTCGTGAATCAGTCGCTTTATGGGGCGGTCACGATCATGAGGCTGCTCGTGCTGATCCTCTGCATGGTCTTCGGGATGTACGGCTTCTTCCTTGCCATGATGGCGGTCTTGACTTATCTCGCATCGATACGGTCGTTCGGGGAGCCGTATCTGTCCCCGTTCGGTCCGCTTGACCTCAAGCAAGCGATCCTTACCCTATTCCGGCTTCCGTCTAATTTAAGTCCAGGACCGTATAAGCCTCTCAAGAAGAATTCCGGGAAATAAGGGGAATGGTATGAACCGAAGGATAGGCAAGCTTGGCGTTACCCTTCTCCTATGTATCGGATTGACCGGCTGCTGGGACGAAGTGACGATTCAGGATTTGTATTACTTCACCGCCATGGGGTTCACGTACGACAAGCAGGCCAAGGAATACGAATTGTACGGCCAAATCATCGATGTGGCGGCCGTTGCCAAGAAGGAAGAGGGAAGCGGCTCCCAAAGCGATTCCGTCTTCGGGCACGAGAAGGGAGAGTCTCCTAGCATTGCGTTGGAACGTCTTTTTAAGTCCATGCAGATGAATCCGATCTTGGATCATATCATGACCGTGCTGCTCGACGAATCCTCGATCGCGAACCTGGACGAGCTTCTCGACGGTATCAACCGGAACAGCGCCATTCGCTATACGGTCAACGTGCTCGGGAGCGAAAGTCCGATCGGGGACATGTTCCAGACGACCGGCCATATCTCGTTGTCTCCGCTGAACACGAATATCTACCAACCGAATTCGAACAAGCGGGGCTTGCCGTTCACGACGAACAACGATATGCGGGATCTGGTCCGCGCCTATAAAAGCTGCCCTTGTACCGTCTATATTCCCAAGATGAAGCTGGACGAGAGCCATTGGGTGGCCAATGAGGGCAAGCGGTTGAAGTTGCCGCATTTCGACGGAGCGTTCGTCCTGAATAACGGCCAGTATATCGGAAAATTCAGCGAAGATCAGCTAGCTGGCGCGCGATGGTTCATGGGAAGCACTCACGGCCAAGTCATCCCGCTCAAGAAGCAGGATCGAATCGCCGCCGTCTTGCAGGTAAAGAAGTCGTCAAACGATTACCGTTTNGTCAAGTCTCCGACTTCCGTCATGAAGCTGAAGCTTAGAGTGCAGGCTTANATAAATGAATACGGCAAGGAGGCAGCGGATCAGGAGATCGAGAAGCTGGCNGCCGAAGAGATCGCCGATCAGATCAAGTCGACCCTTCGGCTTGCGCGAAANAAAAGAATCGATCTGTTCAACTTCGAAGGCCACCTCTTTCGTTATCACCACGGCAGATGGAAGAAGATGAAGAGCGAGAAGGCCGCTTTCGCGGAGCTGCCCGTCGATCTCGATGTAAAGGTCCATTTGATTCACTCCGGGAAGATGAAGAAAATGAAAAGCTAACGGAAGGAAGACAAAAGAAGGCTATCCGATCGAGCCGGACAGCCTTCTCTGCCGCAAGCGGCTTACAGGACGCGGCGAGCCGTCTTGTAGTGCGTTTTCCACCAGCCGGAATCGATCGAGTCGATCGTAACGCCCGGTTTCCCGTATGTGTGAATGATTTTGCCGTTCCCGATGTAGATGCCGACATGGTGAATCGGGGAGTAGAAGAACACCAGGTCGCCCGGCTTCAGGTTGGCCTTGGAGACGTATTTGCCCGATTTCGATTGAGCGGCGGACGATCTAGGCAGAGAGACGCCATTCAGTCTGTACAAATATTGAGTTAGCGAAGAGCAGTCGAACGAGGCGGTCTTGCCTGTCGTCGCTCCGAATTTATATGGCTTACCGAGATAAGTTTTGGCCTTGGCGATAATCTTGCTTGCCTTCGTCGACGAGGTCGTCGTTGCGGCGCTAGCCTGCTTCGGGGCGACGATCTCTGCCGCTCCCCCAATGAGGACGGACATGGCCAGACCGGCGACGGCGAACTTGCGTATATGACGGATAATGGATTTAATTGCGTTCATTCTTGTAACCTCCTCGTTTCTCTTGGTGCCAAACTACTATATCACGATAAATACAAGCAGGAATTCCCTATAAGAAGGGAAAGGCTGATGCGGCGGCAAACGGATGGAAAGATGAAAATCGAATAAGAAAATTCTCAGAATTTGCTTCGCCCGGCGACTTGCCGCCGAAATCGGCTTTGGAGCCCGGCCCGGGGATATGATAGGATAGAGGATAAGAACGAACGTTCAGAAGGAGACGTGGCATACGATGAAGCTGCATATTCTAGGGGCAAGAATGAACTACGACGAAGCAAACGGCTATGTAGCTCACGTGCAATTCGAAGTAGAAGGACACAGGCAGCCGTATGAAGCTACGCTTCAAAGCGATCGCGGCAACGAGTGGAGCCACTCGCTCTTTTTCCTGGGGGAATCGGGAAGCGAAGAGGAGATCGAAGCGGTGGAAGCGGAGCTCGATACGAACGACGACCTGTTCTTCCGCCTGATCGACGCGGCCGAGCAGGCTTGGAGCGAAACGGAGAAATAACCCCGACGGGAACAAGTAAATGAAAAAGCCCTCGGCAACGGCGAATCCGCTGCTGAGGGCTTTTGGCGATAAGGCTTATTTGCTTATTTAACGACAAGAACCGGGAGCTTCGAATGCTGCACGACGTTGTGGCTGACGCTGCCCAGAACGAACTCGCGTATCGGCCCCAATCCTCTGCTGCCGATAACGATGAGGTCGGCTTGAATCTGATCGGCCTTGTCGAGGATGGCGATCGCCGGGCTGCCTTCCAGCAGCTTGTAATCCGCCGGGATGCTGTCCGGAACCCGAACCTTCGCCTTCTCGAGCACCTGGGAGGATTGATCCGTCAATTTCTGCGCGAGTTCGGCAGACGTATTGATGAGGAGATCCCCGGAGTTGTAGATCGGAAGATAGAAGACGTGAACGACGGTCAGCTTCGAGCCGAACCGGTTCGCGATTTGAACCGCTTGATTAAGCGCCTTGTCCGACTGCTCGGAACCGTCGTAAGCCACCAGAATGTTGGTATAACTCATGGATAACACCTCGTCTATTCGTTGTATGGGGCAATTGGCCTCTATAACCACCTTACCCCGTTTCGCCGATTTTGAACGTGATTTACATCACACGTCTCCGGAATTGATTTCCTTATTAAGGTGTGCTACATTAATTGTCCACATTTAAGAGACGAATATACATCCGGGAGGAGAACGAATGTCGGTCAACGCGAAATTTCAAGAAGAAACGCTTAAGCTGGAGAAAGTATTAGGCGAGATTCAGGCGCAGCGCCAGGCGATCGGAGCGCCATACACGGGTCAGGATATCGCGGAACAAGTGCTGGACGATCTAAGGCAGCAGCGCAAAAAAAGGCTGGAAATCGCGGAGCGCGAACCGTACTTCGGACGATTGGACTTCCAGGAGGAAGGGCATAGCGAGGTGCAGCCTCTATATATCGGCAAATCCGGAGTCGGCGACGAGGAGACGCAGAAGCCTCTCGTAATCGACTGGAGGGCTCCCATCTCTAGCTTGTTCTATTCCTTCACCGGAGGAGATCCTTCCGTGGCCTACGACTCTCCCGACGGGATCGTGAACGGAAGGGTCTCCTTGAAGCGCAATTTGCTGATCCGGGAGAGCGAGCTGCAGCGCGTGGTGGACAGCTATGAAGAAGGTCAGGGAGGAGAGGCGCTGGCTACCGACGAATTCCTGCTTCACCGTCTTGGGGAGAGCAAGGACAACAAGCTGAAGGACATCGTCTCGACGATTCAGCAGGAGCAGGATGCCATTATACGTACGGAAAAGAACAAAGCGCTGTTCATCCAGGGGGTGGCGGGAAGCGGGAAGACGACCGTCGCGCTCCATCGGCTCGCTTATCTTCTTTACCGCTATAAGGATCGGGTACGCGCCGAACGAATGATGATCCTCGCTCCGAGCCGGATGTTCCTCGATTATATATCGGGCGTGCTTCCGGAGCTCGGCGTGGGCGACATTCGCCAGACGACCTTCGAGGAATGGGCGCTCGAGCTTCTGGGGGGAACCGTCGTCCCCGAGAGTCCCGCAAGCTCTCTCGAGAAATGGTTCGAGCGCAAGGCTTCGAAGGAGGAGCGGGAGAGCGCTCCCGGACGAGTCAAAGGAAGCGCGGCTTACGTCGATCGGCTTCGCGAAGCGCTTGCCCGCTTCGAGGAGAAGCTGATCCCGGACGATGCGTTCAGTCCCGCCGCCGGAGTCGAGCTGCAGGCGGACCGAATTCGGGAATGGTTCCGCGAGGAGCCGGCGGACGAGCCGGTCATGAAGCGGCGCGAGCGGCTGCTTAATCGGCTGAAGAGATGGATGGAAATCCAGCTGGGGCGCGCTCGTTGGAGCGACAAAACGATCAAAGCGGCGGCCATGGCGAAGTGGAAGAGCTACTCGAACAAAATCCCTCCGCTCTCGGCGGCGGAATTTTACCGCGCGTATTTTCCCGATGAGGCAACGTACCGTCCGGCGGCGTCGAAGCGCAAGCCGATCGTCATTCCTCCCGAGGATCTTCCGATCCTTGCCTACATCCATTTGCGATTGTACGGCTCGGCCGAACCCGCTTACGATCATATCGTCATCGACGAAGCTCAGGACTATTCCCCCTTGCAGTTAGCCGTGCTGGCCGGCAGGCAGAGAATCCCGTCTCTGACGGTGCTGGGCGATCTTCAGCAAGGGATTCACGATTACGCGGGAATCCGCTCCTGGACGGAGCTCTCGGATCTGTTCGCCAAGGAGGACACGGCTTACTATGAACTGGACCGAAGCTACCGTTCGACGACAGAGATCATCGAGTTCGCCAATCGGATTCTCGCCGGCATGGATGGCGAAGTAAAGCCGGCCGTACCGGTATTCCGCAGCGGCGATCCGGTTGAGACCGTTGCCTTAGAAGCATCGAGCTCGGCGCTTGCCAAGGAAATCGCAAGCACGATCCAGGCTTGGAGCGGCGGATCGGGCATCTCGACCATCGCCGTTCTCTGCCGAACGGCGGCTAAGAGCAAGCTTCTGCATGCGGAACTGCAGCAGGCGGGGGTAGAGGCTGCGCTGCTGCAAGCGGATCAGCAAGCTTATCATGGCGGGATCACCGTCCTTCCCTCGTACTTGTCCAAGGGGCTGGAGTTCGATGCCGTGATCCTGGCGGATGCGGATCGGGAGAGCTACGCCTCCGAGGATGCGAAGCTGCTCTATGTCGCCTGCACGCGCGCCCTGCACCGATTGAAGGTGCTGTACCAAGGCGAACCGAGCGCTCTTATCGTCTAGCCGGCGGGGAGAAGGCGATTGGGGAGGAGAGGGAGTTGTGATATAATAGCTCACAGCTTACTAATCCTTCCTTCAAGGGGAGCTGCCGTCCGAATGAACCGACGCGTTTTGATGACTTTTTTGCCCATTTTACTTCTTTATAGCGCTCTATCTTTCTATGTGATATGGAATGGCAGCTTGTATCTCGCCGAGATATGGCCGGACTACCCGGTCGCATGGTATTGGGGCTTAGCTGCCGTCGTCGCCTTCAGCTACTTCCTGGGCCGGAGCAAGTTCAAGCCCAGGCCTTTATCGCGTTTCCTCAAGGTGATCGGATCCTATTATTTCGCCGTGTTCGAATATGCTATCCTTCTATCGATTGTCGCCGATTTGCTAGCTCTAGTCGGCCTGCTGCTCGGGATTCCCGCTTCCGATTATATCCTCGTTGCGGGAACGGCCGCGGCGGCTTTGCTCGTTATTCTGCTTGCCGTCGGCTCTTGGAATGCCTGGGTTCCGATCGTTCGCCGATATCAAGTGTCCGTCGACAAGAAGGCGGGGGATCTGGCGAAGCTGGAGCTGGTCGTCGCATCCGACCTTCATCTGGGCAACCTGGTCGGCAACCGCCATCTCGATCGATTAATTAATGTCGTTAATCCTATTGAGCCAGACCTCATCCTATTGGCGGGAGACGTGATGGACGAGGACATCGAGCCGATCGTTCGCAATCGCAACGACGAACGGCTTGCTCGGCTTCGAGCCCGTTACGGCACGTTTGCCGTGCTCGGCAACCACGAATATTACGGCGGCCATGTCGACGAATTCGTCGGCCGGATGAAGGCAAGCGGCATCCCGGTTCTCCAAGACGAGACGGCGATCGTTGCCGAAGGCCGCATACAGATTGCCGGACGGAAGGATAAAACCGCCGAGTCGATGGATCCGTCGGGCCGAAAGTCCATGAAGGAGCTGGTCGAAGGGTTGAATCCCGACCTGCCGATTATCGCCATGGATCATCAGCCCTATCAATATGCGGCCGCGGCGGAAGCGGGCGTCGACATTCTGGTCTCCGGCCATACGCATCGCGGGCAATTCGCGCCGAATCATTGGATCACCCGCCGCTTGTTCGAGCTGGACTGGGGCTACTTGATTAAAGGAAGCATGCACGCCTTCGTGTCCTCCGGCTTCGGAACCTGGGGACCGCCGATAAGGCTCGCCAGCCGCAGCGAGATTATCCATATCACAGTTAGCTTCAAGGGGGATTAACGGGTGAGAACCGCCTGCGTATTAAGCTTAGCCGCATTTCTTCTCATGGCCGTCTTCGTAGGAACGGATTCCGCGAACGGCTTCGACGAACCGATTATCGAGACCGTACAGGGCTGGGAATCGAGCGGCTTAACGAGCTTCATGGAGACGATGTCCACCATCGGCTCGACCCTGTATACGGTCATTATCGCATTGATTCTACTGTCGCTGATGGCGTTCTTCCTCGGCCATCGCAAGGAGCTCGTTCTTTTTGTCGCGGCGCTCGGCGGCTCCACGATCCTCAATAATGTAATGAAGCCTCTCTTCGAGCGCGATCGTCCGACGATCCATCGGTTGGTAGAGGAAGAAGGCTTCAGCTTCCCGAGCGGGCATGCGATGGCATCCTTCACCTTGGCCGTCATAACGGCGTACCTTCTGTGGAAGCACGTCTCGCATCCAGTCCTTCGTTCGGCCCTACTCGTGCTGGCCGCCGCTTGGTTCTTATTGATGGGTACCAGCCGCATTTATCTCGGGGTTCATTATCCGAGCGACATTCTTGCCGGCTTCTTGCTGAGCGCTTTCTGGGTCAGCCTCATGATCCTGGCGTTTCGCGGGTGGATTGGCAGAAGCCTCCGGGAATCGCCGACTTACGAATACAGCCTGAGGAATCTGGATCGGTAAACCAAAAATGGATATCAATCGCCCCAAACGAACGCGAGGGGCGATTTTTTTTGGCCTTCAGGTTCATATATGACATACTAATTAATTTATTGTTGTGTCATAAATGAAACTATGATATACAATAAATAGGATTTTAACGATTTGGTTATAGAGGGACAAGAAGGAGGGGGCGAGAATCGAACTCACTTCCCGTCAATTGGAGATTGTCGACTTGGTAACCCGCGGAGCGCCCATCACCGGCGAGCAAATCGCGGAGACTCTCGGAGTCAGCCGCCCTACGATTCGGTCGGACTTGTCCGTCTTGGTGATGCTTGGTTATATCGATGCGAAGCCGAAGGTCGGCTACTTCCTGGGCAAAGCGCTCAAGCCGGAACGCTCGGCTCGCAATCGGATGCTCGAATGGAAGGTCAAGGACCGGATGAGCCGCCCGGTCGTCATTCGCGACACGGCTAACGTCGGGGACGCCGTCATCAGCCTGTTCGTGGAGAACGTGGGGAGCTTGATCGTAACCGACGACGACGATCATTTGATCGGCATGGTCACCCCGAAGGACCTTCTGAAGTTCACGATGGGCAACCAGGGCGCGTCGACGATCCCGATTCGGATGGTCATGACGAAGCACTCGCAGCTGGTGACGGTCGCTCCGGAGGACACCTTGCTGGAAGCGGCCAGACGAATGATGGCGCATCAATTGAACAGCTTGCCGGTCGTACAAGTCCGATCTCCATCGGTAGGACAACAAGAGCAGGAAGTCGTCGGACGCATCACCAAGACGAATATCACTCAAGCAATGGTCGAGTTAGCCTCGGATTTGTAGCAGGGTAGGAGGAGAAGCGGTGCCGGGTGAAGAGTTGAAAATCATCTACGTCTGCTCGGATGCAGTAGGAGAGACGGCCGAGGCGGTGGCCAAGGCGACTGTCCGCCAATTCGCTTTAGAGAACGTAAAGATCAAACGATATGGCGGCATAAAGCAGGAGGAAGAGGTTCGCGCTCTCGTCATCGAAGCGGCTCGAACCGGCGGATTTATCGCGTACACCCTCGTCCAGCCCGAGCTTCGGGAGACGATGAGGGACGAGGCCATTCGCGCCGGCGTCAAAGCCGTCGACGTCATGGGCCCCATGATGCAAGCGTTCATCGACACGTTTAACGATTCGCCGAAGTACAAGCCGGGGCTTCTGCATGAGATGGACGATCATTATTTTCGCAAAATCGAAGCCGTCGAATTCGCGGTCCGTTACGACGATGGCAAGGATGTGCGCGGGTTGGTGAACGCCCAGATCGTCCTTGTCGGCATCTCTCGAACGTCCAAGACGCCTTTGAGCATTTATCTGGCCCATAAAGGCTATCGTACGGCGAACTATCCGCTGACGCCGGAGGTGAAGCCGCCGGCCGAGCTGTTTCTTCCGGCCATTCCGTCCGAGCGAATCACGATCGGCTTGACGATGCAGCCGGAGCGTCTGCTTAAGATACGGATGGAGCGGCTGAAGGCGCTCGGACTTCCCGTTCATGCGCAATATGCTTCCTTGGAGAGAATCGAGGCGGAGCTTCGCTACGCGGATGAGATGATGAAGAAGCTGGGATGCCCGGTCATCGACGTGACGGAACGAGCGATCGAAGAGACGGCGGGGATCATACTGGAACGCTGGCAGAGCGTTGTCGGTTAGAAAAACAGGGGGGACGAACATGGAGAGGGAATTAGCGCTTGAGATTGTACGCGTCACGGAGCTGGCGGCATTGGCTTCCGCGCCATGGCTGGGAAGAGGGGACAAGAACAGCGCGGACGGGGCCGCGACTTCCGCGATGAGATCGATGTTCGATACGGTCTCCATGAAGGGGACGGTCGTTATCGGAGAAGGGGAGATGGACGAGGCGCCCATGCTGTACATCGGGGAAGAGGTGGGCAGCGGCAACGGGCCGGAACTCGATGTCGCCGTCGATCCGTTGGAAGGAACGGAGATCGTCGCGAAGGGACTGAACAACGCTTTGTCGGTCATCGCCGTCGCCGGCAAGGGGAACTTGCTTCATGCCCCCGATATGTACATGGAGAAGCTGGCCGTAGGTCCGGAGCTCGCCGGCAAGCTGAGCCTGACGGATCCTCTGGAGCTGACCTTGCAGAAGGCGGCGACTCACCTGCATAAGAAGGTGTCCGACCTCACCGTAATGATTCTGGATCGAACGAGACACGAATCCATGATCAAGACGCTTCGCAAGGTTGGGGTGCGGATCAAGTTCCTCTCGGATGGCGACGTTGCGGGGGCCATGGCTCCCGCTTTCCCGGAGGCCGGCATCGATCTTTATGTCGGCTCGGGCGGAGCGCCGGAAGGCGTGCTCGCCGCGGCCGCGCTCCGCTGCCTCGGAGGCGAGCTTCAGGGACGATTGATGCCGTCGGACGGGAACGAATACAAGCGCTGCGTCGAGATGGGGATCGAAGATCCTTACCGGGTGCTGACGATGGACGATATGATCGGAACGGACGATGTCATCTTCGCGGCTACGGGCGTTACCCCCGGAGAATTCCTGGGCGGAGTCCGCTACTTGTCGGAGCAACGGGCCGAGACTCATTCCATCGTCATGCGAGCGAAGACCCGGACCATTCGGTTTATTCGCGCGATTCATTATCTTCCGAACAAGAAGCTTCTTAACGAGCTGGATTAATCATTCGAATAATCATTTCAAGAATTTATAGCCTATGCCCCACACGGTCTTGATGTGCTGGGGCTCTTTGGGGTTCTTCTCGATCTTTCTTCGTAGATTCGTAATATGGACGTCGATAGCCCTTTCGTTAACGAAGGAATCGATCCCACGCACGGAATTAAGCAGCTCTTCCCGGCTGAATACGCGACCCGGGTACTGGGTAAAAAGTTTCATCATTTCGTATTCCGAGAACGTCGTCTCGATGATGTTGCCTTCCAGCACGATCGTACGTCGTTCCGTATTCAAGGCGATTCGGTCCAGGCTAGGAGGAACGATCGTCTCCGTATCCGCTTGGGAGACGGATATCCGGCGCAGTACGGCTTGGATCCTGACTTTCAATTCTTGAACGCTGTAGGGCTTCGTTAAATAGTCGTCCGCCCCCAAGCTAATCGCTTGAATCCGATCGGCGACCGTGTTCTTCATCGAAGTGACGATGATCGGAACGGTCGTTTTCTCGCGGAACACGGTGCATAGAGCAGGGCCGTCCGCGTCCGGAAGCATTAAATCCAGGATGATGACCTCAGGCTTAAACTCGACGAGAGCGCGGAAGCCTTGTCCAGCCGACTCCACTCGGATGACATCGAACTGTTCTTCGGCCAGATACAAAGTCAGCATCTCGCCGAGAATTGGATCGTCTTCAATGACCAGAATCTTCGTCAATGCAAATCTCCACCTGTGTCTGAAATGTTAGCTAAACTAATACTTTTCTTATATTTATCAATGGACTGGAACACGATTTGAAGCTGGACGTCCAGCTCGTCGAGCAGCGCCATGCGGTCCTCGTGAGGAGTCTTCAGCGAGTCCTCCAATCGGGTAGCCGCCGCATAGACTTCCTGAGCGGACAGATGGCTCGCCGCTCCCCGGAAGGTATGAAGAACGCGCCTTGTCCCGGCGAATTCTTCGGCTTCCAGCGACCGCCGCAGCGCGGGAATCAATTCCCGATAGCGCTCTTGAAACCGAGTCAGCATCGCGACATAGAAGGGAATTCGCCCATCCACCCGAACGATCGCATCGGCTACGTTCAGTCCTTCGAGCTTTAACGAAGCTTGGGGATCGGGCGCGCTTGCGGGTGCTCGTTCGCGAAGGATAACGCCGATCCAACGTTCCAGTACTTGCTTGAGATGGACCATCTCCACGGGCTTCGTCAACACTTCGTTCGCTCCCGCGGCCAGACAGCGATTGTGCTGTTCCATCGTCGTATCGGCCGTCTGGATCACGATCGGGATGCTCTTATACTCCGAGAACGAGCGTATCGTTCTCACGGCCGAGATGCCGTCAATCCCGGGCATGTGGAGATCCATCAGCACCAGATCGATCCGCGAGCCGATATCCTTGAGCAGCTCGAACGCTTCGTTCGCGTTCTCGGCTTCGTACACTTCGCAGTGAAGGCTTCTTAACATCTTGGAAGCAATCATTCGGCTGATCTCGTGATCCTCGATAAGCAGAACGCTTGCCAGCTTATCCGGAAGCCGGCCGTCCGACGAGCCTGTTCTCGGGGCATGCTCCCGAGCGGATTCTTGGCAGGAGCCGATCATCGGAAGCCGGAACCGGAACACGCTCCCTTGACCGTGCTCGCTTGCCGCTTCGAGCTGTCCGCCCATCAATTCGACCAGCGTCTTGGAGATGACGAGGCCCAGTCCGGTTCCGCCATATTGACGTTGCAGGGTCGAATTCACTTGCTGATAAGGAATGAATAGCTGCATCAGCTGCTGCTCCGTCATCCCGATGCCGGTATCCCTAACCGAGTATAGCGCGTAAAGTTCGTTATTTACCCCCCGTTCCAATTCGACTAGCAGCTCGATTTCTCCATGATCCGTAAATTTGATGGCATTGCTGGCCAGGTTGTAGAGAACTTGCTCGATTCTAACCGGATCTCCGAACAGCGTATCGGGAACGGCGCGATCCTTCGAAATGCGGATGGAGATCGGCTTGTTTCCGACAAGAGCTAGCATCATGTGCTTGAGGTGGTCCAGGGTGTGCTCCAAGCGGAACTCCACGTTCTCCATCGCGAGCTTGTCGGACTCCAGCTTTGAGAAATCGAGCAGATCGTTAAGCGTCCTCACCAGATTTCGGGAGATGACCCTGATTTGGCTTAAGTATTCCTGCTGCTGCTTGCCCAGCTCCGAATCGTCCATCAACTGAGACAGCCCGATAACCGCATGAAGAGGGGTGCGAATCTCGTGGCTGACGCGGGCGAGAAAACCGCTCTTCGAGCGATTCGATTGCTCAGCTTGCTCCATGGCCGCCTTATATTCCTCGGCCAGGCGAATCTGCGGGGATAAGTCCTTCATAACGACGGTAATGCAGCGTTCGTTATCCCAATCGAGCGAAGACAGGAGAGAAAGGGACACGTCGACGGTCGCCCGGGAATCGTCCGGCCTACGAAGCTCTAGCGACAGCGAAACATAACCTGTGTCCATGACTTCCGCGATTCCTTGCTTCATGAGCGGCCCGCTGTTCGGCGTCAGATACTCATCTATGAAGCTGGCCTCTTCCGTCAGACGGTCGATCCCAAGCAGGCGCTTCGCGGCCGGATTAACATACCGCAATCGTCCGGCGGAATCGACGAGCAGGACGGAATGGGCGGTAGCGCTCATCATCGAACGGCGTCTTCCACGCTCGTTGTTCCTTCTCTTCTCAAGCTCCAAGATAGGTTGAAGCTTAAGGCGCATAACCCAATAGGACAACGAAGCGACAGCCGTCAGAACGATGCTTGCGGCCAAGGGGAAGAGCCAGAGGGGCTCCGCTTTGATGCCGGAAGCGATATCGCGATTAAGCCAGCCGATCCAAAACAGAAACAATATCGACAGCGCGAGAAGGGGGATGAACATAGCCACCATTGTAAGCCTAAGCGATCTAGTCATGCAAATCCTCCTAGAAGTATGAGCGAAACTAACAAATGATAAATAAGAATCAGGTAAAAAATTTAATGCTTTGTCCTTATCATAACGTAAGTAAGACATTTGTGAAGGGCAATAGGCCACAGTCCCCAGGAGGAAAGTAATGGATGAATGGAACCGTCCGCCGAAAAATGTTCTCCGTGTTCGCCTCGATTTTTCTTCTGTTTGCCCTTTCGGCAATCGTAAGCATTTACGGGATTCGAGCGGAAAGAGAGCACGCAAAGGAGGTAACGACCCGTTGGCTAAACGGGGTTGAGACCGTCAATCAAATCAAGGTCGGGCTGAGCCAGTTCCAGAATCAGTTTTATCAGCTCATGCTGGAATCCGACGAGAACCAACAAAGTACATACACGAACAAGATGGGCACCCTGGTCGAATCCGTCGGACAGCTAGTCGATAGCTACGAGTCCGCCATTTCGAACGAAGAGGATCGTTCCAACTATGAGCTGCTGCGCCAGCATTGGGGAGAGTTCAAGAATTACTTCTCGGCCGCAACCGGCGGCTTGAACGGCCAAAGCTCGACAGGGGCTTCGGCTCAAGGGGCGGTTTCTTTCCAACAGGCTAACGAAGTGCTCGACAGGATGATCGAATTCAACCATAAAGGCGCCATGGAGAGCTCGGAGAAAGGGCAAGAGCAGTACCGGCTCGTTCTACTCGTCACGATCGGCATTACCGTTCTGGCTTTGGTTCTGCTGGCGTCGATCGCGTTTATGCTCATCCGTAACATAACTCGTCCTTTGCTGGCGGCCCAAGAAGCGATGAGGAGAATCTCATCCGGGGATCTGACCGTCGGGAGGATGGCCGTCAATCGCAAAGACGGCGGGAGACGGAGTTCGGCAAATTCGGCTTATCGTCGATCGAATGCAATCGTTGCGTCAGTCGGTTCAGCAAGCGAGCGCCGACTTGCAGAGAATGGAGGAGCAAGCCCGTCAGATCGGCCAATTCTCGGCTTTGATCGGCGAGATTGCCGCTCAGACTCACCTGCTCGCACTGAATGCCGCAATCGAAGCGTCCCATGCGGGAGAGCGCGGCCCCGGGTTCGCTGTCGTCGCCGGCGAAGTGCGCAAGCTGGCCGCCCAGACGGATGAGTCCGTACACGACATTACGGAATTATCGAAGGAAGTCGAAGCCAACACCGTTCAAGCCGTCCTTACGATGAAGCGAGGGTTGGATGAAGTGCAACTGAGCGTTGCGGCTGTGGAGTCGGCGGAATCGACCCTAGATTCGCTGGCCCGATCGGCTCAGGACGTGAACCTTCGCATTCAAGAGGCGGCAGCCGCTGCCGAGCAGTTGTCGGCGAGCTCCGAAGAAGTGGCAGCCTCCATTGTCAGCATGGGGGAGAGCGAGGAGATCTCGGCGTCCTCCCAGATGCTGTCGACGGTAGCCGCCGAGCTGCAAGATTTGGTTAGAACTATCCGTTTGGATATCACATACCCTCACAAATAGACGAAGGAGTCCATCGCCCATGAAAATGCTCAACACTTTCTTTCCTACCGACAGCCAAAATTACGAAGCTCCGAACGTTCCGGTCAACCTGCTGAACCCGCTATTCATGTCCTTTGCCAAGAACTACCGGCTGACGCCTAGAGAGACGCAAGTCATGCGAATTCTGGTGATCGAAGGCATGCGCAATGACGACATCGCGGCTCAGATGCACATCTCTCCCAAGACGTTGAAGAATCATCTGGCTTGCATGATGAAGAAGACGAATACTTATTCCTCCCGTTCGCTGCAAGCCCTGTTCTTCAACTACGTGCTCCGGTCGCTGCTGCCGACTGCATAGACAACAAACCTCCTCGCCGTCGGAAATGGCGAGGAGGTTTGTTTTATATCGACGATTCCGAATGAGGCTGTTGCTGGAGAGGCAGACGAACGACGAAGGTCGTCCCGACTCCGGGCTTGCTGGTTACGCTCACCGTTCCTTCGTGCATCTCCACGATCTTTTTGACGATGGACAGCCCCAGACCGCTGCCGCCCGCAGAGCGATTGCGCGACCGATCTACCTTGAAGAACCGTTCGAAGAGGTGAGGGAGATTGTGCTCATCGATGCCGATTCCGGTATCCGAGAAACTCGCCACCGCTTGATTGTCCTCCTGCTCCAGCTTGATCGTCAATTGACCGGAAGCAGGCGTGAACTTGATGCTGTTGTGCAGAAGGTTGCTCCAAACTTGGTTAAGCAGCTCTTCGTCCGCGTTCACGACAAGCTCCTTCAATTGAACGTCGAGCTCCAATTGCTTCGCCTCCCATAGGGGCTCGCAAGAAAGGACGAGCTGCCGAAGCTGGCGGTCCAACCGGTAGCTGTGCGGCTGATAAGGATGATGCTGCGATTCGAGGGACGTCAGCTTAAGCAAATTGTCGCTTAACCGGGAGAGGCGATCGCTCTCGGTCTCGATGATCTCCAGATAATGCTGCCGCTGCTCGGGAGTCAGATCGTTGCCCTGCAGCGCTTGCGCGAACCCCTTGATCGCCGTCAACGGCGATTGAATCTCGTGGGACACGTTCGAGATGAACTCTTGCCGCATCTGCTCGAGCTGTCCGAGCTCGTTCGCCATCCGGTTCAGGTTGCGGATCAGCACGGAGAACTGCCCGGCGTAGCGGGGATCGGCCTCCAGGTTGACGTTAAAATCGCCCTTGGACATTCGCTGCATCGCGTCGATCATCATCGTGAAGACGTTGATCACGCGGCGCCGGCCCGGACGGAAGATCAGGCTGACCAGCTTCATCGCGAACCCGAACAGGAACAGGGAGATCACGATGGCGACGTACTCGCGAACCGTCGTGTGAATTCGACCGTATGCCCAATATTGATCGAGGAGCCGCGTCAGGAAATGCGCGGCCATCCAGCACAAGGAGAAGAACGCGAAGAAGCCGAGCACACCGAACACCACGTGATACCACTTCGGCTGGTGGCCGCCTTCGAACTCCTGGCGAAACGCTTGATGCTTCCTGCGTTCTTCGATCCGCCGCCGCCGCTCCTCGATTCTCCGGCTTCGCTCCGCGAATCGTTGCTGCTTGGATGCGATCTTCCGTTCCAGTCGCTCAAGACGCCGCTTTAAATGCTCCTCGTGCCGGCTGATCCGATCATGATATGAAGAGTGGCCGCTGCGCCAATCGTCCTGAGGTCCGTCTTGCTTCAAGGGAGCACCTCCAGCCGATAGCCGAGGCCGCGAATGGTCGTGATGCGAAAGCCGTGCTCTTCTTCGGTGAAGCGTTCCCGAAGCCGCCGGATGTGCACGTCGACCGTGCGTTCGTCGCCTTCGTAATCGTACCCCCAGATTTGTTCGATGATCTGCTCTCTGGAGAAGGTCTTGCCCGGGTAGCTGCCGAGCTTGTAGAGCAGCTCGAATTCCTTCAGCGGAAGGGTATGGGCGACCCCGTCGACCGTAAGCTCGTATGTCTTATGGTTCAATTGGACGCGTCCGAGCTGCAACGACTGGGAGGTCGAGATATGATAGCGGCGAAGCAGAGCCTTCACGCGGAACACGAGCTCGACCGGCTCGAACGGCTTCACGAGATAATCGTCCGTTCCCAGCTGGAAGCCCTTGACCTTCTGCGAGGTCTCGCCTTTGGCGGTCAGCATCAGAAGCGGAAAATCATAATGGGCTTTGAGCTCCGAGCACAATTCCCAGCCATCCATATTCGGCATCATGATATCGAGGATGGCCATATCCACCTGGGTGGACTCCAGAAGCGCAAGCGCCTCGACGCCGTCCGCCGCTTCCCGGATTTCGAAGCCTTCCCGCTCCAGAAAGACGCGCACCAGCTCCCGAATATGCGGATCATCGTCCACGATGAGTATTCTTGCCACGAATAACACCCCTTTGGTCTATCATAACTCAGTCGAGTCGACATAACGAGCTTCTTAACGAAAGACGGATGAAACGACACCATCATGATCGAACAATATGAACTGAATATGAATTGTGCTATGTTACAATAGAGGAAGAAAGGGGGAGCGGATACCGGTGACAATCAGGAACGGGCAACCGGCGAGGGGCCGATTCGCTCCGACGCCGTCCGGACGAATGCATCTCGGCAATGCTTCCACCGCGCTGCTCGCCTGGCTTCAGACGAGAGCGGCCGGAGGAACGATGCTTCTCCGCATGGAGGACTTGGACAGAGCCAGGTGCAAGCCCGCCTATTCGGAACTATTAATAGAAGAGATGCGTTGGCTCGGACTCGATTGGGACGAGGGTCCGGACGTCGGAGGACCGTACGGGCCTTATACGCAGAGCGAGCGAAGCGAGCTTTATCGGGATGCGATCGAACGGCTTAAACAAGACGGGCGGCTGTATTCCTGCTACTGCAGCCGGGCCGAGCTGCTCATGATGGCGAACGCGCCTCATGGCTTGGCATCGGAAGGCTCGCCTCCCCGCTGCGGGTGCAGAGAACTTTCCGAGGAAGAGCGGCGAAGAAGGGCCGAGATCAAGTCTCCGTCCTTGCATTTCGCGATGCCCGATCGGGCGATCTCGTTCGTGGACGGCGTAGCCGGAGAGAGGACGTTCCTTAGCGCGGGAGATTTCGCGGTGCAGCGGGCCGACGGCATCGTCGGCTATCAGCTTGCCGTCGTCGTGGACGACATCGCCATGGGAATCACCGACGTCTTCCGGGGGTGGGACTTGCTCGATTCGACCCCTAGGCAGCTCGCCCTATTCGACTCTTTAGGCGCCGAAGCTCCGCGTTACGCGCATGGACCCCTGTGGCTCGGCGACGACGGCAAGAGGCTCTCGAAGCGGCACGGATCGGTCGCGTTGTCCGAGCTCCGGGCGGAGGGCATTGCCGCCGAGCGAATCGTCGGCCTGATCGCCTGGGCGACCGGGTTGATACCGGAGCCGGCGGCGATGAAACCGAGCGAGCTGCTGCCGCTATGGTCGCCAGAGCATATCGCGCAAGAAGCGATCGCGCTTCCCGCCCATTGGATGGATTTGTTAAGGTAGCAATGAAGAGCAAAGAAGAGAGAGAAGGAGAGAGAACGAACGATGGCGGAGCAACAAGAAACCTGGGGGATGGCCAGGCTGGACCGGCAAATTGCTTTTCTGATGGAGATCGATCGTTTAAAGACGGTGCTGCGGCGTACGTTGATTACCGATCGCAGCCGACGGGAGAATACGGCGGAGCATTCCTGGCATATCACGCTGATGGCGATGACCCTTCACGAATATACGGCCGATCCGAAGCCGGACTTGAATCATACGATCAAGCTGCTTCTCGTTCACGATATCGTGGAGATCGATGCGGGCGACACCTTCGCTTACGATGTCCAGGGCTATACCGATAAGGAGGCCCGAGAGCAAGCGGCCGCGAACCGGATCTTCGGCTTGCTGCCGGAAGACCAAGCCTCGGAGCTGATGGCACTCTGGCGCGAGTTCGAGGAGATGAGGACGCCCGAAGCGATCTTCGCGGCGGCGATCGATCGGCTGCAGCCGATGCTGCACAACTACTACACGGAAGGCTTCAGTTGGAAGGAGAACGGCATTCGCCTATCGCAAGCGCTGAAGCGAATCGATTTCGTCGATCGAGTATCGCCGGTTCTGTCTTCCTTCATTAAAGACCTGCTGCAGAGGGCGCAAGTCAAAGGATTTCTGGAGGCGTAACCCTGGAGGCGCAAGTTGAGGAAACATGCCGCTAAGCCATTAGGTTAGAGGAGGATAAAGATGCCGTATTTGCTCGGCCGGAAAGTCATGCTTCGCGAATACCGCTATGAAGACCTCGTGCCGATCCGCAATTGGGTCAACGACCCTTCGATCGTGGAATCTCTGTCGGATATCTTCTTGATGCCTCAGACGGTCGAGGCGACGGAATCGTTCCTTCAGGCGATGATGGAACGCAAGCCGGATCGGGCCGGGTTCGTTATCGCTCATGCCGACACGCAGCTTTATATCGGGCAGATCAACCTGGACTCCATCGATTGGAAAAACCGGGTCGGCCGCATCGGCATCGTCATCGGCAATGCCGACGATCATGGGAAAGGCTACGGCACGGAAGCGATGAGGCTGCTGATCGATTATTCTTTCCTCGATCTCGGGCTCAACCGGCTGGAGCTGGAGGTATACGACTTCAACGAACGCGGCATTCGCTGCTACCGCTCCTGCGGCTTCCGCGAGGAAGGGCGCTTGCGCGAAAGACAGTATAAGAAAGGCCGCTATGTCGATGTTCTCGAGATGGGTCTGCTGCGCTCGGATTGGGAGGCCGCTAGGGTAGAATAGAAGGACTTCTTGATCCAGCAAAGCAACATAAGGCAAGGAGCAAACCGNCATTCGGAGAAGAATCTCGCGAATGGCGGTTTTTTGCGAGCNGGNTTGCTATACGGATACGCATGCTTATTTTAGTAAAAACTGGTTNGTTTGGAGATACTACGCATCTGGGATCGATCGAACCCATATGCGAAGCGATGGAGGAGAAAGCGTTCGATGAGGATCAAGAGTGTAGAACAGCCGCATCAGGCAGAACTAAGCACGGAACTCTCCGCGAACGAGAAGGCTCTACGGGAAGCCTTTCAAGCCTGCTCCGACATCGTGTTCCGTCCCATCTGCTTCAACCCCAAAATTCTATTGATATACGTGGACGGATTAATCGATGCCCCGACGCTGGAGAAGGTCGTCATCAAGCCGATCCAGTACGAAGGAACCTCCGGAGGCACGAACGAGGAGCCTCTCTCGGGGGAGGCCGTCCGGAACCGACTCGTGGCCCTCTCGCAAATCCAGACGGTATCCGAGATTGATAAGGTCATCGACGGCGTATTGAAGGCGAATATCGGACTATTGGTCGATGGGGATAACCGGGCGCTTATCGCGGATCTCAAGGGATTCGAATTCCGATCTATCGAAGAACCGGCCGCGGAGATATCCGTTCGCGGACCGCGGGACGGATTCACGGAGACGCTGCGAATCAACACGAGCTTGATCCGCAGACGAATCCGGAATCCGAAGCTGAAGATGGAGTCGATCGGGATCGGGCAATTTTCCCAAACGGATATCGTCATCTCTTATATAGAAGGAATCGTCTCGAATGCGATTCTGGAGGAGGTCCGCAACCGAATCGGCCGAATTCGAATCGATGGGGTATTGGAGTCGGGGTATATCGAGGAGTTCATCGAAGATTCCACTTGGTCTCCGTTCCCCCAAATCCAAAACACCGAACGCCCCGATATCGTATGCGCTGCCTTGCTGGAAGGGAAAGTCGCGATCCTTATCGACAACACGCCGTTCGTCTTGATCGTTCCGATGACCTTCTGGACCGGGCTGCAGGCCGTGGAGGATTATTACGAACGATCCATTTACACCACGTTTGTCCGGTTCGTGCGCTATTCCTTATTCAATATCGCGCTTCTGTTGCCTTCCTTGTACGTCGCTCTCTCTACCTTTCACCAACAACTGATCCCTACCAACTTACTCATCAGCATCGCGAATTCCAGGGAAGGAGTGCCGTTTCCCACGTTCGTCGAAACGCTGCTCATGGAATTTATGTTCGAAGGGCTGAGAGAAGCGGGAATCCGCATGCCGAAGGCCGTCGGTTCGGCCGTCAGCATCGTGGGGGCGCTCGTCATCGGCCAATCCGCCGTGCAAGCGGGAATCGTGTCCGCTCCCGTCGTCATCGTCGTCGCCACGACCGGGATCGCTTCCTTCGCCATTCCGCGCTATAACTTCGGGACGGCCTATCGGCTACTTCGGTTCCCGGTGTTGGTATTGGCCGGATTGTTAGGCTTATACGGAATCGTGATCGGAGTCTTTCTCTTGATCATCCATCTCATCAACCTTAGTTCGTTCGGGGTTCCGTATATGAGCCCGGTAGTGCCTCAGGTGCCGAACGGGCTGAAGGATGTCTTTATTCGGGCGCCCAGATGGACGATGAACCGTCGGCCCGCCTTGTTCTCCGGACGCAACAAGACGCGCGTTCCCAAGGGCCAGCAGCCGAGTCCTGAACGAGGGGGGGCAGGAGGATGATCGGGAAGCGGGCGGCAAGCGTCGCGTTGTTGCTCTCCCTCTTGGTTACATCCGGCTGTTGGGACAGCTCGGAAGTCAACGATATCGCCATCGAGCTTGCGTGGGGGATCGACGCCGCCGACAACAATCGAATCCGGATCAGCGCCCAAACCATCGTCCCGTCGAAATTCAGCGGAGGATCGAATGCGGGCACGGGAGGAGGAGGAGGAGGAGGGGGCAAAGGCAAACCTTATTTCGTCGTCTCCAGTGACGGCTTGAATACGCTAGATGCGGTGCAGCGAATGCAAACCAAGCTCTCCCGCCGCATGTTCAGAGGCCACCGGCGCGTCATCGTGATCGGAGAATCCATGGCCAGACGGGGAATCAAGGAAATCTTCGATACCTACAGCCGGGATCCGAATCTTAAGCTGAGGACGGATATGTTTATCGTAAAGGGAAGCACTGCGAAAGATCTGCTTAACGTATCGTACCCTTTGGAAAATATCCCCGGACTCGGAGTGCTAGGGGAATATGGGCAGCTGGGAACGCCTCAAGAGGTGGGGCTGTTGAATTTTTTGCTAGCCGCAACGAGCGACGGAGCATCCATGTGCTTGCCCACAATCGTAATCGGCATGAACAATGCCTCTCAAGGCGCGCAAGAGTCGGAGGTTCGCTCTTACGCGGACAAGGAAGAAGGCTTCCGAATTGCGGGCTCCGGCATTCTCGATAAAGAGTTGAAATTGGTCGGGTTTCTGAACCTGGAGGAATCTCGGGCCATGCGCTGGGTAACCGGGAATTTGAAGAAGCTGACGGTATCCGAACAGGTTCCGGAAGAAAACGGAAACGTCAGCATAGACCTCCAAAGGACGCGCAGCAGGATTCAACCAGCCATGGAGGGAGGCAGGTTGAAAATACACGTCACGTTAACGGGGAGAGGAGCCATTCGCGAAAACAATACCCGGCTGGATTTAACGCGGACGGCAAACATCAAAGAGCTTCAGAAAGCGTTGAATCGGCACGTGGAAGAAACGACTCTTCAAACGATCACGAAAGTGCAGCAGGAGTACGGAACCGATATTTTCGGCTTCAGCGAAGTGATCCGCAGGAAAGACTTGTCGCTATGGAGATCGGTCAAGGACGATTGGGAAGAGGAGTTTCGGGCAGCCGAGGTAACCGTGAGCGCGAACCTGACGGTTCGGCGGATAGGCGTTACCGGACCCGCGCTTCAATTAAACCCCAAGGAGATCAAGAAGTGAAGGTTTTACCGATCCAACGGCGCAGCACCGTCACGACGAGAAGGATCGCAGGAATGACGATGAGCATCGGCACCCATATATAAGGAACCAGGAATTCGAAGTGGTGCCGATAGATGTGCTCCGCAATGTTCCGGGACATCGTTAATCCAAGGAACAAGGAGACGGCGCATGCCGGAATGACGAAGGGTTTGAAGCTTTTCCTATTCATTAGCTGCTGAATCCCCATTACCGCCGCAAGCATAAGAGCTACGCTTTTTAAGAGCGCCGTCATCAAAAAATAAAGCACGCCGAGCATCTGCAGGTTCTCGATGAATTTGCCGATGCTGATTACGCTAAGCAGCGTGTAAAGAGGATAAAGGAAGCCGGCAAACAAGTTTCCGAATACCATGATGGCCATCAAGTTGAAAACGGTGATCATGATTCCGGACAGATACGTAGAGAGAAAGGTTATCCTCGGGACTTTGTCGGGGTTCTGCGCGAGCGGCCAGAACATGGCCAGAAACATCGTTTCCCCGAACGATTGGGTGATACCGGGAGGGTAAACCGCTTTCCAGATAGGCCCCCATCCTTGTTCAAGAACGGGCAGAAGATGATGGAAGTGCATGACGCCGGATCCCAAGAGGAGAATCCCTTCGATGCCGAACAAGATTAATACGATAGGCAGGAACATTTCCCCCAAGCGAGCGATTCCCGGAATGCCTCCGTAAACGCAATAGGCGACGACGAAGGCAAACAATCCTGCAATGATAATAAGCGGCGTACTCGATAACAAGGCGGTCGACACCATATCCCGGATATCCGCGGTAATTCTTCCGACTTCATAGATGTACAGAAGAGGGTAAAGAAATGCGATCGGCGTTCCGATCCAACGTCCGAATTGCGCGGGAAACCATTGGACGAGAGATAATCCCGGATTCAACTTCATTAAAGCGATGTAGATGAGAATGAGAAGTGATCCGAGGCAGCAGGACACGAGCTCGGCGATCCAGGCGTCACGGCCGGCCGAACCGCCGAAGCCGAAGATGATCGTCGTCCCCAATTGAAAGATGAAGGAGACCGCAAACAGCTGGTAATTCGTGATTTTACTCATTCAACCTCTCCATTCCTTGTCTGCGGCAGTCATTCCGCCGAAGCATGGGCAATGCCTACCGTTATGGCTCGGTTCATCCACATCGATTTCTGTACGGATTCGGATTGATCGGATTGGCATTGGGCGATCACGATCACTTCCGGTTTTATCTTAAGACTGGGCTTCCCCTTGACGCTCATTAGGGAGTGGATTCCGAACCCCAAACAGAAACCCGCGATGGCGGAGACCAATCCGGAAATGACCGGCCCCCATGGCAACGTAAATCCCACGCTTGTTCCTATGACCGATAGGCCCGTTGCGACCGCGAAGCCGACTTCCACTCCTTTGGACTTCAAATTATCCGCGCTTGGCTTATCCGCGCCCAAATCCCTCTTATCGCCGTCCATGGCGACGACAAGCAAATGATGACCGGATATCCCTAACTGTTCCAATTGATGAAGGGCTTGCTCGAGCTCGATCGAATGCTGAAAGGTTCCGATAACGATCATAAGGCTTCCCCTTGGTCGCTAAAAAGTCGAACGGAAGAGGTATCGTACCGATTCCTTAGGTATTGACGCTGCTCTAGGCAATAAAGCAAGTTGTGCTCCCTGGTTATTACATAAGCATGGTACATGGAACCGCCGATCACGGAAGGCATGAATAATAACCAATGAGGGTGCAGGATGAGGACGGATTCCTCCATCCGCCCATTGATGAGATAGATGATCGACTCATTGAGATGAGACAGCGTAATGTAGATCCACCACCAAGTAATCGCATAGAAGCCGAGGCCGATCCGGTGACTGTATAGCTGGCCGAAGCCGGGGAAAACGAAAGAGAAACCGACGCCTACCCAGGGGTTCTTCCGTTGAATGTATTGAACTTCGGAACGGTACAATCGAAACACGGGAAGAGGAGCATTCTCCAGTCGCGCAATGTAGCAAATCTTGTTCTGATAAATGGCGGAACGGTAGCTGTCCCAGATCGCGATAAAAAACACGAGAATGTAGCCGAGAATCCATCGGGGTTCCAAGTCGGCTTTAGCTTGAGCGAATTTCCCGCAGAAGCTGTAAACCATCGCCTCGTTCAGATGGGACAACGAGTTGAAGATGACTTCCGATAAGGTTAGAAAAGTGCCTCTCAGGTATTGATTCAGCAGAAAATGGCCGAAGCCGGGAAAAGCGGCGGACCACCACGCCACGATCAAAGGATTTCGCAAATGCAGAGAAGTGACGCCGTACTGATTTAACGAAGCCAAGGCGTAGCGGGGCGGGTTCATGAGACAATTAACGCTCCTTTAATCCGAATTGGCGTATATAACGTTGCGTATCGGTAACTATGTTCCTCTCCCGACCATTCAAGCGGGCAATATCCTCCATTAGTTTTCCAGATCAATCCATTTTTTATTCCATCCGAGGGATATGTACTGCCACTTATTTCTACCAATACTATTTTGTGAGATTCGAGCGAATTTGCTATAATTCTCTGGTATGCTAGTTTCATAGACCAGAGAGGAGCATGAAGCTATGATCAGAAGTTGGGGCAAGACGGCCATTGCGGCCGTCGCAGGAATATCGTTGCTGTCGCCTATCTCCCAGGTTGCTCCCGTTGCGAACGCGGCAACGGCGGCTTCGAGCTCATCCATTCAAATCGTTCTCGACCATTATCCGCTGCCTTTCGATTCGGCTCCCCGTGTCGATAACGGCGTTACGCTTGTTCCGTTCCGCACGATCGCGGAAGCGCTCGGCATCGCGGTCGTATGGGATTCGGCCTCCAAGACGGTCGTGGCTACCGGCAAGGATGTCAGCGGCAATGACGCCAAGGTCGTGCTGACGGTCGGCAAGAAGACGGCCCTAGTGAACGGGCAAGACGTCGCTTTGACTGCGGCTCCCGTCACACAGCAAGGGCGAGTGCTTATTCCGATGGCGTTCTTCGGCCGCCAGTTCGGCGCGCAGGTCGATTGGGACGGCGCCAATAAAACCGTGCGAATTCAATCCCCCCAAAGGGAAATGCGCCTGATGGGGTATTATGCTATCAGTTCTTACGATCAAGTAAATCGGATCGATAGCTTGAATTCGGTCGCTTTCGGTTGGAGCCAGATCAACGCGAACGGCGAATTCACCACGGCCGAGAAGCCGTACCGATGGCCGCAGGCAGACGGGGACGTGACTCCGGAGTCGATCGTGGAACGCGCCGAGGACAGCTATCTGATGGTGATCGGAGTAGACGGGGATCGGCAGCTGACCAAGCTGTTCACCGATTCCGCCGCCAGGGACGCTTCTATTCAACAGATGGTGGCGCAAGCGAAGGATTATGGCTTTAAAGGCGTGATGCTCGATTACGAAGGACTGGGCTGGAAGGACGATCCGGCTGCCGCCCAGAAGCAGTTCAACGATTACGTGGCGCTGCTGTCCAAGCAGTTGAAGCAGGAAGGGCTCAAGCTGTCTCTTTCCCTTCAACCCTTAAACGGCTCGTATAAAGGATATGATTATAAGACGCTAGCTAATTACGCGGATGAGCTTGTCATTATGGCTTATCAATACGTTGCCGATAAAACGCCGGAGCCGATCGGAAAAGTCGATGAAGCGATTAAGCTCGCCCTTGAGAGGGGAGTGCCGAAGGATAAGCTGCTGCTCGCCGTCAACATGGACAACGAGAACGAGACGACCGTCGGCGACAAGATCGGTCTAGCCAAACGCTACGACTTGGCGGGGGTTGCGTTGTGGAGGCTCGGCATCTTGAGCCAAGCGGAGCTTAACGTCATCGACCGAAGCGTGACGAAGATCGGAGGATAACCCGGGCTTGCCTTACTCATTCATTCTAAATCACTATTTCGGGGATGAGCCTTACGCTTTGTCGGAAGGAGCCTCCGGCTACAACAACACGACTCGTTACATCGATAGCCGCGGAGAGCGGTTCGTCCTTCGGATCTATGAGACTCATCGCGATGCGGCCAAAATCCGCTTCGAGCACGCCGTTCTAATGAAGCTGGCTGAGCTGGACCTGCCGTTCCAGTCTCCGCGTCCTGTCGTGGATCGGGACGGGGCCAGCTTCCTCCGGCTGGAGGACGGACGCTTCGCTTGCTTGTTCCGTTACATGGAAGGCGTACGTCCGAACAGCAGAGAGCGCGGGGTCGCCAAAGCCGTCGGCGATACGGTCGGAAGGTTGAGCCGGGCTTTATCGGAGATTGAGTTGGAGCAGGCTCCCGAATATCCCCCGTATTACGAGATGGACCTAGCCCATCCGTCCTGCGGTCCGGATACGATCCGAAGGTTCTGCTCGCAGCCGCCGGCGGAATTCGCCGATCGGGGCGTTCAGCTTCAAGAGGTGCTGGCCGAGTTGGAACGATTCCGGACGTTTCTTCCTGAGCTGAGACGGCTGCCTCACCAGCTCGTTCACGGCGACATTAACGATTCCAATCTCCTGGCCGCGTTCGGCAATCCGGAGCGAATAAGGGCGGTGCTGGATTTCGAATTCTGCACGAACGATCTTCGCGCGATGGAGCCGGCCGTCGTGCTCTCCGGCATGCTGGAGGGAGAAGGAAGCCGCGAGACGATCCCGGCTTTTCTCGCCGGCTTCTCCGCGGTCGTTCGGTTGACGAAGCCGGAAGCGGAAGCGATTCCTCTGTTGATTAGGCTGAGGAAGCTCGACGTCTTCGTGCATTTTCTGGGGAGATATCTTGACGGGGTGGATGGGCCGGCGGTGTTGCGGGAGCAGATTGAAGACGCCGCGCAAGGCTTGACCGAGCTTCGAAGGATGGAGGATCGCCTTCGGAATTGGTGCCGGGCTCTCTCGGATTGATAAAGTAAGACGGCCGAATCAATCGGCCGTCCTCGGCTTGTCGATGGCTTGCTCCATCGTCTTGTCCGTCAAGTGGGCGTAGATCTGCGTCGTCTCCGGAGACGCGTGCCCCAGCTGCTCTTGGGTCTTATAGAGATCGTTCCGGAGGTAATAATCGGTCGCGAACGAGTGCCGCAGCTTATGGACGGTCAGATAAGGCTTGCCGAACCGCTTGGCGTACTTGATGACCATCTCCTGAATGGCGCGCTTGGTCATCCGAGAGCCTTCTTTCTTGCCGTTGGCGATGGCGAGGAAGAGGGCTTTCTCGCGTT
>Ga0065721_10049185_pt1 | contig 42606 bp, 40 predicted proteins | sample Mesricmetagenome_FD_59108 | JGI IMG/M metagenome (GOLD analysis project Ga0065721, IMG submission 59108) | Mesophilic microbial community from rice straw/compost enrichment Sample: eDNA_1 v2 (version 2) | ecosystem: Engineered > Solid waste > Grass > Composting > Bioreactor | place: USA: Davis... | reverse complement strand
GCCCCGCCGGTGCGCCCAGCGGTCCTGCACCACGGGCGCAGGCGTCGGGGGCCCGCCCTGTTCGTTCTCTGCGTTCACGGCTGCTTCGCCGTCGCGGAAATGTCGAACTGGAGGTTCACCGAGTTCACGTAGATCAGCGGATAGCCCGCGTCGATGCGCTTGTAATCCTGCATGATCTGAGAAATGTGCGCCAGCTTCTGAGCCGTGGACACCTCACCGATCAGCGGCTTGCTGGGCCGGCCGCCCCATACCACGCGCGTGCGCTCGGGCGTCACGATCACCAGCTTGCCGGAGGTGGAATACTCCGAGGCGTCCACCCCCGCCACCTGGCCGAACCAGGGCTTGTCTGACAGCAGTTGCAGCAGCTCAAGGCTTGCGACGATGTCCTCGCCGGCCCACGCGGTGGAGTAGTCGGGCGAGCCGTCGGCGTACGAGGGCGGGCCGAGCACCGGGTCCAAGATGACGCGGAAGTTGCGGTGCAGCCCCGCCTTCTCCACCGGAGGCAGACGCCGCCCGTCCCACGAGACGAGGTAGTCATCTCCCTTGTAGCGGACGAATGCGCCGGGCAGACGCCACTTGCCGGTCACGCGGATGCTGCCGCCGCTGCCGCGGGTGACCTTCGGCATGTCGTCGAACCACCCGGAGTTCTTGAGCGCGATGGCGACCCGCTCCAGCGGCTCGGGGCTGAAGGTCTCCATCCGCACGTCGCCCAGCGCGTCGAGCACGAGCTGCTCCACCTGCGCCTGGCTCGACTTGGGCATCCACGTCGCGGGGCGACCGTCGGGCAGCACGGCGTTCATCGGCCACGCCATCTCCACCCGCGTGGATGACGTGCTCACGAGCATCGCCGCGCGGCCCTCAAGCGGCCGCAGCCCCAGCACCATCGCCACCAGCAGCCCGGCCAGCAGCAGCACCACCACCAGGCTGCCCAGGTACGTGATGAAGTTCGCCCACTGAAACTTGCTCTTCTCGTCGCTCTTTGCCATGCGTCATCCCTGACGTGCCGCGGCCCTCTTGGCCGCGTTGAAAATCAGACCATCGACCGAACCCGGCCCGGAACGTGATCTCTGACCGCCATGTCCACCAGCGCCGCGCACAGGTCCGCGTAGGACAACCCCGCGTGCGCCGCGGCCATCGGCATCAGCGAGTGGCTCGTGAACCCAGGCATCGTGTTCACCTCCAGCAGCCACGCCGTCCCCTGCCGGTCCAGCAGGAAGTCCACCCGCGCCAGGTGCCGCAGCCCCAGCGCCTCCCACATTTTCGCGGCGGCCCCCCGCACCAGTTCCTTCACTCCCGCGGGCAGCTCGGGGTCCACCCTGTACTGCGTCTCGTCGCTGGTGTACTTCGCCTCGTAGTCGTAGAACGCGACCTTGGGGATGATCTCGATGGGTGCCAGCACGCGACCATCGAGCACCGACACGGTCAGTTCCCGCCCGCCGAGCACGGCACGCTCGATCATGTACACCCGGCTTGGATGCTCGCGCTGCTCGCTCAGCACTTTCTCCCGCACCGCGGCCCACTCGCCCGCCTCGCGGACAAAGTGCACGCCCACGCTCGAGCCCTCGTGCACGGGCTTGACCACGACCGGGAACGCGATCGGGCACCCCTCATCCGACGGGTTCCAGACGGCGCACTCCGCCGTGGGGACGCCCGCGCGTGCCGCGGCCATCTTCGTCGCCAGCTTGTCCATCGCCAGGCGTGCCGCATGCGCCTTCGAGCCCACGTACGGCCGTCCGTCGGCTTCCAGCAGGTCTTGCAGCCCGCCGCCCTCGCCCCACCCGCCGTGGAGCACGGGGAAGATCACGTCCCCCGGCAGCGCCGCCAGCTCTTTCTGCGTCAGCTTGCCGATGACCTCATAGCGCACGGGCCGCCCCAGCCCGCGCAGCGCATCGGCCACGCCCTGGGAGCTCCACAGGCTCACCTGACGCTCAGAATCCGGCCCGCCGCCTAGTACAAGCACTTCCATGCGTGCCACGATCGTGCGCTCACGACCGTGTCTTCTCCTCATGCCTTGACCACACCACGACTTCGGGCTCGATCGTCACGCCGAAGGCGTCCCTCACCCGCGCTTTCAGCTGCTCCATCAGCGTGATGACGTCCCGCGCCGTCGCCCCCGGCTCCGTCACGACGAAGTTCCCATGCCGCATCGACACGCTCGCGCCGCCCACGCGCAGGCCCTTGCAGCCCGCGCGGTCGATCAGCATCCCCGCCGAGACCCTCGCCCCCTTCGCCCCGATCTCCTTCACGTCCTCCGTCAATGTCGGGTTCCTGAAGCAGCATCCCGCGGAGTTGTCCGCCATCGGCTGGCTGCCCTTCTTGTACGCCATCACGTCCTTCAGCTTCGCCCGCAGAGCGACGGGGTCACCGGGCGTCAGCAGCAGCTCCGCGCCGGTGATGATGAACCCCTGAAGGCCCGAGTGCCGGTATGCGAAGTGAACGTCCTTGCCCTTCTCCAGCACGCGCTCGCGCCCCTGGCGGTCCAGCGCGAACACGCGCACCACCGAAGAGCCGATCTCGCCGAACGCGCCGCCCGCGTTCATCATCAGTGCGCCGCCGATGGTCGCGGGAATCCCGCCGAGCCCTTCGAGCCCGCCCAGGCCCTGGCGCACGGACTCGGTCACGACCTTCGCCAGGTCCGCGCCCGCCCCCACCACGACGCGCCCGGAGGCCGCGTCCATCTCGATCTTCGTGAACGCCGGCGCGGAAAGCTCCACCACCAGCTCCGGCACGCCGTCGTCATCCACCAGCAGGTTCGCGCCGTCCCCCAGCACGCGGAGCGCCGGGTCGATCTCCACGCACCTCCGCAGCTCTTCCACGCTCCGCGGCACGCAGAATCGCTCCGCGCCGCCCCCGACCCCGAACCACGTCGGGATCGGCGCGTTCCGCTGAATCACAGGCTCCGGCGCGACAGCGGTCATCTGGAATCCTTCACGTCAGCACGGTGAACTTCGTTCCGTGCCCTGCCTTCAAGCCTTCAAAAAGCCTCTTGCCACCTGCCACACGGGCCCGGCCCCCATCACCACCAGCAGGTCGCCCCCGCGGCAGACATTCTCAAGCTGCTCCACGATCGCCTCGAAGGGGTACAGGTGCATCGCCCGCACCCCCTTCGCGCGCAGCCGGTCCACAAGATCGCCCGCCGTCACCTTCTGCTTCTCCTCCTGGCTGTCGCGGACGAAGTAAATCTGCGGCACGATCACGATATCCGCCTGCGAGAAGCTGCTGGCGAACTCCTCCATCAGGTGGCGCGTGCGGCTGTGCTGGTGCGGCTGGAAGACGCACACCAGGCGCCCCGCACGGTCCTGCGGACGCTCCGCCTCGCGCAGCGCGCGCAGGGTGCAATCGATCTCCGTCGGGTGGTGTCCGTAGTCGTCGTACACCCGCACCACGCCCCCGCTGGGCATGGGCCGCTCGCCGAGGAACTGCATCCTCCGGTCGATGCCGCGGAACGCTCCCAGGCTCTTGGCGAGCACCGCCGCGTCGCCGCCCAGCCACGTGCCCAGCACGAAGGCCGTCGCCGCGTTCATTGCGTTATGCGCGCCGGGCAACAGGTTCGTCCACGCCGCGACGACGCCGCGCTCGTGCGACACCGTCACTTTCCGCGTCGCGGGGTCATACCCCACTACCCAGTCCGCCTCGGGCGAGAAGCCGATCGTCTGTACTTCGCAGTCCAGCCCCGCCGTCACCTCTCGCCGGTGGGCGCCGTCGTGGGCGATGAGCAGCTTTCCGCCCGCGGCGCGGGAGGGCACCAGGCGAGCAAACTCGCGGAACGCCTCCACCACCGCGTCCAGCGAGCCGTAGATGTCCAGGTGATCCGCCTCGACGGACGAAATGCTCGCGATCGTGGGCCGGAAGTTGTGGAACGAACGGTTGTACTCGCACGCCTCGGCGAGGAGGATCCCCGGCTTGCCGATCAGCCTGCCGCGGGGAATCTCGTTGCCCCCGAGCCTGAACCCCGTCGAAACGCCCGGGCCAAGCTCCTGCTTCACCTTGCCCTCATTCAGACACCCCGCGGCCAACTGGGAGCAGGTCGCCCCCACGATCACCGTCGGGTCCAGGCCCGCATCCGTGAGCGCACACCCCAGCATCGCCGTGGTCGTGCTCTTGCCATGGGTGCCGGCGATTGCGACGCCCGTGCGTCCGACCATCGAGCGTCCCAGCGCTTCCGCGTAGAGGTACACCGGCACGCCGCGGCGCTGCGCCTCCAGAAGCTGCGGGTGATCGGGCCGCACCGCGGCGGTCGCGACCACCACGTCGCACACCTCAGGCAGCCACGCACGGCTTTGGTCGTAGCCGACGGCGATCCCCTCCGCCACCAGCGCGTCGGTCGTCTCGCTCTGCTCCTTGTCCGACCCGCTGACGAGAGCCCCGCGGCTCTTCATCATCCGCGCCAGGCCCGACATCCCGCACCCACCGATCCCCACCAGGTACACCGACCTCCCTGCGATGTTCGCGAAGAGTTCGGATTCGGAGGATGCCTGCGCACGGACAGCGTTGGGAGTGTCGCTCATCGCCCAAGGCTATCGGATCACCGGCTCCCCAGGCTCAAAACCCAGCCTGTCCACGCCGGATCAAGAAACCACCCTGCCCGTGCGGCCGAGCCATTACCCCGCCGCGCCGACCACCGCCTCGTCGAACTCATCGCCGCGGAACAGGTTCCCCAGATACGCACGCTTCACGACGGGGTCGTTGATCACGTCCCGCGGCGTGCCTTCGGTCAGCTTCTTGCCTTCCAGGATGATGCACGCCCGGTCGCACACCCGCAGCGTCTGCTGCACGTTGTGATCGGTGATCAGGAAGGCGATGCCCCGGTCCGCCAGCCGGCGGATCTCCGCCTGCAGGTCCTCCACCGCGATGGGGTCCACGCCGCTGAAGGGCTCGTCCAGCAGGATCAGCTTGGGCTCGGTCACCAGCGCCCGCGCGATTTCCAGCTTTCGCCGCTCACCGCCCGAGCACGTCCGCGCCGACTCTTTCGCTTTCTTCAACAGGCCGAACTGGTCCAGCAGGGCGTGGGCCTTGTGCTTGCGCTCGCTGCGCGAGAGCGGCAGCGTTTCGAGGATCGCCAGCAGGTTGTCCTCGCACGAAAGCCGTCCGAAGACGCTCGGCTCCTGCGACAGATACCCCATCCCCAGCCGCGCACGCCGGTACATGGGCAGATGCGTCACGTCCTGGCCGTCGAAGTACACGCGGCTGCCCGGACCGCCGTTGGCGGGCGGGTCGGGATCGATCATGCCGATGGTCATACGGAAGCTCGTGGTCTTGCCCGCGCCGTTGCGGCCCAGCAATCCCACCACCTCGGCGCGCTCCACCGAGAAACCCACATCGTCCACGACCACGCGGCCGTTGTAGGTCTTGTGCAGCTTCTGCGTCTGTAACAGCGGCATCAGACCAGAGTTTAGACGGGCCCCTGCCACTCGCGTCGGGGGTCTTCTTCCCCAAATCCGGCTGCCGAGTGGATTTCGCACCCCGTCCCGGTGCTCACCCCAGGAAACGCAGGCACATCGGGTACCGGTAATAACGGCCCTTGCCCGCCGCGACGGCAGCGACCACGGCGAACAGATACCCAAACGCCGCCACCACGAGCCCGAGCGCCAGCCCAACGCAGACAAAGCTGAGGAGATAGCACAGGACGCCGTACACCACGAGCGTGATCTGGAAGTTCACCGCTTCCTTGCCGTGGTCGTCGGCGTACGGCGACTCGTGCCGACGGATCAGCCACATCACCAGCGCCGGAATCACCGGCACGGGAAACACGAAAAGCGCGAAGAGCGTGAGATGATTGAACACCGCCCACGTCTTCTCCCACTCCTGGGCGTGAGGCTCCACGAGGTCGGCGCCGGGATGTCGAGAGGCTTCCACGCCTCCAACTTTAGGGATTTGCCCGCGGGCGTTTCAGCACACACCGCTTCATCGATGTTCTGGCCCAAACGACCGCCCCGTTACCGGGCGGCGCAGACTTCAACAGCGCGGGGACGCCGGCACTGACGCGAACATCGAGGCCTCGCGTGCTGGGGGGCGGCGAGTGCTGAGCCGGCACCACCCTCAGTTGCCGAACAGGTTCCTCTCCCCGAAGTACCCGTTAGCCTCGAAGTACTTCATCGCCTCCTCCACGCTCGAGAAGATCCTGGTGGCCGTCTCGGTGATGAAGGGGCTGGGGTGCTTCTTCGGCTTCCACACCACGAACACCTCCTTGGTGTGCTCGAAGGCGTGGTGCAGCTCGCGCTCGACGCCGCTCGACAGGCCGGGGATGCCGCCGGGCAGCTCGGGGATGTAGCTCACGATCATGTCGCTCTGATCCACGAGCTTGAAGTCGCGCATGTAGATCTGGCCGTCGATGTCCCCGGCGATGTCCAGCACCTCGCGCACTTTCACCTTGATCGGCGGCGCCCCCTTCGCCCCGCCGAAGCTGTGCGGCGCGACCTCCAGGAACTCCTTGCCCTCGCGGGCCGCGGCCATCGACCGCTCCAGCAGCAGCTTCTCGTCCACGTCGCCGGGGTCGAAGGTGATGAAGTGCTCCGCCAGCGCCGCACGGAAGGCGTCGATCTCCGCCAGCACCTCCGGCATGTCCACCACGTGGCTCATCGGGAAGCTCGGGTACACCTTCCGCATCCCCGGCCGGCAGATCAGCCGGAAGAGCTGCCGGATGGTCGGCTGGTGCCTGCCGCGGCTGAGCACGTAGAACTTGCTGCTGGGGACCGCCTTGCTCATCAGCTCCGTCGCGAGGATCTCCTCCTCGCGCCACACCATGCAGTCCTTGAGCGTCGCGTCGATCTCGTGCTCGGCGTGCAGGCGGTGGTGCACCACCTCGATGTTGTCCACCACGCAGATGAACAGGTCCGGGTTCAGCTTCGCGATCTGGTCATAGTCGAACGCGCTGAACAGGCCGTGACGCCACCGGAACGTGGCGTGCGTGTTCACCATCACGTTCTTGTGATCGCGGCTCTCGGCGATGATGTCCTTGAACGCCGCGCGGCGGAGCGTCTCCAGGCGAGAAAGCGGCAGGTCCAGGATCCGCCCCGGACGCACGTCCCGCGCCTCGCGGTACATCATGTCGCCCACGTTGTACAGCTCGATCGGGTCTCCCTGCTGACCGGCGAACCGCACCACCTGTTCGAGGTACGCCTTCTTGTCCATGCCCACCTGGCCGGTCACGATCGCGCGCATAAGAGACGCTCCATGAAAATCAGGGCCTCATAGTAGCCCCACGCGCCCGCGTGCCCCGCCCGGCTCACCGCGCGCCCGCGAGCTTCCGCACCGTCATGTCGAAGGTTCGGACCATGTTGGCGTGGATGCCGTAGCAGATCGCCGCGTGCAGGCCCGCGCTCACCGCGCACCCCACCAGCAGCCACACCCGCAGGCCCGTCAGCCCCGTGCTGCGCATCGTCGCCGACGCGCCGTTTGCAGGGTCCACCACCGCGTACACCAGGCTCGCCGGGCTCAACGCGCCCAGCAGCGCACCAAGCCCTTCCAGCCCCGACGCCGCGTTCCACCCGCACACGCCGATGATCCCCGCCACCACCCCCACCACGCCCACCGTCCACACGACGCTGGAGAGCGTGCCCCGGCTCTTCAGGCTCCACTGCAAGCCCACCATCACGCAGAAGGCCATGAAGGGAATCACCACCACCGCGGCGAGCAGCCCCGCCTCGGGCAGCACGCCCGGCGCCCTCCCCCCGCCCTGCAGCGGCACGTCCGCACGCCCCGTCAGCGCATACAGCCCCGCGACGAAGAGCGTCGCCAGCGGCACCGCCAGCAGCGGCAGCAGATACGTCACCAGGCCCCGGAGCTTGCCCGTCAGATACGCCCCCGCGGTGATGGGCGTGGTCAGGAGCAGGTCCAGCGTGCCGTGCTCGCGTTCCTTGCTGATGGCCGTCGCCGCGGTGTTGATTCCCACCAGTGCGATCACCGCCAGCTCGGCCCACACCGTCGCCAGCAGCACGAACTGATACCGCGACACGCTTGTGATCCAGCCGAAGTGGTACGCCGCGGTGATGCCCAGCCCGAACGCGAGCCCTACGCCGAGGAAAATCCAGCGCATCACGATCTTCGCGGGCGTGGAGTTCCGGCTGGCAGCCTCGCGCCACGCAATGGGGTTTTCCCAAACCGCCCGCGGCGCGCGGTGCTGCTCGCCCTTGGCCTTCAGCCCCAGCATCCTCCGCCACCACGGCACGCCGGAGCTGTCCACGCCGAGCATCGCCAGCCCGCCCAGCCGCACCGTCAGCGTCGAGGCCGCCATGAACACCAGGCTCAAGAGCGCGCTGCCGACGCAGAAGGTTTTCACAGGCGTCTCCAGCAGCCACGCCATCGGCCCCGTCTGGCTCCCTGCCGCGGCGGTGGGATAGGTCGATGGGTTCAGCAGCGCCCGCAGACACAGGAAAGGGTTGAGCGCCGTCATCGGCGTCACGCCCTGGCCGTAAGGCCCGGCCCCCATCCCCGCCTGACGCAGCCCGCCATCAATCGCCAGCGTGACGCCCAGGTACGAGATGATCGCCACGTAGAACACGAAGAACGCACGCTTGCCCACGAGGCGCGACACCGAGAGCGCAATCGCCAGCGCTCCCACCGTCAGCGCCGTGCATCCCGCGATGAGATAGCTCGTGAGAATCGCCGACCCAGGCACGCCGCCGAAGTACTGCGTCAGCGCGAAGAGCGGCATCGAGCACGTCAGCAGCGCCAGGACGAAGAACAGCCGCCCCAGCAGGTTGCCCAGCACGATCTCCGCCGCCGTGAGCGGCGTGGTCAGCAGAACCTCCCACGTGCGCGGGTTCGCCTCCTGCGCAATCGCCCCGCCCATGAACACCGGGCTCAGCACGCAGATCAGGAAGATCTGCAGATACGCCACCTTCGTAAACGCATCCGCGGCGTTGCTCGCGAGTTGTCGCACCGACAGCGCCCCGCCCCCGGCGCTCAACGCCAGGATCAGCCACAGCAGCACCACGATCAGCACCGCCAGATACACGCTCCGGATGTACAGGTGCCGCGTCCGACGAGACCCGTTCTGCACCAGCCTCACGGCGATGGGGTTCGTCGGCCCTAACCGCAGCAGCCATCGGAGGATAATCGGCATGCGCGGGAATGGTACCGGGGATGGGCTCAACCGGGTGCAACCCCGCCGCCTCGCATGCAGTTCCATCTGCCCGCGCCGGCCGTTACACTTTCTCCATGGACTTTTCCTTCTCTTTCAAGAAACCGCCGTCGGGATACTTCAAGCAGCAGCAACAGGCCAATCCCTTCGCCAAGGCGGAGGAACAGTTCAATGCCATCCGCGGCTGCGGCGTGAACACCTATCCCAAGATCACCTGCGCCAAGCTCTGCGAGGGCCAGGACCCCGCGAGCTTTGAGCAGGCCCCCTACGTCCACATGCTCACGCTTATGGGCAGCCTCAACGACCAGGGCGAGCCCGTCTCCGACGACGTCTGGCTCTTCAACCCCCAGAGCATCGGCGAGGAAGGCCACTACTCCTGGGTCATCTCCCACTTCATGCGCATCGCCAAGGGCTCGCTCCCGCTCGAGGACGTTTCCGACACCCTCGACGCCGAGAACGGCACAGCGACCATCACCTTCACCCTCGACAACGAGCCGGTGGAGTGGACCGTCGCGGTCGAGGACGGCTTGGTCGCCGACGAGGTCATCACCGGCCTGGCGGCGATCGCGGCAGAGCGCGGCGACGGCGCCCGCTTCGCCTGGGCCGACGTGGATGGTCAGCGGCTGGTCGTCTTCCTGAACGAGCAGGACCTCAACGACCTGATCGAGACCACCGGCATGGAGTGGGCCTACATCGAGTTCGAGTAAGCCTCACTCTCCGCCGGCGTCCCCGCCGTCGCCACCGCCGCCGTCCGCGCCTCCATCGTCATCCCACCAGCTTCCGGCGCTGTCGCCTGCAGCATGATCGCCGCGCGCAGGGCTCCCCACGCGCTTCATCGACACCACCACGATGAGCGCGAGCGTCACAACCGTGATCCCGATCAGCAGCCCGGCCATCCGCCCCCCTTTCCTTATGTGATGCTCGACGATGGCCGAGCGATCGGTCGCGGCTTACTTCTTCGGCTCGCCCTGGATGGTGTACTCCTCCGGCGCGGGCAGCCCCAGGTCCTTGATCTGATCCAGGATCAGGGCCTTATCACCGACGAGCACGAGCACGCCGCGGTCGATCGGCAGCGCCGGACCCGCGATCTTGTTCAGAATCGCGGCGTCCACCTGACGCATCGCCTCCATGTCGCGGGCGATGGTCTCCCAGGGCATCCCCACTTCGATGAGCTGCGCCGCCGCGCCGAGCAGCCCGCCCAGGCCCGCGAACCGCTGGATCGTCTCGGTGCGCAGGCTCTCGATGGCCTTGGCCGCCTCCTCGGGCGAAATGTCCCCGCGCCGGATGCGCTCAAACTCGTAGATGAACTCCTTCAGCGAGGCCCCGGTCACGTCCGCACGCACCGAGGAGCTCGCGATGAAGTACCCCGCGCTGGGGCCCATCACATACCGTGAGCCCGCGCCGTAGGTGTACCCCTTGTCTTCGCGCAGGTTCTGGTTCAGGCGGCTCGTGAACCCGCCGCCGAACAGTTCGTTGAGGAGCATGAACCGCACGCGCTGTTCGCTGGCGTACGGCACGCCCGGCGCGATGTACCGGATCACCGTCTGCACCGCGCCCGGACGATCCACCACCACGAGACGCATCCTGTCGAACCCGCGAGTGCCCAGATCCGTGCGGGCGGCCTGGCGGCGCTCCGCCGCGGGAAGAGCCGCGAAGTGCTGCTCAAGGATCGTCCTGGCCTCCTGCGTGGTCAGGTCGCCGGCGATAAGCAGAGTCGCGTTCGCGGCGTTGAACAGCTCCTTGTGCCGCGCCTTGATCTGGTCCAGCGTCAGGCGGCTCACCGTCTCCGCCGTCCCGCTCGTGGGCCAGCCGTATGGGTTCTGCGTGCCGAACAGCACGCGCTGCCCCACCTTCACCGCCACGGCCTGCGGGTTGTCGTCCTGCTCCTTCAGCGCTTCCAGGTGCAGACGCACGACGCGGCTCCAATCCTCCTCCTGCATCCGCGGCCGGATGATCGCGTCCGACATCAGCCCCACGGCCTTCCCGATGTTGCGCTTCAGCACCGTCAGCGACGCGCCCGCCGACTCCATCGACGCCCACGCGTTGAAGCTCGCGCCCAGCGACTGCATCGCGTCGCCGAACTCCACGGCGTTCAGGCTCCCCGCGCCTTCCTCGAGCATCTGCGCCGTCAGCCCGCTGCGGCCTGCGTGCTCGGGGCCGTCCAGCGGCCCGCCGGGCACGAACAGCGCCTGCACGCTCACGAGCGGAAGCTCGGGCCGACGCCAGAACATCACCGGCACGCCGTTGCTCAGCGTGAAGGTCTCCGGCTCCGCGGGCGAGAAGGGCTTGGAATCAAAGTCCTGCGGGCGGGTGTCGCGGGCGCTGGGCACGCGCTCCGGCTGCTCGGGCAGGACGCGCACGATCAGGCGCGAGTCCTGCGTCAGCACCTTCCGCGCCCACTCCTGCACGCGCTGCGGCGTGGCGTTGCGGTAGCGGTCAAGGTCGCGCTTGAAGCCGTCGGGCGTGCCGAAGTAGAACTCGTACTCGTTCAGCTTGTCCGCCTTGGCCTGCACGCTCTGGAGCTGCGCGAGCTTCGCCATCTCGATCGTCGCCACGCGCTGGTCCAGCTCCGCCTGCGTCACTCCTTCATCGAGCAGCCGCGCGACTTCCTCATCCACCGCCTGCTCCACGCGCGACAGGTCCACGCCCGGAGGCACCAGCACGTCGATGCGGAAGACGCTCTGCAGCTTCGCGCTGCTCTGGTACGCCGAGACGTCCACCGCGATCTGATCTTCCAGCACCAGGCGCTTGTACAGCCTGCTGGACTTGCCCTCGCTGAGCACCGCGGCGACAAGGTCCATCTCCGCGTCGCCCTCCTCATACGCCGCGGGGCTGTGATACGCCATCGCGATCTTCGGGAGCTGCACCTGGTCGAGCGTGGTGGCGGTCACGACGCGCCCGAGCTTGACGGGCGGATAGGTCCGGTGCACGGGCGGCAGGCCGGGCCTGATCGTGCCGAACAGCTCCGCGATCAGCGGCTTGACGACCGCGGGGTCAAAGTCGCCCGCGACCACCAGCGAGGCGTTGTTGGGCACGTAGAAGGTGGCGAAGAAGTCCTTGACGTCGTTGACGGTGGCCGCCTCCAGGTCCTCGTGCGTGCCGATCACCTCGTTGTGATACGGGTGGTCGCCGGGGAACATGATCTCGGTGATGAGCAGCTCGGCCTTCTGGTACGGCGCGTTCTCGATCACCTGCCGCCGCTCGTTGCGCACGACGTCGCGCTGGCGGTCCAGCTTCTCCTGGGTCATGGTGCGGCCCAGGTCCTCGAAGCGGTCGGCGTCCAGCCACAGCAGCGTGGGCAGCAGCGTCGAGGGGCCGCTGGAGAAGTAGTTGGTGCGGTCAAAGCTGGTGGTGGCGTTGTTGCTGCCGCCGCCGTTCTCCATGATGATGTCGAACTGCCCGCCGGGCACGCGCTCGGTGCCCATGAACATCAGGTGCTCGAACAGGTGCGCAAAGCCCGAGCGGCCCGGGGCCTCCTCCTTCGCGCCCACGCGGAACCAGGTGTTCACCGTCACCACCGGCAGCGAGTGGTCCTCGTGCAGGATCACCGTCAGGCCGTTGTCGAGCTTGTACTTCTCGAACGCCACCTGCTGCGCCGCGGCCAGCGGGGCGAGCGCCAGGACGAGGATCGTCACCAGAAGCCGGGACAGATTCATGCGGTAAGTCCTTTAGATATGGTGCCGTGTGCCGCGCTGCATCGCGGCAGGCCGAAGGATATCCCGGGTTCACGCTGCTCCGACGCACCCGGAGTCCACCCTTCACGTATGATGGTGGAAGCGAACACCCTGGGGGCGCGAGCACCCCGGCCACCGGATGGCCGCCGCCGCGCTCCACACTGGATGGATGCATGAAACTCACGATCCTGTCGGCCCTGGCCTTGTTCCTGATGAGCAGCCTCGCCCTGGCCCAGACGCAGCCCGCGCCCAAAGCGCCGGACGCGACCGAACCGCCCAAGTTCGAGTACGTCGAGATGAAGACCTCGGCGGGCACCATCATCCTAGAGCTCAACCGCGAGAAGGCGCCCATCACCGTCGAGAACTTCCTCCGCTACGTCGCCAAGCGCCACTACGACGGCACCATCTTCCACCGCGTCATCCAGGACTTCGTCATTCAGGGCGGCGGCCTCGACGTCAACAAGCGCGAAAAGCCCACCGACCCGCCCATCATCAACGAGCACAAGAACGGTCTGAAGAACAAGCGCGGCACCATCTCCATGGCCCGCAAGCCCGATCCCAACTCCGCCACCAGCCAGTTCTTCATCAACGTCGAGGACAACGACGGCACCAAGAAGTACGACCTTGACCGCCCCCCGGGCTACGCCGTCTTCGGACGCGTCATCCACGGCATGGACGTGGTGGACGCCATCCGCAACGCCCCCGTCGGCCGCAACGACATGCCCGAGAAGCCGGTGGTGATCGAGCGCGTCACCCGCATCACCGAGGAAGACGTCCGCAAGTACCTTGAGAAGGAAAAGGCGGAGAAGGCCGAGAAGGCCGACAAGCCCGCCGAGCCCGACAAGAAGTGACGCCGGGCGGCGACAAGAATCAGATCGCAGGGGGCCGGTCCCGCGGCCCCTTTTTTCATGCCGCCGCCCCCAGGGTTGTGGCCACGGAGCATCCAATGACCAACGTGAAGCTGACGACGAGCATGGGCGAGATCGTGATCGAGCTCGACGACGAAAAGGCCCCGATCACCACCGCCAACTTCCTTTCCTACGTGGACAGCGGCCACTACGACCACACGATCTTCCACCGCGTCATCCCCAACTTCATGATCCAGGGCGGCGGCTTCACCGCGGACTTGAAGCAGAAGAAGACCGGCGCCGGCATCGAGAACGAGTGGCGCAACGGGCTCATCAACAAGCGCGGCACGATCGCCATGGCCCGCACCAGCGACCCCAACTCGGCCACGGCCCAGTTCTTCATCAACGTCGTGGACAACGACTTCCTCAGCCAGCCGCGGGACGGGGCCGGCTACGCCGTCTTCGGGCGCGTGACGCAGGGCATGGACGTGGTGGACAAGATCAAGGACGTCCCCACGGGCGTGCGCAACGGCATGGCCGATGTTCCCGTGACGCCCGTGACCATTGTGAAGGCCGAGCGCATCTGAGCGCCCGCCTCGCGGTCACCCCTAAGGCATGAGGTCGTCGCGGATGTAGACGTAGTTGTGCGCCTGGCGGACACGCCCGTACGGAAAGGCGGACATATACCGCGTCAGGGGCGTGTCGCCTTCAAAGCCCTCGATGATGAGCATCTTGGGCCGCCAGCGCCGCAGGTCAAACCCCTGCAGCAAAGGCACTTCGTGGCCCTCCACGTCGATCACCGCCACGTCGATTTCGCCCTGGTGGCCTTCCAGCAGCGCGTCCATTGTGGTGTAGGGCACCTCGACCGCGCGTGTGCTGCGAGCCGCACCTGGCGCGGCCAGCCCTTCCCCCACGGACGAAAGCATGCCGCCCCACTGATCCTCGCGGACGTTGAACGTGATCGTGGGTGGTCCGCCGGGCGCTCCCAGCGCCGCGTGAACGACGCGCGCCGTGGGACGGTTTCGCACGCACTCCTCGTAGCGCTCGGGGATCGCTTAGATCAGCAGGCCATTCCAGCCGATGCAGTCGAGCGCGTAGGTGACGGAGAAGTCATATCCGTTGAACGCGCCGACCTCGATGTAGAAGCCGTCGAGTTGGCCGTTGAAGGCGTCCCAGATCAGGGCATCCTCCCCGCACTGGCTCCTGAACTCCACAGGCCGTCGCGGTCGGCGTCCTGCCGCGGCGAGCGCGGCGGTGGCCTGCTGGCGTACAGGACGCGAGGATCGGTCATCAGGTGGAGTGTACGGCCTGCGGCCCGGCCTTCGTGTCAGAACCCCTGATCGTGGCAGCAACGCACGGTCACGGCACAACGAGCCTCACGCGGCCTTGGTCGCCGAATCCTTCTGAGCGTTCGGGGGTGCGGCCGGAACGCGGATGTTTGTCCCGCACGAACGGCAACGGACCGTCTTGCCGCGGCAGGCGACCGGAACGGCCAGCACCTTACGACAGGTGAGGTTCGGGCACATGATGCGGATGTTGTCGGACGTAGTGGACATTGGTTGCTCCCTGGTTCCGTACATCGGGCGACCCGCGACCGGGCTTAAGACGGCATGGACGGGGGTACAGGGATTACCGGGCGTCCGGCCGCGCAGGCCGAACAGACGGGATGGAAAACGGCTACTGTGAGAGGCTGTGGCCCTGATGGACGGGGCCCGTCCGGACCGCACGATCATGACGATGCCGCACAACCAGTCCGCCTGCTCCGCCGTGGTCGGGCTGCAATGGGGAGACGAGGGCAAGGGCAAGGCCGTGGACATCCTCGCCGCGGAGCACGATGCCGTGGTCCGGTATAACGGCGGGGCCAACGCCGGCCACTCCGTCGTCGTCAAAGGGGAGCGTTTCAGCCTTCACCTCATTCCCTCCGGCATCCTCTACCCCGGCAAGCTGGCTGTCATCGGCAACGGCGTCGTCGTGGACCCCTGGAAGCTGGCGGAGGAAATCGAGGGGCTGCGCCAGCGCGGCATCGACACCTCCGGCCTGATCTGCTCCGACCGCGCCCATGCCGTGCTCCCCTACCACAAAACCGAGGACGCCCTCCGCGAAGACCTGCTGAAGCGCAACGCCGCGGAGCTGGCCGTCGATGAGCGAGGCGTCTCCGAGATCGGCACGACCCGTCGCGGCATCGGCCCCACCTACGCCGACAAGGCCCAGAGGGCCTGCGCCATCCGCATGGGCGATCTCCTTCGCCCCGACGTGCTCAAGGAAAAGCTCGAGGTCGCCGCGGCGATGAAGGGCCCCACTCTTGCCGGGCTCGCGGCGACGCTGGGAGTCTCGCTCGAACCGCTGGACCCCGCCGTCCTGCTGCGCGAATGCACGGAGATCGGGCAGAAGCTCGCCCCCATCATCCGGGAAACGACGCACCTGCTGCACGGCCAGCTCGCCGCGGGCAAGCGCGTGCTCTTTGAGGGCGCCAACGGCACGCTGCTGGACGTGGACCACGGCACGTATCCCTTCGTGACGGGCTCCACCTGCATTTCCGCGGGGATCGGGCCGGGCACGGGCGTGCCGACGCAGCGCGTCAGCCGCGTGCTGGGCATTATGAAGGCCTACTCGACGCGGGTCGGCGCGGGGCCCTTCCCCACCGAGCTGAAGGACGCCGTGGGTGACGGCATCCGCAACCGGGGGCGCGAGTTCGGCACCACGACGGGCCGCCCCCGCCGGGTGGGCTGGCTCGATCTGGTGGCGGTGAAGTACGCCGCGATGGTGAATGGCGCGACGGGCCTCTGCCTGACGATGCTGGACGTGCTATCGGGGCTGGATGAAGTGCGCGTCTGCACGGCGTACCGGCTCAACGGCGAGGAAACCAGCCAGTTCACGCCCGACGCCTACGACCTGGAGCGTGTCGAGCCGGTGTACACCACGCTCCCAGGCTTCAGCCAGGACATCAGCCGGGCCCACAAGCGCTCCGACCTGCCCGACGCCGCGAGGCGGTACGTGGAGTTCATTGAGGAGCACGTGGGCGTCAAGGCGGAGATGATCGGCGTCGGCCCGGACCGTGAACAGACGATCATGGGATGAGAGCCGAATCGCGCGCGCGACGGCGGCAAGCGGAGAGTTGCAGATGAGTTCGACATCGCGGTTCACGGATGAGCTTGCGGTGTCCACCCTCGCCGCCATCAAAGCTCGCAATCCGGCGGCGGAGCCGGAGCGACTTCTGCCCGACGTTCACCCCGCACGCATCCCGCGGCACATCGCGATCATCATGGACGGGAACGGCCGCTGGGCTCGCGCCCGCGGCCTGCCGCGGGAAATGGGACACCAGCAGGGCGCGCGCCAGGTCCGCCCCATCGTCGAGGCGTGCGGGGCCCTTGGGGTGGAGGTGGTCACCCTCTACTCCTTCTCGCTGGAGAACTGGAAACGTCCGAAGTCCGAGGTCGAGGCCCTCATGGGGCTGTGCCTGGCCTACCTGGATTCAGAGCAGGAAGACCTGGTGCGCCGGGGGATCCGGTTCCGGGTGATCGGCCGGCGCGAAGGGCTGCCCGAGCCGGTGCTGCGGGCGCTCGACCGGGTGACGGAGCTGACGGCCAACGGCACGCGGGGCACGCTGTGCCTGGCGATCAACTACTCAGGCCGGGCCGAAATCACCGACGCGACGCGGCGGATAGCCCGCGAGGTTGCGGCCGGGCGTCTGCGGCCCGAGGATATCAACGAGGAGCTGCTCGCAGGGTGCATGTACACCGCGGGCTTGCCCGACCCCGACCTGCTGATCCGCACGGCGGGGGAGCAACGGATCAGCAACTACCTCCTGTGGCAGATCAGTTATGCTGAACTCCACATCACCGACGTCCTCTGGCCGGACTTCGGGGTCAGGGAACTTCATGAAGCAGTCCGCGACTACGCCCGCAGAACTCGACGATTCGGCGCGGTTGAAGAAGCAACGGGAGTACCGCAACCGGCTCATCATGGGGCCGCTGATGCTGCTCTTCGTGGCGGGCATCTTCCTCCTGGATGAAATCATGGAGCGCCGGCCCATGCCGGCGTTTCTCGATTGGACGGGCCTTGACCACATCCCCTCCGGCGCGGCCATGTTCCCGGTGGTGGTGGTGATCGGCATCTTCGCGGCGCTGGAACTGGCCGCGATCCTCAGCCACAAGGGCATTCAGGCCAGCAAGCGCGTGATGGCCTCCGCGGCGACGCTGGGCATCCTCGTGACCACATTCGTGCCCGACCGCCTGCCCGGCGCTGCGGGGGCGGCGATCTTCGCGATGGCCGCGGCGTCGGTGCTGGCCTTCTCGATGGTCTTCTACGCCCGCAATCGCTCCGTGGAGGGCGTGGTGGCCGCCTCGGGCGGTGCGCTCCTGGCCTTCGTGTACCTGGGGCTCATGTTCGGAGCGCTGCTGGCGATCCGGCGCGAGCACTCCGCATGGATCGTGCTGTGGGTGCTCGTCGTGACCAAGTCCTGCGATATCGGGGCCTACTTCACCGGCAGGGCGATCGGCCGCCACAAGCTGATTCCATGGCTGAGCCCGGGAAAGACATGGGAGGGGCTGTTCGGAGGCTTGGTCCTTTCGACCCTGGTCTCCTACCTGGGGCTGCGACTGCTGTATTCCTCGACCGGGATGACGATTCCGCCCACCTGGCTGTGCCTGCTCCCTGGCGTGCTGTTCGGGCTGGTGGGACAGGCGGGCGACCTCATGGAGTCGGTCTTTAAGCGTGATGCGGCGATGAAGGACTCCGGCGCGACCGTGCCGGGCATGGGCGGCGTGCTGGACGTGCTGGATTCGGTGCTTCTGGTGTGCCCGCTGGCGTACTGGTGGCTGCGGATTCTGGAAGGAAAGGGGTACTTCGTCTAACCCTTCGGAATGCCCTTCCCCCGGAGGGATGAAGAACGCTACACTTTCTGTGTCCTCCCGGAGCCCTGAATGGACGTGACGGCCAAACTGTTGAAGGTTTTCCAGGTTGAGAAGCAGCTTCGAGGGCTGCAATCGCGCTTGACGCAGGCAGAGAACTTCCTCGCGGCGCAGAACCGGGACCTGGGAGCCATCGACAGCAAGCGCGCGGCGCTGGAGGCTCAGCTCAAGACCTACACCGCGCAGGCGGCGGACCTGGAGGGCGAGATGGCCCGCCTGGACGCCAAGATGGCCACGCTCCGCAAGCAGATGGAGAACGCCCAGACCAACAAGGAATACAAGGCGTTCCTTACGGAGATCAACACCTTCAAGGCCGACCGCGACGCGCTGGAGACCAAGGCCCTCGAGGCCATGGCCAAGTGCGACGAGCTGCGCAAGCAGGTGGCCGAGCTCCAGCAGCTGCGTGCCGAGCGCGAGCAGGTGCAGAAGGTCGCCGAGAGCGACCGCGACGCGCGGTACAAGGAAATCGAGTCGCGCCTGAACGAGCTGAAGGCCGAGCGCGCGACGCTCGCCGCGGACGTGCCCTCGGACGTGCTGGCCCTCTTCGAGCGGCTCGTCGTTCAGCGCGGCGACGAGGCCATGGGCCCGGTCGAGGTCCAGGACCACAAGCGGCACGAGTACACCTGCGGCGTGTGCATGATGACCATCCCCGTGGACAGCGTGAGCGGCCTGCTCAGCAGCGGCAAGCTGACGCGGTGCAAGTCCTGCGAGTGCATCCTTTATCTGGATGAAGAAGCGCGCAAGGCGATGCAGCCGCGGGAGCGGGTCTCCCGGCGGTAAGTCACTTCGCCGCGTTCTTCAGCAGCCTTCCCTGCACAACCATCATCATGACGGCGCCCGCCACGGCGGTGACGCCCGTGACCCACTGCGCCGCGGTCATGCGGTCCTCGGGGAAGATGACGCTTGACGCGATGGCGACCGTGATGGGCTGAAGCTGAACGATGCCCGCGGCGACGACCACCCCCAGGCGCGCGATCGAGTAGAAGTAAAACGTGTGCCCCAGCCCGATCCCGATGACGCTGGAGGCGATGAGCAGCGTCCAGTGAAAGGCGTCGAGCGTCTCCACCGCGTGCCATCCCCGGTCCCTGCCCCACACCAGCATGCACGCCACCAGCGCCGCGGCGGTGTACTGACTCACCACCGCGAACGCCGTGATCGGATTGATCCCCGTCATGTACCGCCGCACGGAGAGGGCGTACATCGCGTACATCACCCCGGCGGAGATCGCCAGCAGCACGCCCGCCCCCTGCCCCGAGCCCAGCCCCTTGGGGCTCAGCGCCACCGTCCCCATCGTCGCGAACAGGACCACCGCCAGACACAGCACGAACGCCGGCGACCGCAGCACCCGCCGCTCGACCGGGAACAGAATCGCCGCCCCCAGGGTCAGGAAGATGATCTGAAGACGCATGGAGAAGGTCATCAGCCCCGGATCGACGTAGTACGGAGCGAGCGCGAAGCAGATCTGCGCAGCGACGTTCCAGAATGAAGGAACGAGCGCCGCCCGCCAGATGCTTGGCGGAAGCGTGCCGCGCCAAAGCGTGTAGAAGATGGAGGGCGCCCAGATGAGCGCGGAGATGGCGTAGCGCCAGCCGTTGGCGGTCCACGCGTCGATGGACTGTTCGCCGATGGCGAAGTACCGCAGGAAGATCGGGATGGAGGTCCACCCCAAAAGCGAGAGGACAACCGCGCCGACGGCCGGAGCGGTCATGGCGATAGGCTGGTGGTGTGCGCGGCCCGCGGCGGGTGAGGTCTGTGTGGCGGACATGGGGTTGGGAAGTGGAGCGGAGGAGACTCGAACTCCCAACCCCTAGCTTGCAAAGCTAGTGCTCTACCAATTGAGCTACCGCCCCCGAAGGGCACATGAGGGTAGGCCGCTGACAGGCCGGTGTGGACAAGGGCATGAAAGCGGGGGTTTCCGTAGAATCGCCCCCACTTTCGGAGGGCTGTGATGCTGCGAGCGGGCGTGATCGGCTTGATGTGCGTGTTGTGCGCTGGGACGGCGGTGGCGCAAAGCACCGGAGCGCCGGAGCGGGCCACCCCCACGACGGGAGCCGCGGGCGAACCCATCCCCGAAGCTCGCTATCCGATCGACGTCGCCGTCACCCTCTTCGGCACCCACGCCTTTGAATCAGACTTCTCCGACATCGCGGGCGGCGTGGGCGTTACCCGCGCCGGGCTGGAAGTCGGGCTTCGCCGCCAGATGGACGAGCGCTCTCGCCTCAGCCTGTCGATCGGCCTCGAGACCTCCAACTACGACTTCTCCTCCGACACCGCCCTGGGGGGCGGCGGGGAACCCTGGGACAACACCGTGCAGGCCTCGATCTCGGCGGTGTACACCCGCCAGGCGACGCAGCAGTGGTCGTGGTTCTTCGGCGGCGGGGTGGATACCTCCTTCGAGCTCGATGCCAACGTGGGCAAGTCCTTCACCGGCGGGCTCTTCGGCGGCGCGGCGTACGCCGTGAACGAAAACCTCAGCATCGGCGGCGGCGTGGCGGTGCGTTCTCGCCTTGAGGATTCGGGGCTCTTCCTGCCCATCGTGAGCCTGGACTGGAAGTTCAACGACCAGTGGCGGCTCTCCAACAGCAACGAACTGAACAGCACCGGAGCCGCGCTTTCATTCTCGCCCAACGAGCGCCTGACGCTTTCGCTCCACGCGGCATACCAGGGGCGTGCCTTCCGGCTCGATGAGGACGGCCCCTTCCCTGACGGCGTGGGACGCGATTCGCGCATCCCCGTCTGGCTGCAGGCGCGGTACGCCTTCTCACCGCGGGCGATGGCGACTGTCGCCGCGGGCTACGTGGTGTGGCAGGAGTACACCATCCTCGACCAGAACGGCAACGAGTTGGACCAGCAGGAAGCCGACGGCACGCCCTTCGTCGCCGCGAGCGTGGTGCTGCTGTTCTAAATCTCTGATCGCCTTTGGACGTGATGCTTACCGCGCTTTCGGCGGCTCGGGCGGACGCTGCACGGGCGGCGGAGCATCTCCATACGGTGGAGCATCGACGAGCCGCGCCCGCTGAAGAATCGGCGGATCCTTGGGGCGATTCCGCGGGTCCTGGCCGGGTGGATCAGGAATCAGCGGCGCCGCGGCGATGGCGGTGATGGTCTCCGCTCCGCGGACCGCGTATCCGAACGCTGTGTAGCGCCCGTCAAGGGCTCGCGTCCCCTCGCGGCTCAGGCACACAAAGACCTGCGACCCGTTCGTGTTGGGCTCGGTCTCCCGTGCCATGGAGATGACGCCGAAGTCGTGGGCGAGCTTGCTGGGCTCAAGGTCGATGGAGTACCCAGGCCCACCGTCGCCCAAGCCCGTGGGGTCGCCGACTTGAATCACGAAGGGCTGGCCGCTGGGCAGCCGCGGCACGATGCGGTGGAAGATGATGTCTGTGTAGAACCCTCCCTCGACCAGGTGGCGGAAGTTCCACACCGTGTTGGGCGCATCGGCAGGGCTCAGGCGAAACTCGATCTCGCCGAGAGTCGTCTCGAAGACGACGTGCTTGTCCACGTACGCACGGATCCCCGTGTAGGAACTTGCCTCGTAGCGCACCCACGCGATCTGGCCGTCGCGGGGGCGAAAGTTCGGCTGCTGCGTGGTGGGGTCGATGAACCACGGCGTCTTGAGCTGCTCGCTATAGAGCATCGCCGCGAGCGGGTTGACCATGGGCTGAAGCACCACCGGCGGGCCGATCTTCCGCGTGCCGACCAGAAGCTGGGCGTACTGCACCCGTGGCGACTTGTCCGTCCACAGGGACGGGAAAAGCGCCGCCAGGTCCACCTTCCCCACTTCCACCGGGGCCGCGTGGACGGGCTCGTGCTCGCCGGGATTGAAGAGGTCAATGTGAAGATCACCGTCCGCGGCAACCCCCTCAGGAAGCGCCACCGTCATCGGGATGGGACGGTTGATGCCGTAATAGATGCGATCAGGTGTGAGCTGAGCGAACGCGCTTGCGCAGCAGAGCAACAGCGGCAGACAGATAGCCGGCAGGAATCGCATATTCATGGATGAGGAGCGTACGCGGCCTACTTTTCGGCGTTGGCCGAGTCGTCCAGCTTCGTCCAGATGAACGGAACGTAGGTCTGATCGTTTTCCGCGGCTTCCTTGGTATCGGGAAGCTGCTGCTGGATCTGATTGCCTACGTCGTTGAACCAGTGGACGGAAAGGTCAGCCCGGAAGAAGTTGGCCCCCACCTGGTGGTTGTAGTCGGAGCGGAGCTGCATGCCGTCCGCGATGAGAGAGGAATAGGCGGGGTCGATGAAGTCGAGGTTGCGGGTCTTGGGCCCGTTGGGGCCGTGGCCCGCGGGGCCTTCGCCGCGGTAGTGGTAGTTGGAGAGGATCTCACCCTCGCCGCCGCTGAAGAGGTCGTCGTACTTGGAGTAGGGCTTGCTGCCGCGGTGAGATGGGCAGTAGAAGACCTTGGGTGCGTTGGTGTAGTCGTTGGCGTAGAGGATGCCCAGCCCGTCCCATGAACCCATCCCTGGGGGAAGACGGAGGGTGTCCATGTTCTGGGGCTGTGCCACGGAGCGGTTGGGCCCGCTGCCGGCAAGGAAGATGCTCCCGGGAAGGAAGCCCTTGTAGTCGTTGGCATAGCTCATCAGGCCGATGCCGATCTGCCGCTGATTCGACTGGCAGACGACGCGCCGGCCCGCCTCATGCACCTGGCTGAGCTTGGGCAGGAGCAGGCCGATGAGGATGGCGATGACGAAGATGGAGACCAGGACGTCGATCAGAGTAAACCCGGCGCGCAGGCTGGGCTGCCGCGCGGGCGACGGGCCGAACTTGCGACCTGTCTTCATCGTGATCTTCCCCTTACGGCCAACGCCGGGTCCCGGCGAAGCCCGTACCACCACTGCAGGGTAACCCTCTCGATCGGTTTCAGCAAGGGTTTATTTCGCGCATGGGCGAACTGAAGGACCCGGGGCGCCCCCAGGAACAGGGGACAAGAAGGGGGAGATTTCCGGACCTTTGGGGTGGCTTGGGGGGGTGCATTGAAGCTGGAGCCTGTGTAGACTGGATTTGCGGAGAATGAAGCATCCTTTGGGCAGAGGCCCCGTATATGTGGTCAACGGGTGCCTCCCAGCATCTTTGGGGACCACTACACGCGCTCGTTCACCCGTTCGTCGGTGAGTTAGGTGGGTAGCCAGATGTCTCGGGGGCCTTCAGACAGCCGCGGGAGCGGCGATCTGGAATTGATGCGCCGAGTCGCGAACAACGACGAGGGCGCGGTAGCTGAGTTATACGACCGCTTCGGGTCGCTGGTGTTTCGCATGGCGTATCAGGCCATGCCGACCCGTGCGGAGGCGGAGGACGCGGTTCAGGAGATTTTTGTTCGGCTCTGGAAGACGGCCGGTCGGTATGACGATGGGCGTTCTGCCCTGGTGACCTGGGTGATGCTCATCGCCCGGCGGCACTTGGTGGACAAGCTGCGGCGGAACCGGGCGAGGCTCAAGGCCTCCTCTCTGGATCAGCCCTCGGCCCCGATCCCCTCGGCGGTGGAGCCGCCAACGCCGCGGCTGGACACGGACGAGCGCATGAAGATTTTGATGAAACGCATCGAAACCCTGCCGGAACTGCAACGAACCGTCGTCACCCGTGCGTATCTAGGTGGGCAGACGCTGCGTCAGATCGGGGAAGAACTCAACACCCCACTGGGAACGATCAAGTCGGCATTGAGCCGTGCATTAGTGAGGCTTCGGGAGCGGACGGGCGAGGAGTTGGCGTTATGACGTTGCAGCAACTTCTGGAGAACGCTCACCTGGACGCCCTGGGGCAGCTCGACGAAGAAGAGCAGGCCGCCTTCGAGGCTGCGTTCGCCATGGCTCCTCCGGCGGTGCAGGCGCAGATCCGGGCGGAGCAGGCGCGGATTGCGAGCATGGACCACCTTCTCCCCCAGGTTGAGCCTCCGCCCTACCTCCGCGAGAAGGTGCTCAACGCCGTCAGCGCTGCGATGCTCACCGAAAGCGCCGGCCAGACAGAGTTCGACATGCGCTCCGCACGCCGGGTTCACACGGCGTGGCGTGCCACGGCTCTGGGGCTGCTCACCGCCTGCGTCGTGCTCACCGTCGCCTTCGTCAACGTCTACACGACCAACCAGGCGATCAACACCCAGGTCGAGGGGGACGCGGTCAGCGCCGCCTTCCTCAAGACCTTCGAGCGCAAGCACCTTCAGGACGTGCTCTACTCGCCCAACACCCAGCGGGTGCTCTTCGAGGCGGCTGACCCCTCCTTCACGGGGCGGGCCTCGGTGTGGGTGAGCCCCGACTGGGAGAACGCGCGGATGTTTGCGCAGCTCCCCGCGCTCACGGGCCAGACCTACGAGGTCGTGGTGCTCGACGCCAACGACAAGCCCGTGCGCACGCTGACGAGCTTCCTGGCCGACGGCACGGCCCAGGTGCTCTCGCTGGCCAAGCTCGCGCCGCGGACCAAGATCGCCCTGGTGAGCGGCACCCAGACCGGCCCGCGGACGATCCTCATGACCGCCGTCGTGTAAGCAGCCGCTCCGCCTGATCGAGAGAGAAATGAACACCGCCCGCGTCTCGACGCGGGCGGTTGTTTTTTCCTGATTGCTCGCCCTGGGCGTTACTCGCGCCCGGACCGTGCCTTGGCGTCGGCGACCTGAGCCGCGGCGCCGAGCGATGCGAAGTTGTTCCACTTCGCGTCGTCGAGGGCGAAGGCGATCTGCGCATCGCTCTCAAAGGCGGTCTTGGCGCCGGCCAGGCGACGCCACAGGAAGATCCACAGCGTGCCCGCGACGAACACGCCGCCGCCCAGCATCGACAGCGCGTAGATGGTGCGGGTGTTGTCGAGGGGGTCCAGCCCCGCCGTGGCGGGCTGGGAAACTTCGGTCACGGAGCCGTCCAGCCGCTGCTGACGCGCCGCGTTGGCGTGGCTGACATAGGCCGCGGTGAAGGTCTCCAGCGCGAGCTGGGTCCGGTTGCTGCCCTTGCCCCGCAGGTGAATGTTGAGCACGCCGGGGTTGATGATCTGAGTCGTCAGGTCGTTGCGGATCATCTCCGCCACCGCGCTGGGCGTGCCCAGGCTCATCATGCCCGCCTTCTTGAAGCGGTCCGCGGCGGTCTCGTGGAAGCGCGGGTCCTCAAGCAGGCCGGTGTGGAAGTTGCTCCACTCCGCAAGCTCGCCCGCGTTGAGCGCACGCCCTCGCCCGTCGGCCTTGATCTGGCTCGTGGCCAGGAAGGTGGCCGGGGCGATCTCCCGGGCCGCCGCCCAGGCGAACCCGGCCAGAATGGCGAACACGCAGACCGCGCAGAGGACCATGACCATCGCCCGTCCGCCCGACTGACGCCGCAGCGCCGTGCGCTCGGCGAGAATCACGCGGTCGCGGATCGCCGCGAGCTCCTGCCGGTGCGCCATGATCTGCTCGCACTGCTCGACGCGCTTCTTGATGACCTCGCTCGCCGCGGCGAGCTTCTGGGAGCGCTCCTTGATGAGTTGGTGCGCCAGCTTCAGGCGGGCGCGCCGCCGCAGCATGAAGTCGTCGCTCGCGGTGACCGGCCGCTTCGCCTTTTCCGCGAGGGCCTTCTGAAGTTCCTTGATCTCGCTGAGCGCCTGGGCGAGCTGATCCTCAAGCTGCGACGAGCGGGCGGTGGCCTGCATCAGCCCCGCCTGCGCGGCTTCCAGCTGCAGCCGCATCTCCTCGCGCTCCTCGAGCTGCATCTTCAGCTTCGCCTGCAGCGCATCGACCGTCTGCTGGAGCTTGCCCGCCGCTTCCTGCTGCTGCGCGAGCGCCGCGGTCACGCGGGCGGTCTCCTCGCGCTCCTTGGCAAGACGAGACTCAAACTCGCTCGCCCGCTTCTGCAGCTCCGTCAGCTTGGCGATCGTGAGCTTGGACTGCTCCGCCGCGGCGGCGAGGGCCTTGGCCTGCTCGGCGAGCTGCTTCCGCAGGACGGCCTGCTCATCGCCCGACTTGTTCGCGGCAAGGACCACCTGCTCCGCAGCCTCCTTCGCGGCCTGGGCGTGACGATCCGCCTGCTCGCGCGCCTGGGCCAGCTCACGCCCGAGGCTCTCCACCTTCTCCTGCAAGGCGCGGCTCTGGGCCTCCTGCGCCGCGAGCTGCTCGCGCTGCGCGGCAAGCTCCGCACGCAGGGCCTCGGTCTCCGCCATCACCGCGGCGCGGGACTGCCGCTCCTGCTCCAGCCCGGCCTGAGCCTGCGCGAGCGACTGCGCCTGGGCCTGAAGCTCCTGGGTCAGCTTTTCAACAGCCTGGGACTCCTCGGCGAGCTTCCGGGCCTGCTCCTCCAGGGCGCGGGAACGGGCTTCGGCCTCCTCGTCGAGGCGGTGCTTCGAGGCTTCGAGAGCGGCGCGGTTCTGGTCGAGCTCCCGCGCGGCGGATTCAAGCTCCGCCTCACGCGCCTGCAGGCGGGCGAGGCTTTCTTCCAGCGCCTTCTGGCGTTGCTCATGCTCCGCGGCGGCGCGCTGAAGCTCCGCTGCCTGCTGGGCCAGCGCGGCCTCCTTGGCCTTGACCTGCTCCTCATGCTGCCGGATGCGGGCCTGAAGCCGCTGGCGCTGTGAGTAGAGGGCCTTGAGCGACTCGAGCCCGGACTCGAACTCCGCGAGGACGTCGAGCACCTCCTCGTCGGGTTTCGTTGGCGGGACAATGTTCTCTTGCTCTTGCATTGATCCCTCGGTTTGGGTCTCGATGGGCCTTGATGAAGGGGGCATGACTCGCTCCAAGGGCTCGCGCGGACCAACAAGAGCGCACGAGGGCCTTGGGACCGGTATCGGCCCCGCCGGAGAGCCCCTGTAGCCAGGGCCGGAAAGTCGCCGTTGGGCCGGGCGGATAAGGCGTTACAGCCCCCGTAGAATCACGCGCAGGAGGCGGATATGCCCTATTACACGAAGCTCGGTCAGGTCCCGCAGAAACGGCACGTTCAGTTCAGACGGCCCGATGGGGCCCTGTACTCCGAAGAGGTTTTCGGAACCGAGGGTTTCGTGGGGCCCACCACGACCATGTACCACATCCACCCGCCCACCCAGGTGAGCGGATGGAAGACGCTCTACTCCACCAAGACGGAGTACGTCGAGACGGACGTGATGCGCATGCGGCACGTCCGCAGCGCCCCCCTGCCGCCCAAGGGCGACATGGTTACCGGCCGCGTGGTGCTCTTCGGCAACAGCGACTGCGAGATGGCGGTCTGCAACCCCGCCGAGCAGATGAGCTACCACTACAAGAACGGCCAGGGCGACGAGTGCATCTTCGTCCACTTCGGCTCGGGCACCGTGCACACGATGCTCGGCACGATCAAGTTCGGCCCCAAGGACTACGTGGTCATCCCCAAGGGGGTGATCTACAAGTGGGTCTGGAACAAGCGCACGGAGGTCAAGGAGGGTGAGCCCTCGATCGAGCAGATGCCTTACGGCAAGTTCCTGCTCATCGAGACGATGAACGGCAGCCACATCGGCCCCCCGCCACGCTACCTCTGCAAGCAGACCGGCCAGTTCCTCGAGCACGCGCCCTACTGCGAGCGCGACATCCGCCCGCCGGAGCTGCCCCTGACCTTCGACGAGCGCGGCGACTTCGAGGTCCGCATCAAGGCGCGCGACCGCGTGCACAGCTACATGTACCACTACCACCCGCTCGACGTGGTGGGATGGGACGGCTGCTACTACCCCTTCGCGTTCAACATCGACGACTTCGCGCCGATCACGGGCAAGCTGCACATGCCCCCGCCGATCCACCAGACCTTCGAGGCGCACAACTTCGTCATCTGCTCCTTCTGCCCGCGCATGCTCGACTGGCACCCCAACGCCATCAAGGTGCCCTACAACCACTCCAACCTCGACTCCGACGAGGTCCTCTACTACGTCGAGGGCAACTTCGGCTCCCGCAAGGGCATCGAGGTCGGCAGCCTGACGGCGCACCCGCAGGGCATCCCGCACGGGCCGCACCCCGGCACCATCGAGGCCTCCCTCAACGCCACCTACACGGCCGAGCTGGCGGTGATGTGCGACACCTTCCGCCCGCTCTACCCCACCAAGGCCGCGCTGGAGCTGGACGACCCCAACTACACCAAGAGCTGGGAGGGCGAGCACTTCCCCGGCATCAAGGCGGGGCGGATCTCCACCAACGCCGTGGGCCCGATGCACAATCCCGACGGCTCGCACGTCAACGGCTCTGCCAGCGGGCTTCCCAAGGATGGCAAAGTCGCCGACGTGTGGACGCCGTGATCGCTCCGGTTGAGTAGCGGGGTGAAAACACGTACCATCCGCCCCAATGACGAGCGGCGGTCGGCTGTCAGTTCACGGTTTGTGGTTGCTGCTGACGGCCGGGACGTGCGCAGGGCTGCCCTGCGCGACCATCGCCCAGGAACGTGCCCCGGCCCCGAGCCCCGCCGCCTCCCAGGGCGGCTTCGCCGGCGTGCGCTATTCGCTCGCGGTAGTCAAAGGTCCGCTCTCATTCGGTGCGACGCGCGCATGGTCTTGGGAAGAAGGCGGTGCTCATCGCCTGGCGCTGGAGGGCGACATCCGCGCGAACATCGCCGGGTACGCCTTCGCCGCGCGACGCGCTGAAGTGTGGCTCGAGCGTTTCGAGGCCGACGGCCGCTCCGTCGTGCAGGTCTTCGCGTACTTCGAAGAGCTCGGCTCCGCCGCGGACCCCGCCGGCGCGGTATCGATGAGCTCCACCCGCCTGCCCGTCCGGGCGCTGGTGGATGTCGAAGGCCCCATCAGCATCACCGCCGACCTGCTGACGCAGCAGCCGGTGGGCAAGGAACTCGGCGAGTTCTCCGCGCGGGCGCGTGCCGCGCTGGACAAGTCTTTGAAGCGCGAGCAGGGCATCGCGGCCGAAGAGCCCCCTCCCCCGCTGCCGCGCTTGTCGCGCCGCAGCCCCGCGCCGAGCCGGTCGCGCGGCCCGCTCATCACGCCCGAGCAGGTCACGACGCGCCCGCTGGAGATGCCGCAGGCCCCAGCCGAGCCGTCGCCCGCCAAGCCCACGCGCACCGCCGCTCGCCCCCCAAGCCCGCCCGTTCCTCCGCCTGCGCGTGCTCCTGCCCCTCCCGCGCCGCCTGCACCACCCCCGCCCCCCACGCCGCAGCAGTCAGCGCCACCGCAGCAGCCAGAGCCCCCGCAGCTTCAGCAACCCGATCAGCCCGACACGCCTCCCGCGCCTCCCCCACCGCTGCCCTGGGATGAGCCCGCGCCGATGCGCGAAGCCCCGCAGGTTCGAGGCCCGGACGTTGAGCGCGAGCCGATCTTTGCCCGCGACGGCATCGTGACGGTCGCCCTCGGCCCCAGCGGGCACATCTCCGTCGAAGCCGGCGAGGAAGAAAACGCGATCATCGCCACCGGCGGCGTCACGGTGCAGTACGAAGACTCCCGCCAGCGCGTCGTCGCGATGCGCGCCCAGCGCGTCGTCATCTTCACAGACCCCGGATCGCTCCAGGAAACCGCTCGCCTCGGCGCGGACGCCGTCCGCGGCATCTTCCTCGAGGGCGGCGTGATGGTCAGCGACGGCACCCAGACCGTCCGCGCCCCGCACGTCTACTACGACCTCCGCACCAACCGCGGCGTCATGCTCGATGCCGTGTACGAAACCTTCGATCAGAAGCGCCGCCTGCCGCTCTTCGTGCGCGCCAAGGAAATCCGCCAGGAAACCGCGCGCCAGTTCGTCGCCAAGGACGCACGCTTCACCAACACGGCCTTCTTCGACCCCGAGCTTGCCATCGGCGCGACGAAGGTCCGCATCACTCGCCAGCAGGACATTGTGCGCACCGACCCCGACGACGTGCCGGAGGGCGAGATTCCTCCGCCCGAAGGCGTCGAGGACCGCACCATCGTTGATGCGCGCAATATCACGCTGCAGGTCATGGGCGTGCCGGTGTTCTACTGGCCCCGGTACAGCGGCGACCCCTCCACCTTCCCGGTGAAGGACTTCCGCGTGGAGAACAGGTCCGGCAGCGGCGGCGCGATCCGCGCCACGCTGAACGCCTACTCGCTGCTGGGCCTGGAGCGCCCCCGCGACTTCGAAGTGGACCTGCTCACCGACTTCTACTTCGAGCGCGGCGCGGGCCTGGGCACGCGCGTGTCGTGGACCAAGCCCGGAAACCGCGGCGGGGTCTACGCCTACTCCCTCCCCAGCGACCGCGGCACGGAAATCACCAAGCCCGGAACGCGCATCAACCATGACGGCGAGTTCCGCGGCATGATCGTTGCCGAGGAGCGCCTCCGCCTCGGACGCAACTGGACGCTGCTCGCCGAAGGCGCGAGCATCAGCGACCCCAGCTTCATCACCGGCTTCTTCCCGCAGATGGGCGAGAACTACCGGGAGTTCACCAACCGCCTGCTCGTGAAGCGCGTGGAGGACAACACCTACTTCTCCGCGGAGGTGAAGGGAACCCTCGACGACTTCCTGAGCAACGAATACCTGCTGCAAAGCCAGGGCTTCTCGGTGAACCGGCTGCCCGAGGCCTTCTACGCCCGCCAGGCCGACGACCTGCTCTCCTCCTGGTCGCCCGGCCTGCTGACGTGGACGAGCGAGTACCGCGTCGGGCGGGTGGGGTTCACGTTCGATGAAGTGGAAGCCCGCGATCGCGGCTTCTCCCGCAACTCACTCTCGCAACGCGCCTTCGGGATCAACTTCAACCAGACGATCGACGAGACGCTGCGTGCCTCCGGGCTCTTTGAGGGCGCGGTGACGCGGGCCGACACGCGCCAGGAAGTCTCCATCCAGACGAGCGTCGGTCCTGTCCAGGTGATGCCCTTCGCCGTGGCCCGCGTGACCTTCTGGGACGACAAGTTCGAGGATTACTCTCCCGGCTCCGACGACAACGTGCGCATCTGGTCCGCCGCGGGCGTGCGGCTCAACACGACCATGCAGCATGTCTTCGAGGGCGTGGACTCGCGCCTCCTGGACATCCACCGCCTGCGCCACCTCGTGGAGCCCAGCGTGACGCTCTGGATCTCCGGCACCAACATCGAAGCGGGCGAAGTGCCCGTGTACGACCAGGAGATCGAGGGAATCACCGACGGCGGAATCATCCGCGCCGGCGTGACGCACACCTTCCAGACGCAGCGCGGCGGGCCCGGCATGTGGCACAGCGTGGACCTGCTCCGCATCAGCACCGACTTCGTCTACAGCAGCGACGACGCCACCCGTCGAAACCCTATCCCCCGCTTCTTCGACTACCGCCCGGAGCTGAGCAGCGCGGGCAAGTTCCTGGTCGTGGACGCCGCCCTGCGCCTCACCGGCGCCACCACGCTCACCGGCGGCGTGACCTACGACCTCGACGCAGACCAGCAGGCCACCAGCAACGCGGGCCTGCTCATGCGCCACTCGCCGGGGTTCGTGACGATCGGCGAAATCCGCTACGTCAACCCCCAGGACGCGACGTATCTCACCGTCGGCACCTCCTATGACCTTACGGAGAAGTACGCCGCGGCCTTCGGCGTCACCTACGACGCCACCAGCGGCGGGTTCCAGTCCACCGCGGTGGAAATGCGGCGGCGCTTCGCCAGCCTCATGCTCGGCATGAGCATGTCGTACAACAACATCTCCGGCGAAACGAGCTTCGGGGTCGTGTTCCAGCCATACGGCGCGAGCGGCAGCGGGCGCATCATGGGCCTCGGCTCGAACGAGACCACCTCCTCCGCGGGCGGAACCAGCTTCTGGCGATAAAACCTACTTGGGCTGACTGGCCGCCTTGGCCTGCTCGCGCTGCACTTCCTGCAGCCGCCCGTAGGCGAAGACGGTGATCATCGCGGGCATGAAGGCCATCTCGCCGGCCTTGCGCGCCAGATCGTCGATCGTGGCGACGCGCCCGGCCTCGACCTCCTTCGTCAGGTCGATGATCATGTTGTCGAACACCGCGATCAGCCCGCCCCAGATCTCGTATTCCTGCGGCGTCTTGGGGAAGATGCGGCTCAGGCCGGGGATGTTGGTGGGCAGGACGAAGTACCACTGCCCGTCGCGCACGTCCCGCTTCATCACCAGGCCGAGGGGCGCCAGCGCCGGCTTGCCGTCCCACAGCACCGCGACTGAATCATCCGTGAGGAACTCGGTGGTCAGCCGCGCCTCCGACTGCTCGATCCACGCGTAAGGATCGGCGAAGAGCTGCTTCATCGAGGCGTCGAAGGCGTCGCGGAGCTTGTTGGGGTTGTCCGGAGCGTTCCTGCCGAGAGGCCCCGAGCCGCGCCGGCGTGACGCCAGGGCCTGCGACAGGAAGGTGCTGGACTTGCCCGACTTCGCCGCGGCTTCCGCCTGCTCGCGGAGCTTGCGCACCTCCTCCGGGAACTTCTCGTTGACGGCGAGGCCCAGCTTCTGGAGGTTGCCGAGAAGGCGGCCGGTGCGGTTCAGCAGCCGCCGCATGTCCTCGTTCTCGGCGTAGATGAACTTGGTCAGCTTGTCGGCGCGACCCTTCTCCACGTACTCGCGCATTTGCGCAATCGTGCGCTCCGGCGTGTCATGTTTTTCCTCGCACGCCACGACGAACATCGAGGCGAAGGCAGCCAGCAGGATGATGAACGAGCGCATGATCACCGGTCAGCTCCGGCACGGCCGGAACCCGGCCGCGGCAACCTGTGTACGCCCGCCCGCCGCCGTCGTTACGAGGAGGTGCGATCGACGACGCGGTACGCCTCGCGCTCGCCCCTGCCGCGGACGGGGTAGTCCTTGCGCAGCGGGTGCGCCGGATACTTCTCCCACAGCAGAATGCGGCGCAGGTCCGGGTGGTTGCGGAAACGAATGCCGAACATATCGAAGACCTCGCGCTCGGGCCACTCGGCGCCGGGCCAGAGGTCGCACACCGAGTCCAGCTCCAGCGCCGGGTCCTTCTCGATGCCGTCGGTGGGCAGGCTGGGGTTGAGATAGGTCTTGACGAAGAAGCGGTCGTTGCGCGAGTAGGAGCAGAGATTCCAGAAGACGCAGAAGCGCCCCGGCATCGGCGCGGGATAGTTGAGGTAGTCGATGCCGCCGACGTCGGAGAGGAAGTTGAAGGTGCAGCGGGGATCATCCCGCAGGAACGCGAGGACTTCGTGGGCGTCCTGCGGCTCAACGATCAGCGTGGACTGCCCGCGAAACTCCGTGGCGCGGAACTTCTTGTTCGGGAACGCCTCCTTCACGATCTTGAACACGGGGTGTTCGAGGCTGGAGGCGGGGGTCTGGGGGGTGTCGGCCATAGGCGGGAGTGTATGAGGTTTAAGCCGGGAGAAGAGCCCGTTGCCCGGCCAGGTCTTCTTCCAGCAGGACCACCGGCCCAGGACGCCCCGCCCGCTCCCACAGCCGCAGCAGCACAGGGGTGAGCGTCCCCGACCCCAGCGGCACGGGGCGCACATCCTCCCCCTCCACCACGCCGTCACAGAGCAGCGTCGCCCACCGCGCCTCGTGCGCCGCCAGCGCTTCGAAAATGCGAATCAGGTGATCCTCGGCGTTCCCGAGCATCTCCGGCGTCAGCATCGAAACGGGATCGAGCAGGAACAGCCAGGGGCGTGCCCGCTCCAGGGCGGCGTTGAGGAAGGCCCGCAGGGAGGGAACATCCGAGACCGCCGCCCGTGCCGCGGGCCAGATGCACAGGGTCGCCCGGGGCGCGGCCTGCTCCAAGGCGAGCACCGAGGTGTGAAACTCGGCCCGGGGGCCTGGCAGCCAGGCGGGAACATCCCCACCCCCGGAGGGACGCAGCACGAGCGTGGACACGAAGTCCGGCGCAACCCCTTGTATCTGCTTGACTTCTATGACAAGGGCACCGTCCTGGGCCTGATCGCCCCCCGAGTTTTCGGGTCCGATAGCCCCGGCTGCCGATGTACCGGGTTGGGCGTGGCGGAGCACGCGTACCTGCATTCTCAACCTCAAAGGTAAAAGTGCGGCCCGGTGCAAAGGAGTGCTTCGGGCGCGGCACGGCCGGCTTGGGTTCAGGCCTGGGCGCGGCGGCGTTGTTGTGCGCTGCCCCAGACCCCTACCCGCGCCGGCAGGGTAGCAGCACGGAGGCCTCGTCGATGGTCAGCACCAGTCAACAACCGCCCCTGCTCCAGCAGGAGCGGCGTCCGGCGTTCCTTTCCCGCGCCCAGTTGATTGAGCGGATCATGCAGCTCAACCCCACGGCTACGCCGGAGTTCCTCGCCCGCTTCTCCGAGGCGGCTCTGGCGCATTACCTCGAACACCTCAGCGTCATGGATGAGCCCACCGTCCCCTGGATCCGCAGGGGCATCTCCCCCGCCATCGTCCGGCGCGAAGCCTCGGAATGAGTTCGGCGAAAGCCCCCGAATCCACTGATTTGGCAGGCTGAATGGTCCGATTGTGAGGGTGGCGCGGCCTGTAGCCGCGGCTTCAAGTCCGCCTCGGGGGCGGTCCGATAAGACGGACCGCGGGGCGGCGGCAGATGTTCCGCACCGCGCGTGCAGAAGTGGACCATTTATGAAGAGCATCGATCAGAGGTTGGCGCAGGTCGTGGCCCTCGCGGGGCTTGTAGCGGTCACTGGGTGCAGTTCGTCGCCCAAGCAGGCTGCTCGCCCGCAGTACAAGACCACCCCGGCCGCGACCAGCGCTTCCACTCCCGGCACGAATCCTCACATCGTCGCCGACTCCTCCACCGGCGGGACGACCTCCTCGAACTCCACGGGGAACACCACCGGCAACCGCCCCCCGCTGAACCTCTCGCTGGTGGCGCTTGAGCTGCAGCCGCCCAAGCCCGGCACGACGATCGCCCAGAACACGAGCAACAAGCCCGCGCCGAAGGCCGCCTCCCGCGGCAACAAGCGCGCCATCGCCTCCTTCGCCTTCTCCACGAGCGGGGCGGATGACTCGGAGGTGGACGGGTTCAGCCCGCTGGTGACGGGCGTCAGCCGCGTGACCTTCGCCGAAGAAGGCGCGGACTTTGATCCCTGCGTGTCGCGCGACGGCACCACGCTGGTCTTCGCGAGCACGCAGCACCGGCAGAACTCCGACATCTATATGAAGCGGACGGACAGCCGCGTCGTGACGCAGCTGACCAACGACCCCGCGCAGGACGCGATGCCCGCGATCAGCCCCGACGGCACCAAGATCGCCTTCGCGAGCGACCGCTCCGGCAACTGGGACATCTACGTGATGCCCATCAACGGCGGACGCGCGGTGCAGGTCACCAACGACCTGGCGGACGACGTGAACCCCTCGTGGTCGCCCGACGGCCGCCACCTGGTCTTCTCCCGCCTCGGTCAGGCCAGCGGCCGCTGGGAGATGTGGGTGACGGACGTTTCCAACCCCGCCATCGCGAACTTCATCGGCTACGGCCTGCTGCCTCAGTGGTGCCCGGTGCCCGGCACCGGCGCCAACGGCGCGGACCGGATTCTCTTCCAGCTCGGGCGTGAGCGCGGCCGCCGCGCCTACAGCCTCTGGACGCTGGACCTGCTCGGCGGCACGACGGGCAACGCGACGGAAATCGCCACCAGCTTCGAGACGGCGCTGATCGATCCCGCCTGGAGCCCCGACGGCAACTGGGTGGTCTACACCGAGGTGCCCGTGAGCGACGATCCCGAATCCGAGGATCGTCCCGCCTGGGCGACGCTCTGGATGATCTCCGCCGACGGCGAGGGCAAGGTCCGCCTGACCGGCGGCGACAGCCTCTCCATCAGCCCCACCTGGGCCTCGAACAACCGGCTGTACTTCGTGAGCGATCGATCGGGTTCGGACAACATCTGGTCGCTGGACCTCTCCCCCGCGGTGAAGTCGGCGCAGGCGATGCTGCGGCCCGGCCAGGAGACCCGCCCCATCGCCACGACCCCGATGGTGATCACGAGCCCGGCGCAGCCCGCGGCTCCCGCCCAGCCCGTGGTGACGGTCCCCGATCCCTTCGAGCAGCCCTGAACGACCTTTCCCCGGCGCGGGGTCGAAAGGCCCCGCGCACGGATTTTCGCGAGATCCCCGGGCGCGCCGGAGGCGCGCGGCGAAGGCAAGGAGGCCCATGAGCAAAGCAGCTCTGATCGTGGCGATGTTGGCGGTGCTCGGCCTGTTCGGCTGCGGCGGCACCAAGGAACAGAAGCTCACCGCGCCCAGGGTCATCGTCGCCCCCTACGACACCAGCCGCGGCGAAGTGTTGTGGGCGGTCGTCCCGCTCCGGAACGAATCCGGCACCAGCTACGCCGACGTCGAAGCCATCAGCGACAAGATCGTCGCCGCGGTGGAGGAAGTCCGCGGCGTGCGCTGCCTGCCCCTCAACCGCACCATCCAGGCGATGAACGTGCTGGGTTACACGACGCTGCGCACCCCCGCCGAGGCGCGGGCGCTCGCCCAGGCGATGGGCGTGGACGGCGTCCTGGTGGGCAGCGTCACGGCGTACGACCCCTACACGCCCACACTGGGGATTTCGCTGGCCCTCTACTCGCGCCCCGGCTCGATGGCCCCCGGACGCCAACCCCTCGACCCGCGCACGCTCACGGTGCGTTCGCGCGACATCGAGCCCTCGCGCTGGTCGCGTGAGGAAGGTCCGGTCTCGGTGGTCTCCGAGCACCTGGACGCCAAAAACCACCAGGTTTTGATGGACGTGCGCAGCTATGCCCAGGGCCGGGACAAACAGCCCTCTGCCCTGGGGTGGCGCCGGTATACCGCGAGCATGCACCTGTTCAGCGAGTTCGCCGCGTACCACGTGATCGACACGCTGATCAAGGAAGAATGGGCCCGACTGCCGGGGGGCGTGTCCGAGGCGAGCGCGGGAGCCGGCCCCGGGAGATAGGTGGTTTTTTGGAGGTTTTCGGGCATGCAGCAGTCAAGAGGTTCCCGGAACGTGCCGAAGCAGTTACCAGACAATCAGAGCCTGGCGCAGGGATGCGCCAAGCCGTAAAGAGACGAACAGCAGGGAGCCTGCGATGTCCACTCTGCCGATCACGGATGCGTTTACGACTTACCTCGCCGACGAACGGCACTTTTCCCCTTACACCGCACGCTGCTACGGGGCGGACCTGCGGCAGTTCATTGAGTACCTCGCGGCGGACCTGAACGTCACGATCGACCCCGAGCGCGAGAAGGCCGCGATGGAGACGGCCGCCACCAACCGGGGCCAGGTGTCCGGCACCGGCACCATCACCGAGGCGATCTGCGCCGCGAAGGCGGACACGATCCGCGGCTTCCTCAACCACCTGGGCACGCAGAACTACTCCGCCGCGACGATGGCCCGCAAGATCGCCACCCTCCGGAGCTTCTACAAGTGGGCGGACCGGCGGGGCCTCAGCACCGGCAACCCGATGACGGTGATCCGCACCCCGCGGCAGGCCAAGCGTCTGCCCAAGGCCATCCCCATCGAGCAGATCGAGAAGCTGCTGGCCGCCCCCGGCGACACCGAGCTGCTGGGCCGGCGAGACCGCGCCATGCTCGAGACCCTCTACTCCACCGGCATCCGCGTCAGCGAGCTGGTCGGCCTCGCCTTCGAAGACCTCGACCTGGCCGGTGAGGCGCTGCGCGTCCGCGGCAAGGGCAAGAAGGAGCGCATCGTCCCCCTCGGCTCCCACGCCATCAACGCCGTCAGCCGCTACATCGAGATGCTGCGGAACGACCCCAAGTTCGGGCCCATGGTCCGTGAGAACGGCAACCGCGTGCCGCTGTTCATCAACAAGCACGGCGGCCGACTCTCCAGCCGCTCGGTGCGCCGCAAGCTCGACAAGTACCTCAAGCAGGTCGGCCTCGACCCCTCCATCAGCCCGCACACCCTGCGGCACAGCTTCGCCACGCACCTGCTCGACAACGGCGCGGACCTGCGCAGCGTGCAGGAGCTTCTGGGCCACCAGAGCCTCAGCACCACGCAGATCTACACGCACCTGACCACCCAGCGCATGCAGGAGGCGTACAACAAGGCCCACCCCAGGGCCCAGGCGAGCTGATCGCCGAACGCCCTTGCTGCCTGAGACGCAGGCGCCGCTTTCAGTGCGACATTCCGTTTACGGGATCAGCGTCGCCTGCGTGATGGCCGCGACGGCTTCCTCCGCGATCGCCGCGACATCATCCCGCTGATCCAGCGGGATGGCAGCGAGCAGCTTCTGCTCCGCGTCGATGATGAGCAACGCCACCGCGCTGCCGGGCGCAAGACGCTCCATTTCACCGGGGCCGTTCGGGCTGAAGAGCCGCTGCGGCTGCGGGGCCGGCCACTGCGCGTCCGCCTGTGCCAGGCGCGTCCGCGTCATATCCCCCAGCCCCATCAGCGCGATGACCGCGGCTACGGTCCTGGGCCGCCGCGTCGGGTCCGGCTGCGCGGCACGGAGAATGTCGGCCACTTCCGCCGCGGCTTTGGCGCCGGTCTGAGCGTCGGCGAATGCGGTGGGTGCGTCGGCCTTGTAGAAGATCAGCAGACCGAACGCCGGTCCGGGCGAGCCGGGCTGCGGCTGTGCCAGCGCCTCCTGTAGAGACCATGCGTCCAGATCGCGGGTCATGAAGCTGAGGGCGGGCAGACGAGCCCCCGGCGTGACCGCCGCGGGCTTGGCGCGAAGGTCGGCGATGGAGGGCACGGCTGTGCGTCCCTCGGCAGAGAGCGTCCACGGCCCAGCTTCAGGATCGAGCGGCGTGACGGTCAGCATGAGACGGGGGCCTTCCCTGCCCAGCGGGATACTGAGGGCCGCAAGCCGCCCTGAGGCGTTGAACTCGATCGCCGCCGGACCGCCGGGGCTCTCACCCTGGAAGATCACCGAAAGCGTCTCGGAATAGCGGGCGGGAAGCCACGAAGTGTGCAGGATCGCCGTGATCGCCCGCCCGAGCCGCGCCGGGTCGCTGCCCAGCGCCCATTCGAGCTGCGGAAGCAAGATCGGCGGCACGGCGTTCCAGAGCTGCGGCAGCGTCAGCGGGACCGACACCGGCGCGGCGAAGGTCAGGTGCGGCGCGTGCGGGGCCTGAGCCTGAATCTGGCTGTCGTCCGCGGCAATGGCCAGGCGCGTCAGGTCGATGAACAGCCGGCGCGGGCTGCCCGGCACCGCGTCCACGCGCAGCGTGATCGTCGACGTGCGATCAGGCCCGACGTTCGGGCTGAGGGTGATGACCACCTCCTCGGCGATGGGCCCCGACTGATACGCGGCGATGGCCCGCGCAAGCGCCTCGTCGATGGTCTCCACATCATGCGGCGCGGGCAGAGCCTCCGCCTGCGGCGCGGGCGCAGGGTCCGGCTCTGGATCTGGCTGCGCGACGACGAATGGGGAGAGGGCGAGAATCGCGGTGCTGGCGAGGACCTTCATCGCCGCGATGGTACGTCACGCCGGAAGTCCGCGAGGATTTCCGCAACGGTCCGGCTGACACCGGGGACCACCGCCTCCGGCCAGACCTGGGCGAGGGGTTCAAGGACAAAGAGCCGCTCGTGGAGACGGGGATGCGGCAATTGGAGTCCCGGCTCGTGCAGGGTTAGGTCGTCATACAGCAGCAGGTCGAGGTCGAGAGTGCGCGGCCCCCACCGCTGCTCGGCGGCGCGGTCACGTCCCTGGTGCTTTTCAATCTCCAGCAGCCGGTCGAGCAGCTCGCGGGGGCCGAGCGAGGTTTCGATCTTCGCCGCGGCGTTGATGTACGGCCCCTGAGGCACCGGCCCCACGGGCTCGGTCTCGAAGGTCTCGGAGAGGGCGATCAGGCGCGAGCCGGGCAGGCGGCCCAGCGCCGCCACCGCCGCGCGGATGTGGGCGTGGCGGTCGCCGAGGTTGCTTCCGAGTGCGATGGCTGCCTGGGGCACGCCGGAGGGTAGGGAGCCGGCAAACAAAAACCCCGCCGGGCGGCGGGGCTGTGAGGAGGTGTGCTGGATCCCGGCGAAATGCTTTACTCGACCGGCTCGAGCTCACGCATACGGAACTGCATCTGGCTCTTGAGCCGGGCGAGGATGGAGCTGTGCATCTGGCTGACGCGGGACTCGGAGAGGTCGAGGGTGGCCCCGATCTCCTTCATCGTCATGCCCTCGTAGTAGTACAGGATGATGATGAGCCGCTCGGAGCGCGACAGCCCCTTGGTGATGAGGTCGCGCAGGTCGCGGCGCTGGATGTCGGTCACGGGGTTGGACTGCGACTCGTCGCGGATCACGTCGATCTCGCGGACGTCCCGCCCGTTGTCGCTCGGATAGCAGCGCTGCGTGAGGCTGCGGGTCGAGACCGCGGCGGAGTCGCGCTTGAGCTTCTCGAACTCCTCCGGGTTCACCTTCAGCCGCTTGGCGACCTGCTCGTCCGTCGCGGGCTGGCCGGTCTCCTTCTCGATCTGCTGGCGCGCCTGATCGACCTTGTTGCTGCGATGACGGACAAGCCGCGGCACCCAGTCCATGGAGCGCAGCTCGTCGAGGATGGCGCCGCGGATGCGCGGGGCGCAATAGGTCTCGAACTTCACCTTGCGATCAAGGTCGAAGGCGTCGATCGCGTCCATCAGGCCGAAGATGCCCGCGGACATGAGGTCCTCGATGTCCACCTCGTCAGGAAGACGCGTGTGGATGCGCTCGGCGTTGTAGCGCACGAGCGGGAGGAACTTCTCCATCAGCCAGTTGCGGATGCTCTCGTCCTGCGTGGCACGATACTTCTTCCACACATCGTTGATGGGAAGATCGTCCAACGGCGAGCGTACTTTGGAAGGTTCCGCGTGCCGGGCGGTGTAGCGTCCGCCCGAACGCATGCCGCTACGCGATGCAGACTTGAGTGCCATGGTCGATTCCCTGACCTGAGTTGTCGCGGGCGAATGCCCGCTGCCGTCGGATCATCCTGACCGACGCGGGACGAGTATATCGAATCCGCGCCGGTGCAACCTGCCTACCGCACTTTTTCAAGGAAAATCTGCGTTCACGCGCCGACGCCCTCCTTGTCGGCCGACTTGTCCACAGGTTCTTCCAATGTGGGATGTAGAGACGGCACCGGGTTCTCCTCCCGGTAGCGCGTCTCGTGCTCCTGGATCACTCGCTCGACGATCATCCCCGCGAACAGGCCCACGACCTGGCACGCCACCAGCGCCAGCAGCGCGCGCAGAAGCACCGTCGCCGCGTCGTTCCCCGCGGCGATCCCCGCGACCAGCGCGATCGCGAACGCGCTCAGGGCAAACACGGCGGCGACGACTTTGGCGTGGTTGCTCACGCTCGAACCGCTCCCTGTCTCCACGCAGTTACCGGCCCACGGGCCTGCATCGGCTCAGTCGGGGCGCAACTTTGCGCGCGGCGGCGGAATTCCTGCGCCGCCGCGCGGTCTAACCCGCAAATCCCGTACCGAACGCGCAGACAGCGCTAGCGACGCGAAAACCATCCGAACAACCCTCGCCTTGTCGGGGGAGTCCGGACGGGAACCTTCAGCGACAGAAGCTCGGCAAGGTTCGCCGCGACTGTGCGCAAGTCCTTGCAAGCCTTAGCCGAAGGGCTGTGGAGCATCACCGGAGTGCGGGCCCGCACGCTCGCGGCCACCGCCGGGTCGTTCACCACCACACCCAGCAGCGGAGGCTCGATGCCCAGGAACCGCTTCGCGGTCGCGGCGATGCGTGCATGCACCGCCTCGCCTTCCTGCTGGTTCGTGGCCTGGTTGATGATGATCGCCGTGCGGAACCCTGTTCCGGGGGCCTTCGTCGCGCGAAGGTGCGTGACGGCCTTGATCATCGCGTAGGCGTCCGCGATGGAGGTGGGCTCGGGCGTGGCGACCACCAGCGTCAGGTCCGCGACCGCGGCAAAGGTGGTGACGGTGTCGGAGAGACCCGCGCCGGTGTCGATAAGCACCGCGTCGGACTCCGCCTCGAGGTCCGTCAGGCCACGGAGGATCAGCTCGCGCTGGGAGGGGGAAAGGTTCGCCATGCGCGTAAGGCCCACCGCGCCGGGAACGAGCCGGAAGCCGCCGGGCGCATCCACCGCAATGTGGGAGAGGCTGCGCCGGGGCGCGGGGCGAGTGACGCCGTACAGCAGCGGATCCTGGCGCACGACCTCCACCGCCGCGTCGAGGCGGGTGGTGGGCGTGATGCCGCAGAGCACGTCGGCGTTCGCCAGCCCCAGGTCGGCGTCCAGCAGCGTCACGCGCTGACGGAGCTGCGCAAGGGCGATGGCGAGGTTCACGCAGGTGCTGGTCTTGCCCACGCCCCCCTTGCCGCTGGTGATGGAGACGACAGGGCAATACCGCGGCGGGGGCGCAGGACGCGGAGGCGACGGCGGCGGGCTCGCGGCAGGCGCCGGCCCGCCGTTCATCGCGTCAACCATCGAACGCAGACGCGAGG
>Ga0065721_10049184_pt1 | contig 42636 bp, 34 predicted proteins | sample Mesricmetagenome_FD_59108 | JGI IMG/M metagenome (GOLD analysis project Ga0065721, IMG submission 59108) | Mesophilic microbial community from rice straw/compost enrichment Sample: eDNA_1 v2 (version 2) | ecosystem: Engineered > Solid waste > Grass > Composting > Bioreactor | place: USA: Davis... | reverse complement strand
GCGGCTCGTCGAGCTCCAGCCGGTAGCGCTTGCGCTTGCGGGCGAGGTCGAAGCAGCGCAGGCTGCTGTACGGCTCGCCGATGCCGTCGGCGGAGACGAAGCCCGGGGCGAAGAACACGGCCGTCGACGTTACCGGTTCCTGCGGGTCCTGGAATGAGCGGTGGATCGAATTGCCCGGCACGAGCAGCAGGTCGCCCGCTTTGATGTCGTACAGCTTCTGGTCGATGAAGAACGTCGCCTTGCCCGAGTACACATAGAAAAACTCATACTGATCGTGCAGATGGTCCGGCAGCTCCCGCTCCGGGCTTTTTTGGTCTCTATAGACGAATTCGAACGGGAACAACGGCTCGCTCGAGAACGGTTTGCGGTAGATTTTCATCGGATGCGTCTCCCTCGGATGCAGCATACTTATAAAATATCAAAATAGAGTATAATTTCGCAAGGATTAAGCCTTTTTACAACGATAGCAGCTGATAAAATAAAAGCAATAGGACGACGACAAGCAGCCCCGGAATCGGGAGCCGCTTTGGCATACAGGGGGAGAAATGATATGAGAATCGACGCGCATCAGCATTTTTGGAAAATAGATCGGGGCGATTACGGCTGGATTACGCCGGAGCTGCCCGCGTTATATCGCGACTTTCTTCCCGAGCATCTGAAGCCCTCGCTCGACAAGCACCGCTTAGACGGCACGATTGCCGTTCAGGCGGCGCCTACGTTGGCGGAGACGGATTATTTGCTGAGTCTTGCCGATGCGGACGATTCGATCGTTGGCGTGGTCGGATGGCTCGACTTGCACGATCCGAATCATCGGGACCATTACCGGACAAGGGCGTCCCATCCGAAATTCGTCGGCTTCCGGATCATGATCCAGGAAATGCCGGACGCTTCGCGCATCCTGGAGCCGGCTTTCGTGGAAGCGCTCCGCTCGTACGCCGACGAGGACGTTCCGGTCGACTTGCTTCTTCGCTGGGATCAGTTGGAACCGCTGACACGTCTATTGGAGCTCGTGCCGAATTTGCGCGGAGTGGTGGACCATCTCGCCAAGCCCGTTATCACCGAAGGCCGTCTGGAGCCATGGCTTTCTCAGATGAGCGAGATCGCTGGACATCCCGGCATCACCTGCAAGCTGTCGGGCATGGTGACGGAAGCCGATCACGCGGCATGGAAGTACGATCAGTTCCAGCCGTACGTTCGCCATGCGAGCGAGCTGTTCGGTCCCGACCGCGTCCTCTTCGGAAGCGATTGGCCGGTCTGCCTGCTGGCGGCGAGCTACGATCAAGTCGTCGAAGCGATCGAGCGCAATCTGCCCGAAGGCTGGGGAGAAGCGGAACGCGCCCGTCTATACGGACTTAATGCGAAGGAGTTCTATAAACTATGAACAAGCTGAATCGACAACAATTGCAAACTGCGGGAGCGGCTTCAGGCCAAAGCCCGTATAAGCATGACGCTGACGCCGCAAACGACCCGAACCCGAACCCGAACGACGCGCCGGTAACGGTGCTGCAGATCGGGGAAGGCAACTTTCTGCGCGGATTTTTCGACTGGATGGTGCACGAGAGCCGCAAGCAGGGGCTGTTTCGCGGCGGAGTGGCGGTAACGCAGCCTAGGCCGTCCGGCAAGCCGAAGATCGATGCCCTGAACGGGCAGGATCGGCTGTATACGCTAGTTATTCGGGGCCTCGACAACGGGGAGCCGGTGGAGCGGAGAGAGATCGTCTCCGTATTCGCGGAAGCGTTCGATCCGTACGGGGAGTGGGAGAGAATGATCGGGCTTGCGGTCAGCCCGGACCTGAGGTTCGTTGTCTCGAATACGACGGAAGCCGGCATCGTCTATCGTCCGGAGGCGCTGACGGAAGGCGAGCCGATCGTTTCCTTCCCGGGCAAAATCGCCTATCTGCTGTACCGCAGATATTTGGCGTTCGACGGGGCCGCCGATCGCGGTCTGCTGTTCCTTCCGTGCGAGCTGCTGGAGCGCAACGGCGACGCGCTGCAAGAGAGCGTACTGAAATACGCGGCGGATTGGGGACTTCCGGAAGCGTTCCGGGAATGGGTGACGACGGCCAATCGTTTCCTCAATTCGCTCGTGGACCGAATCGTCGCCGGCTATCCGGATCAGGAGCAGGCCGAGGCGTGGTTCACCGAATGGGGCTATCGCGACGATCTTCTGTGCGTGGCCGAGCCTTACCATCTGTGGGCGATCGAGGGAGAACCGGAGCTTGACGAGCTGCTGCCCTTCGCGAGCGCCGGTCTGAACGTCGTCTGGACGGACAGCCTGGAGCCTTATCGGGAGCGCAAGGTGCGCATCCTGAACGGAGCGCACACGTTGATGACGCCGCTCGGCATTTTAAGCGGGGTTGAGCATGTGCGCGAACTGATGGAGCACGAGACGCTCGGAGCGTTCGTCAAGTCGACCGTACGCGATGAGATCATACCATCGCTGCCTTATCCGCAGGAAGAAATGGAGGCGTATGCGAACGAGGTGTTCGACCGGTATTTGAACCCGTTCGTCCGCCATCGGCTGTACGATATCGCGATGAACAGCGTCAGCAAGTTCAAGGTTCGGCTGCTTCCTTCGCTAGAGCATTACGCGCGGATGGGCGAGCGGGTGCCGGACGGCTTGGCGAAGGGCTTGGCGGCCCTGCTTCGTTACTATCGGGTCAACAAAGAAGGAACGGAATATAGAGGAACGGCGTTCGACGGACGATCTTATGCGGTTCGAGACGACGCGGAGGCACTGGAGACGCTCGCCGCCGCATGGGGCGAAGCCGAGCGGACCGGAGAATTGCCGGAGGAGACAGCGCGGAGGTTGTTGGCCAGCGAGAAGCTGTGGGGTCAAGATCTGTCGCAATGGCCGGGACTGGCGGCGCAGGTGGCGCAAGCCTGGGCGGAATGGACGGAGGAGGAACGGACATGAGGGAATGGCTTCGCGTCTCGGAGCGGGACCAGGTGGTTATCGCTTTGAGAGCTTTTACGGCGGGAGAGACGATCGTTCTGGAAGACGGAACGCAGCTGTCGTTAACCGAAGACGTGCCCGCGGGGCACAAAATATTGACGAGACCGGTCGCGGAAGGGGACGACGTCCTCAAGTTCGGCTATTCCATCGGGAAGGCGAAAGCCGACTTGCAGCCGGGAGTCTGGATTCATACGCATAATTTGCGGACGGGTCTGAAAGGGCTGCTCGACTACCGATACGAGCCCGTTCCGCAGGCGGCAAGCGCCAAGAAGCCGCGGAGGCAGACGTTCCAAGGCTATGTCCGGCCGAACGGCGAAGTCGGCATCCGCAACGAGATTTGGGTCATCAACACGGTCGGCTGCATCAACAAGACGTGCGAGATCATCGCCAACCGGGCGAACGCGATGTATCGCGGTCGCATAGACGGCGTCTATCATTTCTCGCATCCGTTCGGCTGCTCGCAGCTTGGCGACGATCTGCGGTTTACGCAGAAGCTGCTGGCGTCGCTCGCCAATCATCCGAACGCCGCCGGCGTGCTCGTCATCGGGCTCGGCTGCGAGAACAATCAGATCGAGCAGTTCAAGGAAGCGATCGGAGAGGCGGACTCGCGCAGAATCAAGTTCATGAAGTCCCAGGAAGCCGAGGACGAATTGGAGGAAGGGCTGGCGCTCGTCGAACAGCTGGTCGAGTACGCGGAGACGTTCGAACGGGAGACGGTGCCGGTATCGAAGCTGAAGATCGGCCTGAAGTGCGGCGGCTCGGACGGCTTCTCGGGCCTTACGGCCAATCCGCTCGTCGGCTCGCTGTCGGATCGGTTGATCGGACTCGGAGGCACGGCGATCTTGACCGAGGTGCCGGAAATGTTCGGCGCGGAGACGATTCTGATGAACCGCGCCGCCGACGAAGCGGTATTCGGGCAAATCGTGTCGCTTATCAACGATTTCAAACAGTATTTTATCCGTCATAATCAGGAAATCTACGAGAACCCTTCTCCGGGCAACAAGGCCGGCGGCATTACGACGCTGGAGGAGAAGTCGCTTGGCTGCACGCAGAAGGGCGGACATTCCACCGTGACTGACGTCGTGCCTTACGGAGAACGGGTGCGCGGCACGGGCCTGAATCTGCTGGAAGCGCCCGGCAACGATCTCGTGTCCGTCACCGCGCTGACCGCGGGAGGCGCGCACATCGTGTTCTTCACGACCGGCAGGGGAACGCCGTTCGGCGGCCCGGCGCCTACCGTGAAGCTGTCGACGAACAGCGAGCTGGCCCGGCGCAAGAAAAACTGGATCGACTTCGACGCGGGCCGCCTGCTGCAGGACAAGAGCATGGACGAGTTGACCGACGAGCTGTGGGATCGGATGCTGGACATCGCTTCCGGCGAAGCGCGTACCCACAACGAAGAGAACGGCTTCCGCGAGATCGCGATTTTCAAAGACGGGGTGATCCTTTAATGAAGAAGCGCAAGCTGGGCAGAACGGGATTGGATGTGTCGGTGCTGAGCTTCGGGGCTTCCTCGCTCGGCTCCGTGTTCCGCGAGACGGACGACGCCGAAGCGATTCGCGCGGTGCACGCCGCGCTCGACAGCGGCATCAATTATATCGACGTATCGCCGTATTATGGGCTGACGAAAGCCGAGACGGTGCTCGGCCAAGCGCTCAAGGACGTCCCGCGCGACCGTTATCTTCTATCGACCAAGGCGGGCAGATACGGTGCGGACCAGTTCGACTTCAGCGGACGCCGCATTCGGGAGAGTCTTGAAGAGAGCTTCGGCAGGCTGCATACCGACTACGCGGACATTTTGTTTCTGCACGATATCGAATTCGTTCCTGCGGACATCATTCTCGAGGAAGCCGTGCCGACGCTGCGGGAGCTGAAGCGGGAGGGCAAAATCCGCAACTATGGCATATGCGGCCTTCCGCTCCCGCTGTTCGAGAAGCTGCTGCCGCAGATCGACGCGGACGCGATCATTTCTTATTGCCACTATTCGCTTAACGATACGTCGCTGCTCGGCCTGCTGCCGCTGCTGGAGAGCAAGGACGTCGGACTGGTGAACGCCTCTCCGCTGTCGATGGGATTGCTCAGCCTGCGGGGAACGCCGGATTGGCACCCCGCGAGTCAAGAGTTGAAAGCCGTGTGCCGCAAAGCCGCAGAGCATTGCGCAAGCCAAGGGGAGAACATCGCCAAGCTCGCCGTGCAGTTCTCGACGGCCAACGAGCGCGTTCCGACGACGCTCGTCAGCACGGCCAGCCCGGACAATATCCGCGACAACGCGAAATGGGCGGAAGAGCCGATGGACGCGGCGCTGCTGAAGGAAGTTCTGGACATTCTGGAGCCGGTGCGCGACTGGACGTGGACAAGCGGCAGGCCGGAATACAACGAAGGCATTAATGTTTAGGGGGAGCGGAGACGATGTTGGGAATTGTGTGCGCGGAAGTCGGCCGCTTCGAGCGGATCGAGCTTCCGGAACCCGTGCTCGGGGAAGGCGAAGCGATCGTCAGCGTCAAAAGGGTCGGCATCTGCGGTACGGATTTGCATGCGTTCATGGGCAACCAGCCCTTCTTCACCTATCCGCGGGTGCTCGGGCACGAGCTTTCGGGAATCGTCGAGCAAGTCGGAGACAATGAAGCGGGCTTGGCCGTCGGAGACCGGGTCGGCGTCATCCCGTATATGCACTGCGGGCAATGCGTCGCCTGCCGCCGAGGCAAAACGAATTGCTGCGTCTCCATGAAGGTGCTCGGCGTCCATATCGACGGTGGCATGAGGGAGCGCATCGCCGTTCCGGTATCCCATCTGGTTCGCGCGAACGATCTGACGCTCGACCAAGCCGCCGTGCTGGAGCCGCTCAGCATCGGAGCGCACGCGGTTAGAAGATCCGGATTGCGGGCAGGGGAGACGGCCCTTGTCATCGGAGGCGGTCCGATCGGCCTCGGCGTCATGGCGTTTGCCCGGCATGCCGGAGCGAAGGTGATCGCGATGGACGTGAACGAAGACCGGCTGGCGTTCTGCCGGTCGTGGGCGCGAGTCGACGCGACGGTAAATGCGCTCGGCGACGCGCCGGCCGAACTGGCGAAGCTGACCGGCGGCGATCTGCCGACGGTCGTGTTCGATGCGACGGGCAACGCGAAGTCGATGGCCGCCGCGTTCGAATTGACCGCGCACGGAGGCACGCTCGTCTACGTCGGTCTCGTCAAGACGGACATCGCCTTCCACGATCCGCTCTTCCACAGCCGCGAGCTGACGCTGATGGGCAGCCGCAACGCCACGAGAGAAGATTTCGAACTCGTGTATTCGGCGGTGAAGAGCGGCGGCGTCGATATCGAGCGGTACGTGACGCACCGGGCGGCGTTCGGGGACATGATCGACTCGTTCGGAAGCTGGCTCAGTCCGGCATCCGGGGTCATCAAGGCGATGGTGGAGCTGTAACCGATCCGCGTCGGCGCTTCTGCAATCGACACGGTATTGAGTAATGGGCGGATACCGGGTATAATATTCGTTATTCGTGAACAAAATAATGCGTTGCCTGGAGGAGTCTGTCATCGGCAGGCTTCTTTTTGTCTTTTTTGGCGGTGCGGTAACGAGACATCGGAGGGAATGGCGTGCAATTTATTTTCGAACTTATGTTGATCATTCTGTTTACGAAGCTTGCGGGGGATCTGTCCGTTCGGCTGGGACAGCCGGCCGTGCTGGGCAAGCTGATCGCCGGAATTGCGCTCGGACCGGCCGTGCTCGGTTGGGTCGCCCAAGGCGGCTTCATCGAAGATGCGGCGGAAATCGGTGTGCTGCTGCTCATGTTCATCGCTGGGCTCGAGACCGATCTGGACCAGATGAAGCGCAACTGGCAGTCGGCTTTCGCGGTTGCGGTCGCCGGCATTATTCTTCCTTTTGCCGGAGGGTACGGCACGGGCATCGCGTTCGGATTAAGCGACAGTTTCTCGCTGTTCCTGGGGGTGGTGCTGTCGGCGACGTCGGTCAGCATCTCGGTGCAGGTGCTCAAGGATATGAACAAGCTGAACTCGCGCGAAGGGACGACGATTCTCGGGGCGGCCGTGCTCGACGACGTGCTCGTCGTTATTCTGCTGGCGGTCATGATGAGCGCGCTCGGCACCGGGGCAGACGTCTCGATCGGCGCGCTGATCGGAAAGAAGGCGCTGTTCTTCGCCGTGACGATCGCCGCAGGCTGGTTCGTCGTTCCGAAGGTCATGAAATGGCTGGCGCCGCTGAGAGTAACGGAGGCGGTCGTCAGCGCCGCCTTGGTCATCTGCTTCGCATTCGCTTACTTCGCGGAATCGCTCCAGATGGCCGGCATTATCGGAGCCTTCGCCGCGGGAATCGCCATCGCGCAGACCGGATTCAAGCAGACGGTCGAGGAGAAAATCGAGCCGATCGCCTACTCGCTGTTCGTTCCGGTCTTTTTCGTCAGCATCGGTCTGAACGTTTCTTTTGTCGGATTGAGCGAGCAATGGCTGTTCATGATCGCGATCACGGTTGTCGCCTGCGTGACGAAGCTGGCCGGCGGATGGCTCGGCGCCCGTGCGACCGGTTTCGACGGCCGTTCTTCGCTCGCGATCGGGGCGGGCATGATCTCCCGGGGAGAAGTCGCGCTGATCATCGCCGCGGCGGGACTGCAGGGCGGGCTGCTAATGCCGGAATATTTTACTTCGATCGTCATCGCGGTCATCGTCACCACGCTCGTCACTCCGCCGCTCCTGAAGCTGTTCGTGAAGGACGAGCCGTCGCGGCAAATCAATCTATAGCGGAAACAAAAAACAAAAGGAGCCTTTCCGGATTCGGAGAGGCTCCTTTTGCCGCGAATTCAGGCCGCTTCGACTTTCTCGGCGGAGACGGACGAACCGGACGATTCCGTACGCATGTAGAGCAGCAAGCCGGCAATGATGAACGCGCCTCCGATCAGCTGGGAGGTCGTCAGCATTTCGCCGAACAGCATCAGTCCCAGCAAGCTGGCGCCCACGGGTTCGGCCAGCACGGACATGGAGATCGTCGTCGGGCTGACGTACTGCAGCAGCCAGTTAAAGATCATATGTCCAAGCACCGTAGGGACGATGGCGAGCAGGACGAAAATGAGCCATTCCCGCGGCACGTAGTCCACGACATTAATTCCGAGCGCGGCATTATAGATCGCGAAGCAGACGAAAGCGATGGCGAACACGATCAGACTGTACAAATAAGACGACACGCGCCGGAGGATGACTTTGGCCAGCAGCATGTTCACGACGACGGCCAGCATGCCAAGGAAGCTCAGCATATCTCCCTTAAACGCTTCTCCCGAGATGCGGAAGTCCCCTGAACCGACGACGAAGGCGCCGGCAAGGGCGAGAGTGAGCCCAAGCAGCGGGAGCTTGCCGATCCTGTCGCGGAAGACGAAATAAGCGCCGATCATGACGAAGACGGGTTCCAGCGTCAGAATGATCGTGGAGCTGGCGATGGACGTGTAGGTGAGCGAAGCCATCCAGAGCAGGAAGTGCAGCGCCAGGAAAAATCCGGCCAGCCCGAGCAAGCCCCAGTCTTTGCGGGAGATCGAGGCTGTCGCCCGCAGCTGCCGCATGCCGAAAGGCAGCATCAGCAGCACCGTGAACAGCATGCGGTACATGCCCTGCACAGACACCGGCGCATCCGAATACCGGACGAGAATCGGCGCGAAGGAGATGGCGATCATCCCCACGACGAGCGGAATGAGAGTAGGAATAGGCGATGATGACGGTTTGTGATTCATAGTTGACGTGATCCCTTCCTCGTTCATGCAATCTTATCATTGTAAGGCCGAATCGGCGAAAGATCAATCGCCTTCTATCTCTCTATATTTTTATAGACATTTCAATAATTTGTTTGTATATTAATAAACGTAATTAAATTTTGTCCATTATCAAAGAAAGGGAAATCATCATGTGGAACAATCGTCACGTCCGCGTCATTTTATCGTCAAGAATCTTGCTGAATATGGGCGTGTGGATCAGGAACTTCGCCGTTTTGCTGTACGTAAGCGAAATGACCGACAACGATTCCTATTACGTCTCGTTAATCTCCGTAGCCGAATTTGCGCCGATCTTTATTTTCTCCATCATCGGGGGAACGTTCGCGGACCGTTGGAAGCCGCGCCGCACGATGGTAGGGAGCGATCTGCTGACTTCGGCATCCGTATTCGCCGTGCTGTTGGCGTTAGTGTACGGGAGTTGGCACGCGCTGTTTTTCGCCGCGTTCGTCTCTTCGGTGCTGTCGCAATTTTCGCAGCCGTCGGCGATGAAGCTGTTCAAACGGCACGTCCCCGAAGACCGGCTGCAAGGCGTCATGGCGCTTCAACAGTCGATCTCGTCGCTGTTTATGATCATCGGTCCGATGGCCGGCGCTTTCGTCTATGCCAAGTTCGGGATCGAGACTTCTTTGGCCGCGATGGGGGTATTGATTCTCGGCTCGGGACTTCTCCTGCTGAGACTTCCCAAGGATGACGAAGAACCCGGTCAGACCCGGGCTCAATCGCGATTTTGGCTTGAGCTGAAGGCCGGCTTGCGTTACGTCGTCGCGAACCGGACGCTCCGCTCGCTCGGCGGCACGTTCATGGCGGCCGGGCTTGCCGCCGGTCTGATTCAACCGCTGCTGCTGTTCGTCGCCATAGAGAACTTGGGGCGGGATCGCGATTTCGTCCAGTGGCTGCTTGCGACTAACGGAGCCGCGACGCTGGTTGGCGGCGCGTTCGTCATGACCGCCGCCAAGAAAGTCAAGCCGCAGCGGCTGCTCGCTTTCGGATTGCTCGTCAGCGCGGCCGGAACGGTCGGGATAGGCTGGGCTCACAGCTTGGCTGCCGTTCTGCTGCTGCAGATCGCCACGGGGCTGTGTTACCCGCTGATTATGATCGGGATTCAAACGATGATCATGCGAAATACGGAGGGAGCTTACATCGGAAGAGTGGGAGGAGTCATGACTCCTCTGTTCATGGGGATGATGGTCGTCGGCATGTCGCTGGCCGGCGGGCTGAAAATGACGCTGTCGCTTCAGATCGTCTACTCGATCTCCGGAATTCTGTTTCTGACGGGAGCGGCCGCGCTCTTTCCGATGCTCGGCGGAGGAAAGAGTCGTGCGGTCGAGGAGGGCTACAGCCCGAACAGTCGGTAGACGAGGAAGGTGACGGCCGCGGCCATGGAGGCTCCCGCCAGCGCCTGCCATGGCGTGTGGGCGCCGACGCGCCATCTCGCCCAGCCGACAAGGACGATGAGCGGGGCGCACCAATAGAAGTTCGGAGAGACGAGCAGCGCGAGCGTCAGCACCGTGCCGGTAATGCCGATCAGATGCAGGCTGATCTTCCACCGGGCGAGCTGCGTGACGAGCAGCGCGGCGGCAACGGCGCAGACCATGCCGGCGAACGTGGCCAACAGCTCGATCGGCGCTTCCAGCAGGAGCAGGAAGGCGAACACGCAGACCATGCACGCGATCGTATACAGGAATGGGACGAGGCGCTGTTCGCGGCGGCTGATGTCGTGATCGCTCCAGCGCCCGCGCGCGACGCCGCGGCGAATGAACGCGAACGGAGCGCCGGCCGCTCCGAGGCTTACGACGATGCCGCACAGCACGCCTTCGTAGACGTGCGGCGCGAAGCGGATCGAGACGATCATAAATAACGGAACGATAAGCACGAAAGGGTGGAGCAGGAAAGATACGAGGTATGCGAGCCGATAAGCGGCAGATTGGTCGGAGGTCATCCGTTCAGCCTCTTTTCCACAGAGTTCCATCGATTATAGCACACGGCCCGGCTGTCCCGCATGCCGAACAATCCGCTTCCGGAGTTGCTCCGGAAGCGGATTGCAATTTGAGCGGGTATATGGCTTTGGGGACTCTTAGTCGTCGTCTCGATCGGACAGGTCGTGCGAAGGGCGTTTGTCCGGGAAGCGCTCGCCGCTCTTGTCGGAACCGTCGTTGCCGTTCGCGGCTCCGCCGTTCCCGCTATCCCCCGCCGCCGTATCGTTGCCGTCCGTCGCCTCATTACCCGTCTGGGATTGGCCGTTATCCGTCGTCGCATCCGCCGGAATGACGCGGCGCGCCGTCACGTACGTTTTATCCCAAGTGCTGCCTTCGAACTCGGAGATCGTGACGCCGATGCCGACTCTGTATGTGTGAAGAATTTTGCCGTCTCCGATATAGAGGCTGACGTGGTTGATGACGCCGTCCCGGTTCGTGTCGGAGAAGATCAGGTCGCCCGCCTGCAGCTGGCTCTTCGGAACGTATTCGCCGACTTGCGCTTGTTGTCGCGAAGAACGGGGAATACTGATTCCGTTCTGTTTGAAGATGTACTGGGTAAACGAAGAGCAATCGAACGCATCGGTGCGATTGGATTCGGCCCCGTACACATAGCGGATGCCCACGAACTTCTGTCCTGTGGCGATGACGTCGTCCGCGATCGAATGCGCCGCGCCGTTGGCGGCTGTCGTCTGAACGGTGCCTGTCGCGGCATGGGCGGTATGGCCCTCCGCGAACATCGTTCCTGCGGAGAAAGCGATCGTCAGACCGAGCGTCGCGCCCAGCACAGCTTTGTTGAACGTATATTTAGCAATCGGATATTTCATGTTGAAATGCCCCCTTATGCGAATAGATTGAATTTGGATCGGCGTTAACGCGTCCGATCTCGTCTGCAACCCACTTTACCACATCGTTTCGGCCCATCATTTTCTAGTAACAGGCGGAAAAAGCGGCTTTCAAGGGATTGGCGGCCTTTCTTATAAAACGATGAGAGTTTTCACATCCGGAAGCGCTTGACAACTGGCGGCGGATGGAGGTGGGCCACGGGTTGAGCAAGCGGACCGCACAACCGCGTCTCCCAGCCTCAATTCAACCTTTGCAATTGCCGGCCGAAAGTGTGATAATGTCTCGATATATAGTGCAAGTTCAAAAAGTTCGGTTTTCAGCACCGAGAAGGTTGGATGAAGACCGGGAATGAGGAGCGGAGCGTAGTGGAGGCTACGTGAGCACCGGAAGAACCGGCTGAATTCAAGATTCGATGTCGAGTCTGCTTCCCGAGAGGCTTCGTGATCAAAAGCGGACTTTTTGAACTACCTTTAAAGTTGTGGTGGAGGCTTTATTCATTGAATCGTTATCCTTTTACAGTTGAGCCGGGCAGGCCGTATGTGCAGCAGGTTGGGGAGTGGGTCGCCGACGTCTTCTACGACGCGCTGCCGGAGGCCGGTTTTGAAGTTCGCGACGAACAGATTTACATGGCATTTCAATTGGAAAAAGCGTTCGCGGAGAAGCGGACGATATTTGCGGAAGCGGGCGTCGGAACCGGAAAGACGCTCGCTTATTTGCTGTACGCGGTCAGCTATGCCCGCTATCACCGGAAGCCGGCGGTCATCGCGTGCGCGGACGAGTCCCTGATCGAGCAGCTCGTCAAGCCGGAAGGGGATATCGCCAAGCTGACGAAGCATCTGGGCTTGTCGATCGACGCCCGATTGGCCAAGTCTCAGGATCGCTATCTGTGCCTGAACAAGCTCGACCAAGCAAGAACCGAGTACGAGGAGCCGGAGCTGTACCGCGAGCTGTACGAAGCGCTTCCGGCTTTCGTGCACAAGAGCGAAGGGCTGCAGGCGTTCCACGCTTATGGGGATCGCAAAATGTACCCCCATCTGAACGACCGCCAGTGGGACAAGATCAATTGGGACCCGTTCCAGGACTGCTTCGTCTGCGAGAAGCGGCACCGCTGCGGACAGACGCTGTCCCGCGAGCATTACCGCAAGTCGGCCGATCTGATCATTTGTTCTCACGATTTCTACATGGAGCACGTCTGGACTTACGAAGGCAGGAAGAGAGAAGGGCAGCTTCCGCTGCTCCCCGACCATTGCGCTGTCGTGTTCGACGAAGGCCACCTGCTGGAATCGGCGGCGCAGAAAGCGCTGACGTACCGGATCAAGCACGAGAACTTCGAGCAGCTCGTGACGCGGCTGCTGAAGAACGAGATCCGCGAGTCGCTGGCCGTGCGGATCGACGAAGCGATCGACGGAAGCGAAGAGCTGTTCCGGCTGCTGGATCGTTACAGCCGCGCCGTTCCCAGCTCAGACCGGCGCGAAGTCCGGCTGAACGGCGAGCTGTACGGGGCGGTCGCAAGGCTTCGAGCGACACTGGATGCCATAGAAGAAGACCTCGTGTTCGAGAGCGAACTGTACAATCTCGACGGGTATCAGCTGCGAATCGTCGAGGAGCATCTGGAGATGATGCAGAAGGCACTCGGGCTGTTCCAGGGCTCCGGCTCGCTCATCTGCTGGGCAACCGACAGCCCGACCGGGCTGACGCTGGTCGTCATGCCGAAGGCGGTCAAGGAAGTGCTGCGCGAAGGCGTCTTCTCCCGCGCGATGCCGATCGTCTTCTCCTCCGCGACGCTGTCCGTTAACGGCAGCTTCGACTACTTGGCCGACGCGCTCGGAATCGACCGCTACTTGTCGTTCAGCGTGGATTCTCCATACGAATACGAGGACAAGATGGAAGCGCTCTGTCCGCTCCAAGACGGCGAATCCGGCTTCTCCGGCAAGATGGAGGCGGCGGTTCGCATGCTGCTCCGTACCGGGGGGAGGGCGCTTATGCTGTTTCCGTCCCGGGAGGAGCTTGCCGAGTTTCAAGCGGCCGTTCCCGGCTGCGAAGCGGTCTCTCACCTCGAATTCGCTTTCGAAGGGGAGGGCGAGATCAGCCGGCTCATCGCGGAATTCGAGGCGAACGAGACCAAGGTGCTGTGCGCCGTAACGCTGTGGGAAGGGCTGGACGTGCCGGGCCCGTCGCTGTCCAACGTCATCGTCTGGTCTCTGCCTTTTCCCCCGAACGATCCGGTATTCGCCGCCAAGCGTCTTGACGCCGAGTCCCCGTACGACGAAGTGGATTTGCCTTACATGCTGCTGCGTCTCAAGCAGGGAATCGGCCGGCTGATCCGTTCGCGGGACGATTCGGGCGTGGTGGCGATCGTCGCGGAGGAGCTGCGCATGGACTCCCGGCTCGCTGAGCTCGTGAACGATCTGCTGCCCGACGGGGTCGAGCTGCGGTTCGCTTAATCGACGCTCGGCGAAAATAAGGATTGTCTTTCGTGCCGGTGGTGCTAATATAAGGAAAGAAGGAACAAAAATCCTAATTAAAGGGGGTTGCGATCGAATGTTGAAAATCGCCGTACTAATCGGAAGTCTGAGACAGGGTTCCTACAACATGCAGTTGGCGCTCACGATGAAGGAACGCTACATTAACAAGATGGATCTGGAAATCGCGGACATTCGATCTCTTCCGTTCTTCGATCAAGACATCGAGCTGAATCCTCCCTATGAGGTCCAGACGCTGCTGCGCAAAATCGCGGCCGCGGACGGCGTGCTCATCGTCACGCCGGAATACAACTGGTCCGTCCCCGGCGTGCTCAAGAACGCGATCGATTGGCTGTCGCGCGTCGACAAAGTGCTGATCGGCAAGCCGGTTATGACGGCGGGCGTATCGCCCGGAATGATGGGAACGATTCGCGCCCAGCTTCATCTCAGGGAAATATTGGCAAGTCCCGGCATTCAGGCCAATCTGCTGCCGCCGGCGGGCAACGAGATCATCATCAGCTCGGCCGCCCTGAAGTTCGACGAAACGACGAATCGGCTCGTCGACGAATCGACGCTGCGCCATATCGACCGCGTCGTGGACAAGTTTATCGAGTTTGCCCGGTGACGGTTAACGGATAGCCGGACATTCAAGGAGTCTCTTTCGCTTTAGCGGGAGAGGCTCCTTTTTGCTATCCCGCCAGAATGCCTTGTAGAAGAAGGTTGAGCCGGAGCTGGAGCCGGCGTTGGCATCTTTATGATCATTTTTACATATGTAAACATTGACATACGACCAAAAAGGGCGTATTTTATTTCGTATGCGAAATATTCCTTTGCGAACTTTGCGACCTTATCCAAGAAAGGAGTAACCAGAAAGGAGAGTTCCCGTTGCATGAAACCGAGGGAATACAAACTATTTTCCAGTCGTTCCGCGAAGTCAACCAAGCGTTCCACCAGTCGATGACGGCGACGACACAGCGGCTCGGCATTACCTCCATTCAGTATTTTGTCATGAAAATCGTCTCCGAGAACCCGGGGATCGGGCTGAATGAGCTCGCCGAGAAAATTTATTCCGTCACGAGCACGGCCAGCGGTATCGTGGAGAGAATGGTGCGGGCCGGCTGGCTGTCCCGCGAGCGGCCGCCGACGAACAGACGGTCGATCCGGCTCACGCTTACGCCCAAGGGAGAAGAGCTGTGGAGCAAAGTCAGCAAGCTGCGGCATTCGCATTTGACGGCGGCATTTTCACAGATTTCCCCGGAAGACGTCCTGCATCTGCAGCGCATACACAAACAGATTGTGAACATCATACAGAGACAGAGAGAGGAAGAGAAACCATGAGTACTGCAAGTCATTTGAGGAGAGGTCCGATCGTCGCCGCGCTTATTATCGCCGCGTTCGTCGCAATCTTGTCGCAGACGCTGCTGAACGTGGCTTTGCCGGTCATGATGGAGGACCTGGGAATTAACGCCAACACGGTGCAATGGCTGTCCACGGGCTACCTGCTCGTGAATGGGGTGCTCGTGCCCGTCAGCGCCTATTTGATCGACCGGTTTACGACCAGAAAATTGTTTATGGCCGCAGTCGGATTGTTCACGCTAGGTACGATCATATGCGCAGTAGCGCCGAACTTCGAGTTCGTGCTGACTGGCCGTCTGATTCAAGCCGCCGGAGCGGGCATTCTGATGCCGCTCATGACGGTCATTTTCCTGACGATCTTCCCGATCCAGGAGCGCGGCAAAGCGATGGGGATGATGGGGCTGGCGATGATCTTCGCCCCGGCGGTCGGCCCGACGCTGTCCGGCTGGATCGTCGAGCATTACGACTGGCGGGTGCTGTTCTACATCGTCCTGCCGATTTCGATCTTTTCGCTGATCTTCGGGGCGTTCTCGATGAAGAACGTCACCAAAAACTCGATGCCCAAGCTCGATATGCTGGGAATCATTTTCTCGACGCTTGGCTTCGGCGGACTTCTGTACGGCTTCAGCGACGCTGGGCAAGACGGATGGGGCAGCGCGCGCGTTATCGCCAGTCTGGTCGTCGGCGCCGTCTCGCTCGCTCTGTTCTTCTGGAGAGAGTGGACGATCGACAAGCCGATTCTCGAGTTCCGCGTGTTCAAGTACAATATGTTTTCCCTGACTACGGTCATTAACGTGATTATCACGATGTCGATGTTCTCCGGCATGATCCTGCTTCCGATTTATTTGCAGACGATTCGCGGCTTCTCGCCGATGGACGCGGGCCTGCTCCTGCTTCCCGGCGCCATCCTGATGGGCATCATGTCCCCGATTACCGGCATTATTTTCGATAAGATCGGAGCTCGTTGGCTGGCCGTCGTCGGCTTGCTCATCACGGTGTTCACGACTTACGAATTCAGCCAGTTGACGGCGGATACGACCTACACGCATCTGATCGTCATGTACTCGCTGCGGATGTTCGGCATGTCGATGCTGATGATGCCGATTCAGACCGCCGGCTTGAACCAACTGCCGCAAAGATTGAACTCGCACGGCTCGGCGATGTCGCAGACGCTGCGGAACGTTGCGGGCGCGCTCGGAACGGCGTTTCTCGTCACGATCATGTCGAATTCGGCCTCCAGCCGCGTCAAGGAGCTGATCGTCCAGAACAACGTCGATCCGACGAACCAGGCGGCCATGCTCGAGGTCACTCAGCAAGGAACGATCTACGGCATCAACTATTCGTTCATCATTGCGACCTGGATGACCGTGGCGGCGCTGGTGCTGGCCTTCTTCATCCGCAAAGTGAAGCCGCACGAGGAGCCGATCGCTTCCGCGCAGCTTCAGAAGCAAGCGAACTAATCGGGCGGCCCGCGAGGCAGCCGCGCAGTCAGGGCCGATTCCCGGGAGGGAATTGGCCCTGCTCTCTTTTAGCCGGCGTCCAAACATGGTAGTATCAAGGAACCGGACATCGCAGGGAGGCATTCATGTTCAAGAAGTTGCGAGAGCCAATGAAAATTTCCAGAGGGTACTTTTACGCGCTGCATCTGATGCTGCTGGCCGCTCTCGCGGGATCGATCTACTTTTTGTTCAGCCTCAGGCTCGACTTTCCGGGCCTCTTTCTGCCGGATGAGAAAATCATGACGATCGCCCATCGCGGCTCCTCCGGCTATGCGCCCGAAAGCACGCTCGCTTCCTATCGGCTGGGCGTCAAGATGAAGGCCAATTACATCGAGATCGACGTTCAGATGACGGCGGATGGGGAATTGATCGCGATGCACGACAAGACGGTCGACCGCACGACGAACGGCACGGGCCGGGTGAAGAGCATGACGCTGGCGCAGATCAAGACGCTCGACGCGGGCTCGTGGTTCAACGAGAAGCATCCGATCTATGCCAGGGACGACTATGCGAATGAGAAGGTTCCGACGCTTCGCGAAATTTTCGAGGCGTTCGGCAAGGACACCCGGTACATGCTGGAGACCAAAGATCCGGAAGATTACCCCGGCATGGAAGAGAAAATGTGGGCGCTCGTCGAGGAGTTCGATTTGCGCAAACATGTGGCGGTCCAATCGTTCAGCGAGATCAGCCTGAAGAAGATCCGAGAGTGGGACAAGGATGTGCCGTTATTCCAGCTGCTCTGGTACAATCGGCCCGCGCGGATCTCCGAACGGGCGCTGACCGAGATCGGGGCTTACGCGAACGGTATCGGAGCGAATTATTTGAGAATCGACGAGAGTTACGTGGATAAAGTCAAAGAGGCGGGGTTGCTCATCTACCCGTATACGGTCAACTATCAAGTCAATATGGAGAACGCGGTAAAATGGGGAGTCGACGGCGTCCATACGGACTTTCCCGACCGTTTGCTCGAAGTGATCGAAGAGTTGGACGACCCGGAGGCCTGACGAGGAGGGTGGAACGAATGAGCATGCAGGAAGACGGCCGCGCGGCGGTCATAACGGGAGCGGGCTCCGGCATCGGCCGGGCAATCGCGCTCGGTTACGCGCGTATCGGCGTCCGCGCGGCGCTGATCGACCGGAATCAAGCGGCGCTGGGCGAGACGGCGGTGCTTGTCCGCGAAGCCGGCGGTTTCTCCAAGGAGTACGTATTGGATCTGAGCGATGGGGGAGCCATTCCCCCGACGATCGAACGAATCGCCGCCGACTTCGGACGGATCGATATTCTCGTTAACAACGCGGGGCTGGGCATCGGCAAATCGCCGTACGATCTGGAGCTCGATGAGTGGGATTACGTGCTGAACACGAATTTGCGCGGAACGTTCCTCTGCTCGCGCGAATGCGCGAAGAGCATGAGGGCTGGCGGCGGAGGCGCGATCGTGAACATCGCTTCGACCCGCGCCTTCATGTCCGAGCCCCATTCGGAGGCGTATGCGGCTTCCAAGGGAGGCATCTTGTCGCTGACCCACGCGCTGGCCGCTTCGCTAGGCCCGGACAAGATCACGGTTAACGCGATCAGCCCGGGATGGATTGAAACCGGCGATTACGGCAAGCTGACAGAGGCCGACCACGCCCAGCATCTATCCGGAAGGGTCGGCCGGCCGGAGGATATCGTGCGGGCCTGCCTGTATTTGACCGACCTCGGCAACGATTTCGTTACCGGAACGAATATGACGATCGACGGCGGCATGACGAGGAAAATGATTTACGTCGAATGATCGCGGCAAGGAGGAATGGCGGATGGCCAAAGGGAAAAAGCGGCACGCGGGGCACCAGGCTTCAAGAGCCCATGGAGCTCCCCAAGAGCAGGGCGGCGAGAAGCCGGTGACGCTGAAGGACATGCTCGGGGCGGATACGCTGGCCAAGCTGAAGCAGCAGGCGGAGACGCTTAAGCAGGAGGAAGCGAAGCTTAAGGAAGCGAAGCGTCAAGAAGCCGAAGCGGCCAAGGAGGCCGAGCGGAAGAGGCGCGAGCAGGATTTCGAATATTTGCTGAACGAGTCCTCGCTCGATTGGAAGAAATATAAGTAGCGAGCTAGGGCGTGTATGCAACCTCCGGGGATCGCAGATATGGCCGAATTTTCGTTCCATGCAAGAAGCTTTTGTGAAGGCGTACCGGGGGTACGTCAAGCAAAAGTGACGCAGCAGGGGGAGAAAAGGCGGTGATAGATGCCCCTGAGCGGGTTTGCATACACGCCCTAGGGGCGGTCCTTGGCTTTCAGGGGCTTCGGCTCGAAGCTCATGCACGGCTTGCCCGAGGAAGACAGCACCGTGAGGCTGGGCATCGCAGGAGATTTGAAGCCGAACGACCGGCAGCCTCTCGGGAAGTTCGGATCCCATGTAATATAGTAGTGACGGCATTTCGTACAGTCGACGCGACGGGGTTCGGACAACGGACTCCCTCCGTTTCTCTGGTCTACTACGATTATAACTGCGAGAACGGCCATCGGTCGAGAGAGGAGGCGGACGAGTTATGCCGATTCGCATACGGAGACGGGCCGGGTGGATGGCGGCGCTTGGTCTCGCGCTGCTTCTGGCCGCTTGCGGGAGCGCGGGCTCCGGCGGGGGAAGCGCTTCGTCGGCTTCGCAAGCATTGGGCGGGCAAGGGGAAACGGCTCCTTCTGCCGGTATCCCGGACGCTCAGGAGGGGGATGCAGAGTCGGCTCCCTCTGCCGGTATCCCGGGCGCTCAGGAGGGGGATGCGGACGATGGAGCGGGACAAGGTATTCCTTCTTCAGATCCGGTATCCGTTGAGAGACGAGGGGAACTGCCCAAAGGATTCGTCTATCTGGACGAGCTGATTCCGGACGCCCTGTTCGAGATTCGGTACGCATCGGATTACAACTTCGTCGGAGCGGTCATCGACGGCTACAAAGCGCCGCTCGCGATAATGACCGAAGAGGCGGCGCAAGCGCTGAAAAAGGTGAACGAAGAGCTGAAGCAGTCCGGATACGTGCTGCTCGTCTACGACGCCTACCGGCCAACGAAGGCGGTGGACCATTTTAAGCGCTGGGCGCAAGATATGTCGGATACATCGATGAAAGACGCGTTCTATCCGAACGTCGACAAGTCGCAAGTGTTCAAGCTCGGATACGTAGCTTCGAAATCGGGCCATTCCCGGGGGAGCACCGTCGACTTGACGATCGCGGACGCGGCGACCGGAATTCCGGCGGACATGGGCAGTCCTTACGATTTTTTCGGGGATGTGTCCGGCCACGGAACGAAGGAGATCACGCCCGAGCAGACCGCCAATCGCGAGCTTCTGAAGAACGCTATGGTGAAGCACGGCTTTAAACCGTATAATAAAGAGTGGTGGCACTATACGCTGAAGGACGAACCGCACCCCAAGAAGTATTTCGATTTTGACGTCGAATAACATTGTGGGCGGGTTTATCCTTCTGCTGCGCGGGAATTCTAATTCTAGTTCTAGACGATCGGGAGGCGTGATATGTCCATTTTTACAAGCGTTGAACGGGCGGAACCGGAAGACACGACAGAAATTATGCGCTTGCTGGTGAATACGGCGGAGTGGCTGCTGAGAAAAGGCTCCACGCAATGGAACGCTCTGCTGCGGGGAGAGGACTCCCACAATACGCCCGAGGCGGTTAACCGCGGGGAAGTGTACATTTTCAGAAACGACAGCGATATCGCGGGAATGGTCATTCTGATGGAGGAGCCCAATGCGTGGGATCGCCATCTGTGGGGCCAGAAGGCTGGCGACGGGTCGGCTATCTATTTGCACCGTTTGGCCGTCAACCGCAAATACGCGGGACGGGACGTCGGTAGACAGATTATGCTATGGGCCGAGAAGGCCGTTCCGGAACAGTTACATAAGAGGATCATCCGACTGGACTGCCTGGCTGCCATTCCGGCGCTTAACGATTTTTATCGCAATTTGAACTACGAGTTCGTGGGAGAAGGCGTCAACTCTGCGGGAACCTACAGCAAGTACGAGAAAAGAGTATAAGAAACGGACACTCCCGACCGCGGCAGGATTAAATGCGGCCGGGACGTTTTTTTAAGGAGGGCGTGGCGGTTGGCGGGCATTAAGGCGAAAATTCCGTTTCATCCTTTGCTTTCCGGCTGGTTCTCGGATGCGTTCGGAGAGCCGACCGACGTGCAGAAGCATGCATGGCAGGCTATCGTGGAAGGCCGGCACACGCTGATCGCGGCGCCGACCGGCTCGGGCAAGACGCTGGCCGCGCTGCTGCCTTGTCTCGACCGGGTCGTGCGCGACAAGTCGCAATCGTCCCGGAAGGAGCCTGCGGCATCAGGCGTCCGTATTTTATATATTACGCCGCTTAAAGCGCTCAACAACGACATCCATCACCACGCGCTCGGATTCGTTGAACAGCTTCAGGCGAGGGCCGAAGCGAGCGGGACGGAGTGGCCCGGCATTCGCAGCGAAGTGCGCACCGGCGATACGAGCGCAAGCAAGCGCGCCGCCATTCTAAGAAGACCGCCGGAATTGCTCGTAACGACGCCCGAATCTCTCTACCTGATGCTGACATCCGACAAGGGGAGGTCGATTCTGGCGACGGTCGAGCAGGTCATCGTCGACGAGATCCACGACGTCGCGGCGGACAAGCGGGGCGCTCATCTCTCACTGTCGCTGGAACGGCTGGAACGGCTTCGCGGCCGACCGATACAGCGTATCGGAGTGTCCGCGACCCAGAATCCGCTGGAGCGGGTTGCGAGATTTCTGGGCGGTTGGGAGCCAGCTTTGCCGATAGAAGCTTATGCATCCGATGGGGCAGGCATTCTGAATGGCAACCGAGCCGAGAGTCAAGCACAGGATGGACTAGGCGCTGAAACCGGGAGAGGAGCGGCTGGCGAAACCGTCAACCAAGCCGGGGGAGAGGCGTCTGGCGGAACTGTCAGCCAAGCTGGGGGCGATGCGTCTGGCGAAACTGTCAGCCAGACCGGAATTCAAGCCGCGGGACAAGCTCTTGAAGCCGCTGCGCGAGAAGGGGAGATGAGGCCCCGTCCGGTGGCGATCGTGGAGAGCCGGATGAGCAAGCGAATGAGCGTGTCGATTACGATGCCCGATCAGAGCTTGCCGGCAGCGACCCGGGAGGCGGTCTGGCAGCCGCTGCTCGAACGCATCATGAAAGCGATGGAGGGCAGCCGTTCGGTACTGCTGTTCGTCAACAGCCGAAGGCTGTGCGAGCGGTTGTGCTTGCGGCTTAACGATTTCGTAGGCTTCGAGATGGCCCGTTCCCACCACGGCAGCATATCGCGGGAGCGAAGGCTTGAAGTCGAGTCGATGCTCAAGGAGGGGAGCTTGCGCTGCATCGTGGCGACTTCTTCCCTGGAGCTCGGCATCGACGTCGGCCATATCGATCTGGTCATTCAGATCGATTCTCCGCTGGAGGCTTCCAGCGGCATTCAGCGTATCGGCCGGGCCGGACATGCCGTCGGAGAGGCGAGCCGCGGCCTGCTGCTGGCGAGGCAGAAGTCGGTGCTGCCGGAGCTGGCCGTGCTCGGCAGGCTGATCGCCCGCCGCGAGATTGAAGAGATCCGCATTCCCGAAGCGCCGCTCGACGTGCTCACTCAGCACATCGTCGCGATGGTTGCGGTCGAAGATTGGGAGCTTGGCGACCTGCTCGATGTCATTCGGCGCAGCGACAGCTACAGGGATTATCCGCGGCATCGGCTGGAGAGCGCGCTTCAGGTGCTGTCGGGCTATTATCCGTTCGCGAGGCCGCTGCTCGATTGGGAGCGCGCTTCGAACCGGCTGAGGAAGAGAAGCAATACGGCCATGGCGGCGATTACCGGAGTCGGCACGATTCCGCAGAGCGGCAATTATCCGGTGCACCATCTCGACAGCCGGGCCCATCTCGGAGAACTTGACGAGGAGTTCATCCAGGAGAGCCAGATCGGCGACGTTTTTCAGCTTGGGACGAGCTCCTGGATGATTCGGGAAATTCGCAACGACCGCGTGTACGTCGCCGAAGCCGGCAACCGGTTCAGCGAAATCCCGTTCTGGCGCAACGAAGCGGGCAGCCGTCCCTACGAGCTTGGCTTGAAGGTCGGCGCCTTCATCCGCGAGCTGGCGGATTTGCTGGAGCTGCGGGACGAGGCGGATCTGCAGGATCAGGCGATCGAGGACGCAGCCTGCGAATGGCTTCGCGAGCACTATGGGATGGATCGCACTTCCGCCGAGCAGCTCATTGATCTCCTTCGCTCGCAGCATCGCTTCTGCTCGCTGCCGACCGACCGGCAGATCGTGATCGAGCATTACCGCGACGTCATGAACCAGACGCATGTCATCGTGCACAGTCTGTTCGGAAGGACGGTCAACCGCGCTTGGCTGCTGGCGATCAAGAGGCAGTTCGAGCAGCTTCTGCCCTATCGCCTGTACGGCAATGCGAAGGACAACGGCATCGAATTCGTGCTGCCCGAATGGGATTCCTCCTGGCTGCAAGCGATTCGTCAAGTGACCCCGGGCAACGTCGAACTGCTGCTGACAGAAGCCGTAACCGGTTCTCCTTTGCTCGGCAGCGCGTTCCGCAAAATCGCAGAAAACAGTCTGCTGCTATCGCGCAGCTTCACCCGTACACCGCTGTGGCAGAAACGGCTGCGCAGCGAAGAGCTGCTGAGGAGTTCTCTTCCTTACGCCGAGAGCTTTCCGTACTTGCGCGAGGCGATGTCCGAGTGCCTGAACGAACATCTGCGCATCGATCAGCTCAGGGAGCTGCTGGAGAAGCTTGTATCGGGAGAGATTGGAATCGTCGTGAAGGAGACCGCTTATCCATCTCCGCTCGCGGCCCAGTTCATCGCCGATTACGTATCGATGCAAGTGTACGAAGGGGACGGACTCGACGAGTCGACCCGTCTGCGGCTTCTGAGCATCAGCAAAGAGATGGCGGCGCAAATTTTCGACGAGAGCGTTATCGGTCAAGCGGTCAGCCCCGAGGTCATCGAAGCCGAGAAAAGCAGGCTGAGCGGTCCGGATCAGGCGCCGACGGACGCTGCGGGTCTGGCGGCTCTGCTCAAGCTCAGGGGGGACCTGACCTCCAAGGAGATCGTACGGTTGGCGGGAGAAGAAGGCTTGAGCTGGCTGGGTCAATTGCAGGAGCAACGAAAGGTGTCGGCGATCGACCTGTCCGGGGATGGGGAATACCGCTGGATCGCCGCGGACGAGGCAGATACGTACGAGGCTTTTCCGGAGACCCCGGAATCGGTTCTGTTCGTGCTGGGAAGATACGCCGATCATGTCATCTCCTTCACGGAAGCGGAATTGTGCGATCGTTATCCTTCTCTCTCGCTTCCGAAAGCCAGGGAAGCGGTCGAGGCGCTGCTGGGCAATGGATTAATAGAACGAGCGCCCCACGCCGCCAGCGAGGAAGAACGGCTGTGGACGAGCTCGAAGGTCGCCTCCCGGCTCGTCCGGCTCTCGATTCGCAACGCCCGCAGCAAAGCCGAGCCGATCGAACCGGCGAAATGGTGCGGGCAGATCGCGCTGCGCCAGTATGCGTGGCAAGGGACGCAGCTTCAGGGAAGCGAAGGGCTGCTTGCTGTTCTGGGGCGGCTGCAAGGGCTGTTTCTTCCCCTTTCGCATTGGGAGACGATCGTGCTTCCGATTCGCGTAGCCTCTTATCGCAAAGAGTACCTTGATCTGTTATGCGCTTCGGGAGACGTGATCTGGATCGGGCGCAAGGATGAGGGGGACAAGGAAGGGAAGGTGGCGTTTTTCCTCGCCGAGTCGAAGCCTCTCTACTCCGCGTTTCTTGAGGAGGCGGCCGCCAAGCCATCCAAGCATCCCGAGCTGCTGCGCCGCATCGAACAGGGGGGCGCGAGCTTCCTTACAAGGCTCAGCCGGGAGGAGGGCAAGGCTCCTTCGGAGCTGCTGCCCGATCTGGTCGATTTGGCGTGGGAAGGACGCGTGTCCAACGATCAGTTCGCTCCGCTGCGGCTGCAGATCGGGACGGTCAAGCCGAAGCAATGGGAGAGAGCGGGATCGGGTCAAGGGCGGTGGTACGCGACAAGCTCGTTGATCGGCAATGAAGAGGACCGAACTTCTTCCGCCGTCAGCCCGGAGGTTCAGGGCAAACCCGCCGAACAGGAACAATCGCCCGTGCTCGTATGGGCGCACCATCTCCTGAACGTCTACGGACTGATTAATAAGGAGTTGGTGGCAAAAACGGCTCCGTACTCGTGGGACCTGTTTTATCCGACGCTTAAGAGATTGGAGGAATGGGGGGCGCTGACGAGGGGCTCGTTCGTCAAAGGCGCTTCCACGCTGCAGTTCACGACGCGCGAACTGAGCGATTCCATTCGTCAGCCGCTGCCGGACTCCGCCGAGCCCGGGCTGTCGGTATTGTCGTCGGCGGACCCCGCGAATCCGTTCGGTCTGCTCATGGATTGGCCGGGCGAGGGGAACGGAGCGAGCTATTCGCGCAAGCCGGGCAACTTCCTCGTCATGCAGGGGGACCGTTGGCTGTTCTGGATCGAAAACAACGGGAAGAGAGCGTTCGAGGCTCCAGGTGATGGAGAGTTGCCGGGAGAGATGGATGTCGAGAGGAAGGCGGCTCTGCTGCTGTATGCTTTCCAAGCGGTCATCCGCAGCCGCAAGTTGGTGAAGATCAAAGTAGACAGTTGGGCCGGCCGGCCGATTCTGGAGACGGAGATCGGACAACGCCTTGCCGCTTTAGGGGGAGAGCGGGACATGCGTTCGCTCGTGTTCTGGTCGCAATAGCGTTCAGGCGGGGGAGCGGTTGGGGGAAGCCAAGACGGCTCGCATCGTGTACAATAAAATGGAGCGTTCATCCAAATTCATGGGAGAGATGGCCTTGCTGAACGAAAGCGTGCTATGGGAAGGGAAGCCTTTCAACTTCGGTTTTCCCAGCTTTACGCATTATAAGATCACCGAGCGCAGAATTATCGTGGAGAAGGGGATCTTCACGAAGCGCCGCGAAGAAATCCAACTGTACCGCATCAGGGACATTACCTTAAAGCGCAACCTGCTCGAGAGAATGCTGAAAATCGGGGACATCACCGTCCTTTCCACGGACACGACCGCGCCGACTTATTTGCTGCGCAACGTACGGGACAGCGTCAGAGTATCCGATCTGTTGGGCCAGGCCGCAGAGAGCGCGCGCTTGAAATACAGGGCTCAAGAGCTCACCGAAATCCAAATCCAGTAAAAACGCAGGCGGCTGCCCATCTCATCGGAAGATGATCGGGGCAGCCGCTGTTTTATGCACACTGGTTTGTCCGTTTCATGCTGCTATCGGCGCAATACGCGCGCCGCACGGTACTAAAGCCGGCATCCGGCTCGAGGCAGGTGAGATAAGCGCGTCACACGGTACTAAGCCGGCGTCCGGCCCGGGGCGAATGTGATAAGCGCGCCGCACGGTACTAAAGCCGGCGTCCGGCCCGGGGCAGGAGCACGCCGCACGGTACTAAAGTCGGCGTCCGGCCCGGGGCGAATGTGATAAGCGCGCTCCGCGGCACTAGCCGATGCCTCCAACGCCCCGCCTCCCGCAAGTTCTAGTGCAGCTTGATCGATTTCTTGTACAGCGGGTAGAGCCACTTGACGCCGCTTGGGGTCATCGTATCCGCGAGCAGGTGAGAGGCGTAGCCCGCCACCGCGACGGCGGTGACGCCGTCGATGCCCGACTGCTGCTCCAATCCCCAGCCGATCGCTCCCCAGCTGATCAGTGCCCATAGCGTATGGGTCATTCCCCGATGCTTCAGCCACGGAACCCAGACGACAAATGCGCCAAGGCCCACAAGCCACGTGTAGCCTTTTGACGCCCCGTAGTAGAGCAAAACGCCGCCGACCAAGTTGACGAGCGCGTTCCGGATCGCTCCTTGTCTGGCCACGAGGCCGAGGAGGAGGGCCGATACCGCGCAAGCGGCGTAGGCAGGATCGAATCGGCCCGGAACGACGAGCTGGTACGCCAGTCCGGCGATGAGCAGCAGCCCGGCGCCGAGCATGGCGTTCCTCAACCATTTGGAGAGCTTGGATATTTTCCGGCTGAGAATGCTTGGGCCGTCAAGATCCGCGCTCAAGGCGGATAGTCCGGCAACGGACATGTACAGAGCGGCATTGTTCAGACTAAAAGGATAATAAGCGCAGGCCACCGCGCCGATCGCGCAGCCGATGGCCAAATGTGTCGTCCCCTTCATTCGTTCCTCCGCTGATTGATCTTGTTGTAAGCCTATGCCGAATAGCTCGCCATACGCCTGGGCAAACATATGTTTGCCTGCCTATTATACAAGCTTGCCAAGCTCCCCGCAACCCAAGGGACGCGCAACGCAGACAAAGACGACGTTCGATGAGAATCGAACGTCGCCTTAACGAATCCCCGCGGCAGTTTTGCCGCCGTCCTGTACCGCTCAGAGGAATCTTCCCCTGCATTTGGCCGATCCGAACGTCGCGCTCAGCGGAATCTTCCCTTATACTTGCCCGTGTTGCGAATGTCGATTTTGACGATGATTTTGCGGATGCACTCGTCGGACAGGAGCGGCTGATTGCCTTTGCGCAGCGCGTGCCATTGCTTCGGATGGTCGCGATACAGCGTCTCCTCCAGCTTGAGTACGTCAACCTGCTTGGCCAGTCCGTTGCGGAAGCTCATCATAATCTCGTCGCGCACGACTTCCGCGCCAAGCCGCTCGAGCTCTTCCGTGCTCACGTTCTCGTTCAGTTCGTCCACGGTCGCGTCCAGCTTCAGGCTCAGATCGAACACGGCTCGCCCGTTCTGGACCTCGCTCTGGACGTAGTAGCTCGGATTGATGAGCACGAGGGACGCTTTCGGTTTGCCTTCCGCCGGCACCCGGATCAGCGAACGCTTCAGCTCCTTCTGCGTCCACCTCGTTCCGGCAAGCTCATCCTCCGACAGCCAGGCGGTCGCTTGCTGATCCTTGAAGAAGAAGGCGCCGTCGATCGTCAGCATAGGCCGCGGCTTTTTGTCCTCTTTCCATACTTCCCGATTGATCGCGATCGACGGCAGCATGGCGGCTTGGGCCGGTTCCGTAATGTCGGCGATGACCCGGTTGCTCGTCTTCGGCACGATAAACGAACGCTGCGCGAACGTTTGCTCCGGCGTGAACATGATCGTGTCGAGCGGCGACAGATTAAAAATCGACTTTTGCGTGAACAAGTCGGGCAGGCTTTCCTTCGTTCCGAATACAAGAATGTTGTAACGGATTTCTCCGAAACGGTTGGCCGCATTGTAAGCTTCCTCGACCCCCCTTCGCAGCATCCTCTCCGAACACACGATCGTTTTGACATGTCCCCAGAAAATGCGCATTTGCGAAGTGGCATAAATAGAAGACAACGATTCGCTGAGCGTGGCGCCTTCCCCTTTGCCGATCCATACCGGGAGAGCTTTGCCGATTTGCATCGTTTCGTTCCGCCCGACGTTGCCGAAATTCAGAAATTGCACATAGGTGATGTACTTTCCGTTCTCGTAGTCGAGTCCGATTGCAGTAGCGTAGTCCATCGTCTGAATGTCCTTCGAGTTCCAGCAGCCGGTCAACGACAGAAGAAGAAGCGCTGCCGCGGCAGACTTGCCCCAATTGCGGATCATTTCTCGTCACCGTGGTGGTCGGGATCGATCGGATGAATGGCGCCCGGCCGAGTTTTCATCCGTGCCCACGGAATGCGCAAGTAAGAGGTTGCCAAATCTTTCAGATTCAGCGGCGACAACGGCGACAGATACGGTACTCCGAACGAGTGCAATCTCGACAAGTAGGCGATGAACAGAATCAGACACAGGATCAAGCCGTACATTCCAATGAACGCCGAGACGAGAAAAATGCCCAATCGGACGACGCTGACGATGGTGCTGAGCGACTGGTTGACGAGTGTGACGGAAGTGACCGCGGTAATCGCGCCTACAACGACGACGGAAGGGGATACAAGTCCGGCACGGATCGAAGCGTCTCCGATGATGAGCCCTCCTACGACCGTCAGCGTTTGTCCGATCGAGCTGGGAAGCCGCACTCCGGCTTCGCGGAAGATTTCGATCAGCATAAGCAGGACGAACATCTCGATCTGCGCCGACATCGGTAATCCGAGGCGAGCTCCGGCGATCGTGGCCATCATGCGGAATGGGATCTGATCCTGATGAAACGCGACGAGCGATACCCACAAGCCCGGCAGCGAGATGGAGAGGAACAAGCTAATATGCCGGACGATGCGGGCGAATGAAATGTAAGTGTAGTTGAAATGGACGTCCTCCGGGGATTTCATTAGCAGCGACAAGCCCGCGGGGCCGATCAAGACCATGGGAATGCCGTCCACGATCAGAATGAAACGTCCGGCCAGCAGGCTGCTGACGACGTAGTCGGGTCTTCCGGTTATCGCGAAAGAAGGGAACACCGAATACTTGGAGTCGGCCATTTTTTCTTCCAACTGGTTGATGCTGTACAGTCCGTCGATATCGATCTTACTGATTCGATTATGCACTTCCCGCAAAATTTCCGGAGACAAAATGTCCTTGAAATAAATCAACCCGACCTTCGTCTTCGTTCTTCTGCCTAGCGTAAACGTCTCGTAGTTCAAGCTCGAGCTGCGTACCCGCTTGCGGATGAGCGCTATGTTCACAACGAGATCTTCCGTAAATCCGTCCTTGGGGCCTTTGATCGAGATTTCGGTATTGGATTCTTCCGGATTGCGATGCGGGCGATTGCAGATGTTCATTTTGTACATACGCCCGCTCTCCGGGAACAGAAGCAGCACGTCTCCCTGGAACAAATATTCGGACAGGACGTCTTCCGGTTCATCCGGTTTCATGGCGATAAGCGGCAGCCCGCCCGTATAGCCCTGCGCCTTCATTGCCAAAGCGGCGCCGGCCTGACTATAAAACTGCTTTAATTGGGGCAGAAGGACCTGTCCCAGCTGCACCGTATCGCACAAGCCTTCCGCATAGATCAGCACGACATCGGAACCCTGCTGCTCCGTCAGCTTGCAGGGCATAATCTGCACGTCCGCGGAATTCGCGAACAGGTCGTGCAACTTGGTTTCGGACCACACGGACGAGGTGTTCTGCGATTTTCTGCTCATGCTGCTCCTCCTTTGGTCGGTTTGGCGAACCACGATATGGACATCCAGCAGACGGAAACGAGAAGCCCTGCTATTAGCGAGATCGGAAAGTAATAGCGGTACATCCACAAATAAAAGGCGTACTCGTTAATCGGAAACACGGACAGCGCGACGTAGCTGAGGGCGATCAGCATAATGAACCGATTCCGGAGCTCGTTGCGCTGGATTCGCAGCAGATCGAGCACGAGGAAAATGGACAAGCTGATTCGCACGCACGCGCCGGCCAGCCACTGGTAGATGGAAAAAAAATCGACGTGTTCCACGTAAGAACCCAGTTTGACCAAGCGCCATTGCTCGTAAGGGGAGACCATCTGCTTCGCGGCTTCGCTGGGGCCGAATTCCGTAATTGCTCCGACGAGGGGCCCGAGCATGATGTAAACCATCAGCGATCCGTACAGCATTAGTTTCCAAGGCGCAACCTTGCTTTTCAGATGCTGCTGCATAGCGATCAAAGCAACGAGCTCGACGAAGCCTCCTCCGGCGTAAATCATGCCTTGCAGTACCGGGTCCACGCCGAATTCCAAATACGGCTTGAGCAAGTTGAAGTCTTTCTGCGGATAATTCGATATGCCCGCGAACGATCCCAGAATGATCACGAGCGGCAGCAGAATGCCGGACATGATCGCGATCACGCGGATGCCCCAGCTTGCATAGAGAGCGCACAATCCGGTTAAGATCACTGCCAGAACCACTTTGGGGGTCCCCGGAAGGTAGTTCGTAATCGTCCAAGTCGCCGAATGAATGACGGTCATCGCGCCGATGAGGTAGAGCTGAATTAAGAGCGGAATCGTCAGCGCCCAGGCGACAACCTGGTTCGTCTTCTCGGCAAGCCACGGCTGCAGCGCCCTCTGCCCGGATTTTCTCATAAACAAAGCAAGCAGCAGGCAATACGGCATGAACAGCAGACCGGCGGCGATGGCGGAGATCCATGAATCCCGTCCGGCCGCATCCAGAAGCATCGGATTGACGATGACGTGATTGGTCAGTCCGTTCGTCAGCATCAGAATCGTGCAGGCCTGGAAAAAGTTGATCGTTCCGTTCGAAGCCTTCACTTCAAGACCACCTAAACAGTTGGTAATGTTTGCAACAAAGTTATTATGCGCGGAGGGGGCGCTTTCTATGACAGAGGTTGCCGCGGCTTCCAGACTGAGGCTTGCAGTCCGCCGATTATGAAAATTTTTTAATCGACAAATTAACAATTAATATTCGCATAAAGAATGACAAGCTTTTCATTCGCATATATGTACAATCAAACCAAATAACTGCGGGCAGCCATCACCAATTTTGACGGAAGAGGTGCATTTGGATGCGTAGGAACACCTTTCGCAAGTGGGTCGCGTACATCGTTAGCGCGGCATTGACGATGACTTTGGGAATCAGTTGGTTAACTACGGACGCCAATCATACGAACGCGAATACAAGCTTCACGTTCCATTCCCCGGTTTGGCCGATCGGCCAAAACTCCCCGTTCGTTCTCCCCGCCGCGGAGAAATTGCATGCCGCGGAAGCAGCCGGGAATGCCGACTCCGAACCGGAGACCGCGGCGGCCGGCGAAGCGCAGGCCGACCCCCGAGAGCTTACTTTCGAGTACGAAACGATCGCCTCGCTGGACCGTTTCCAGTCCGCTGCGGTCGCCGCGACAACCGGAGATATCGCCAAAAATCCCGATAAGGAAGTACATATCGCAGTATCCAGAGCGCCGCAAACGCAAATCTACGAGGTTACGGCGTACTTTCTTAACGTCAGGACGAACGCTTATTCGAAATCGAAAATCAAATCCGTGGTGCAAAAAGGAACTCGTCTGGAAATCGTGTCGGAGACGCCGGGCGGTTGGCTGAGAATCAAAGGGGGAGGCTACGTGCACGGGGATTATGCGCAACCCGTAGAGGATGCGGGGGCTGTTGCTGCCGCCGCCATGCTGTGGACGGCGCTGCCGGACACCGAGCCGAACGCCCCGGAAGCGGAGCCGAAGGCGGAAGAGCCCAAAGCGGAAGATGCGAAGAGGGAGCAGCCGAAGGCCGAAGAGCCCTCGAAGGCTCCCGTGCAGCCGAGCTCCAAAGTGGAGACCGAATCGGGGCTGACCGAGGAGGATATCGCTCTTATTTTCAAAGGGACGGATCTGGCCGGACACGGGCTGGAGGAAGCGATTCTGGAAGTGGAGGAGACGTACGGGATCAACGCCTTGTTCACGATCGCCGTCATGAAGCTGGAGAGCGGCAACGGCAGCAGCAGATTGGCGAAAAACAAAAACAACCTGTTCGGCTTGAACGCGACAGGCCCGGACCCTCACCGCAAAGCGTTCGCGTTCGAGACGAAAGGGGACAGCGTCAAGAAGTTCGGGCAGCTGCTGGCCGACAAATACGTGGATAAAGGGTATACGACGATCGAGAAGATCGCCACCAAGTATTGTCCCGCGAATTCCAAATGGCCGAGTCTGGTGAAGAACATTATGAAGAAGGACTACAAGAAGCTGAACGTTATTTGAACCAGCCTTTCTCGTTGAATCTTTTGATCGCCTCGACCCGGTTGCTGACGTCGAGCTTGTCGAGGATCACGGAGATATAGTTCCGTATCGTTCCGGTCGTCAGGAACAGCTCGGTCGCGATTTCCTTCGTGTTTTTGCCGTCGGCGATCAGCCCGAGCACTTCCTTCTCCCGGTCGGTCAGCGGGTTGCCTTGGTCTCCGCGGTAAGCCTCGTCGACCAGCTCCGGGGCATAGACGCGGCGGCCTGCCAGCACGCTGCGGATCGTGCTCGCGAGCTCCTCGCTGGGGCTGTCCTTAAGCAAGTATCCGCCCACGCCGGCCTTGACGGCGCGCTCGAAATAACCGGTGCGGGCGAACGTCGTCAGGATGATGACTTTGCAGTCCGTTTCCTTTAATTGTTCGGCGGCTTCGAGACCGCTGAGCCCGGGCATCTCGATGTCCATGATGCAGACGTCCGGTCGGAGCTGGCGCACGAGCTCGACCGCGGATGCGCCGTCGGACGCCTTGCCGACGACCTCCATGTCTTCCTCGAGATCGAGCAGGGAACCCAGGGCTCCGAGCAGCATTCGTTGATCTTCGGCGATGACGATTCGAATCATGGCGAATCCTCCTTATTGGGGCGCTGCGCAATGAGCGGGATCGTGGCGACGACGGTCGTGCCTTCGCCGGTCGCGAGTCCCAACGTCCCGTTAACGAATTCGAGCCGCTCCTTCATGCCTTGCAGGCCGTGGCCCTGCCTGAAGTTGAGCCGTTCGGGACGGCTGGCGCCGTTATCGTGAACTTTCATGACGACTTCGGTATCGTTCTGGCTGAAGGAAACCGCGCACTCCGACGCTCCGCTGTGCTTGACTACATTATTGACGGCTTCCTTCAGGCACATGCTGAGCACGTTCTCGGTCAGCAAGGGGACGCCTTGCAGCGCGGGATTGCCCTCCAGCTTGAATTCAATCTGCGCCGCGAGCAGAATCTGCTTGATCCGATCCAACTCGTCCTCCAGGCGCGTGCCTCTCATCTCCGAGACGAGCAAGCGGACTTCTTGCAGCGCGGTTCTGGCCGTGTGCTGAACGTCTTTGATCTCGGCGCGCGCGCGTTCGGGATTGGCGGCGATCAGCTTGTGCGCCAGATCGCTCTTGAGGCCGATGAGCGACAGCTTCTGCCCGAGCGTATCGTGAAGATCGCGGGCGATGCGCTGGCGTTCCTCCAGCTTGACGAGCTCGGAGATGCGCTGGTTGGCGTCTTTGAGCTGCTCCTGCAGCTCGCCCTGCTTGTTGCGGTTGTAGCTGCCGAGAGGGAGCAGGATGGCCCCGAGCAGGCTGATCAGAATGAACGGCGTCTGCGTGATGAAAAACTTGTCCTGCATAATGAATCCGACGTTCACGGCGATCAGGCTCGTGGCGATATGGATCGTATACAGCGTAATGAAGCCGGCTTTGTTCTGGACGTTGCCGATGAAGAACGCCAGGAAGAAAGCGAAGTAAGCGTAGCTGAACAGCAGCGTCATCGCGATCGAGATGGCGATCTGCACGCCCATCCCAACGTAAACCGGCCAACCTTTGGCATTCAAGGTCAGCCGGTAGCAGAAGAAGAACAGCACGATCATCAGAATGCCCGCGGCGATCTCTATGTTCGATGAGGAGCGGAAAATAAAATAAAACGGCAAAATGCAGAACATCAGCCAGACGTAAGGACTGATTCCGGTCGTTTTCGGGAAAATCTGAATTCGTCTGAGTCTCTTGTACATCTATAACGCTCCCAATGTCGACAATGGCCTTCTCACGGTTATTTTACCATAAGAAGGCCGATCGGCGACGATTATGCGACTTCGTTGTCAGGCGCGGGTTCCGGTGCCGGTTCCGCGGAGCGGACGTTCGTTTTGGCGCCCCCCAGCAAATGCTTGATTTGTCCGAACGTGACGAAATCCTTTTTCTGTTCATCCCACAGCTTGAACTTCAGCGAGGCGAAGCTGGATTTCAGCGTTACGGTCGTCGCATGCTGAAGCGGAGGGACGGAATTGTGCGCTTCTTCGAGCAAGTAGTTGGGCACTCTCGGGCTCAGATGGTGAACGTGGTGGAAGCCGATGTTGCCGGTCAGCCACTGAAGCGCCTTCGGCAGCTTGTAGTACGAGCTGCCTTCGACGGCGGCTTTCACATAGCTCCATTCCGCATCGTGCTCGTAATAGGTTTCCTCGAATTGATGCTGCACGTAGAACAGCCAGATGCCGGCGGCTCCGGACAGCCAGAAGATCGGAAGCTGAATGAGCAGGAACGATTGCCAGCCGAGCGCCCAGATGAGCAGGCTGTACAGGACGATAATGCCGACGTTCGTGATCCGGGTGTTCCAACGTTCGGCGCGTCGGGCGTCTTTGCGATTAAACCGGTATTCGAGCAAGAATACGGCGAACGGACCGATTCCGAACATGACGAGCGGATTGCGGTAGACGCGGTACCGAATTCTCGTCCACAGGGATGCGGCCACGTATTCGTCTACCGTCAGCAGCCACATGTCGCCTACTCCGCGCTTGTCGAGATTGCTGCTGGTGGAGTGGTGGATAGAGTGGCTGTGTTTCCATTGGTGGTAAGGGAACAACGTCAATATTCCCGTGAGCGTGCCGACGATTTCGTTCGCCTTGCGGCTCTTGAAGAACGATTGGTGGCAGCAGTCGTGAAACACGATGAAGGTGCGGATCAGGAATCCGGATGCCAGCACGATAAACGGCACGGCAAGCCAGTACGATACGGACAGACTCCAATAAGCCGCGGCCCATAGCAGGACGAACGGCGGGATCGTATTTACCAGTTGCATGACGCTGGCTTTCGTGTTCGCTTTTTCATAGGGGGAAACGCTCTTCTTTAATTGCGCGGTGTTCGAAGCGGCCATTAAGATCCTCCTTGCGCAAAAGTGATATTCTCATTGTAGGGGAAGCCGAGGTCCGCCGTTAGTCATAAGTGTCAGCAATCGGACATGACAAATGTCATGTCGAAGGATTTTGCCGCAGGAAAGAGGAAATCCGTCGAACGATGTCTAAATGTAATAGGATCAACCAGATCCGGAGGCAAGGTTCGTGTCCATTAAAGTCAAGCTGTCGCTGCTGATTTCACTGATCGCAACGATTATTTTGTCGCTGAATATATCGATTTACTATTACTCGTCCAAGCATGAGATGGAGAACGGCCTGCGGCAGGAAATGCTGACGATCGCCAAGCAGATCGGCACCAACCTGGACGCCGCGGAGAAGTCGAAGCGGCTGATGGAGGCCATGATCGGGGAGAAGCTGCGGACGGTGGCGATCGCGGCCAAGAACGAGCTCGATCCGCGGCTCGACCGGGTTCGGAACGAACAGCTGGCGGAACTGAGCGGCAAGTTCGGCGTCGAGCATATTTCGCTGTGGAAGCGGACGGAGGACGACATCAAGGTGCTCCGTTCCTCCGATCCGAAGGAACTGAACATGGGCTCGAAGACGATGGATTACTGGTACGCGGCGTTTAACCAGCTGTTGGACGACGGCCAGGTGACGATCGAGCAAGGACAGAAGCTGAACCATTATTGGTCGGGCCCGTACCAGTACGCTTCCTCCGATCCGGACCGGATTCACAAGTGGGGGTACTACTACGACGGAACGACCGATTACATCATTAACCCTTACGTGAACGCGCAAGTGTTTCTTGACTACGAGAACAAGATCGGGACGAACGCGCTTATTCGCAGCGTCATGTCCGGCAACGAGGACATTTTGGCGATTACGGGCTTCGATCCCGAATTTTTCGGCAAGCCTCATATCGTCAAGATGAAGAAGGGCAAGCCCGTTCGCAATCTCGACGTCCTGGACGTGCCGTTCGGCGAATACGCCTACGCGGACAAGGAGAAGGATGTTGCTTTCGTCAAGCAGGCGGCGGAGACCGGAGAAGTGGCAACGGCCAAGTTCAAGGCCGAAGGCAGGGAAGTGTTCAAGAGCTTCATTCCGCTGCAGGATGAGAAACGCTACGTCGTCAGCGTCATTTTCGACTACGGATCGATCAGGGAGGCGTTGGACCATCAGCTGTTTCTGCTCGCGGCCATCTCCGCCGGACTTCTCATTCTCGTCTGGATAACCAGCTATTTCATCTCGGGAGCGATGATTCGGCCGCTGCGGCATATCGTCGATTACGTCAACGAAATCGCGGTCGGCCGATTCGGAAGCCGAATCGAGGTGCGCAGCCGCGACGAGCTTGGCACGCTGTCTTCGCGGGTGAACGCGATGGCGGACAACTTGCAGACGTATATGGGCAAGCTGAGGGATTCGGCGGAGGAGCTCCGGAGCACGAAGGAATACTTGGAATCGTTCGTCAACCATACTTCGGACGCCATTCACGTCACGGATTTGCACGGAGCGGCGATCCAGGCGAACAAGGCGTTCGGAACGATCTACGGCTGGTGTCCCGAAGACGTGCTCGGTCGGGAGCCGTCGATCGTCCCGGACGATCTGAAGGCGGAGTACGAGGCGATCCGCGCCCGCGTGGCGACCGGCGAATCGGTCACGGACTTCGAGACGGTTCGCCTGACGAAGGCAGGGGAGCGCATCGACGTCAGCATCACGGTATCGCCGATTCGGGACGAACGGGAAGAGGTCGTGGCGATCGCGGAAATCTCACGGAACATCACGGCGAGGAAGCAGGCGGAGGAGGCGATCCGGCGCACCGAGAAGCTGTCGGTCATCGGGCAGCTCGCCGCGGGCGTGGCCCACGAAATCCGCAATCCGCTGACGACGCTGAGCGGCTTCGTCCAGCTGGGCCAGAAGCAGGGGGCGCTGCCTGCCTCGTACTTGGACATCATGCTTCCCGAGCTGGACCGGATCAACTTGATCGTCAGCGAATTTCTCGTGCTCGCCAAGCCGCAGCTCAGCCAATTCAGACCGACCGATCTGTCGGAGCTGCTGAGCGACTTGATCTCGCTGCTCGAACCGCAGGCGAGTCTCGTGAACGTCCACTTCCGGACAAGCGTCGCGGACAACGTTGGCCTAATCGTATGCGACGGGAACCAGCTGAAGCAGGTGTTCATCAACGTGATCAAGAATAGCCTGGAAGCGATGGAGGAAAGCGGCGGAGAAATCGGGATCGAGCTGTTCCGCGAAGAGGAGACCGCGGTCGTTCGGGTGACCGATCAGGGCCGGGGCATCGCGGAAGAGCATATGGCCAGACTCGGGGAGCCGTTCTTCACCAGCAAATCTTCCGGCAACGGGCTGGGCCTCATGGTCAGCCAGCGCATCATCGCCAATCACAAGGGCACGATGAGCTTCCGCAGCAAGCCCGGGGTCGGGACATGCGTGGAGATACGGCTGCCGGGTTCGGCGCTGCTTCCGGTCTGAGCCGTTGCAGCGTCCGGTACGGCCGGACCGCGGAATGAAAGTTAGAGCGTTTTAACTTTATGACGGGAGTTAACGATTCGTGAGAGTTGCATCCGATTTTCGGCAATTTATACGCATTCGCTGGGCATGGGCGCTCGTGGCGGCCATGTTCCTGTACGGCATCGGCGTCGGGGTTCTCGCGCCGATGAACGCCGTCTATATGAAGGACGGCGTCGGCTTGACGAAGGCGCAGATCACCTGGGTGTTCAGCAGCTCGCTGCTGCTGAACATGCTGTTGACCGCGGCAGTGGGATTAATCAGCGACCGGTTGAGGAGGCGGAAGGCGATTCCGATGGTTGCGGCGGCCTTGTGCGCCTGCGGCCTGCTCGTATACATGCGGGCGGACGGCTTCGCGCCGGCTCTGATCGGCATGGCGCTTGCGAGCGCGCCGTCCGGCATGATCATGGGCCAGATGTTCGCGATGGCCCGCAACCACTATACCCGCCGGGCGCCGGACATCGTGGAGATCTCGCAGCTGTGGCTGCGGGCGACGTTCAGCGTCGGATTCTTCTCCGGTCTGCTCATCGGGGCGAACGTCTATCTGCTCGCGTCCTTCCGGGGCGTGCTGTGGGGCAACCTGCTCGGCTATGCCGCGCTGTTCGCGCTGCTGTTGCTGTACCGCGAGGTCGAGACGGAGCCGGGAGCGAAGCGGGCGGCGGGAGGGGAGCCGTATTCCCTGGCCATGCTGATCGCGCTGCTGCTGCTCTCCTGCGCGGACGCGATCCGCGGGCTTTACTTGCCGCTAGTCGTCAGCGGGAAGTTCGGAGATCCCCGTTACGCCTCCTATCTGTGGAGCGCCCAGGCGGTGTTCGAGCTTCTGTTCATGACGGCTGCGGGGTATTGGGCGGCGAAATACGGCAGCAAGCGGCTCATTCTGTACGCGGCCATCGGCGCTTTCGTCACCTATATCGTGTATGCGCAGACGGATTCGCTGGCGGTGTATTTTACGATGCAGCCGGTGTATTCCTTCTTCGTATCCGTTCTGCTCGGAGTGGCGATGGGGTACGTGCAGCGGATGTTCATCCACCGCGCAGGCTTCGGAGCCAGTCTGTACGTTTTCATCACCCAGACCGCGTCGCTCGTCGGCTACATGCTGCCGCTTGTCGTCCCGGGCATCTCTGCGGACATCTTCTATATTCCCGCCGGTCTCGTGCTGATCTCCGTTGCGATTCAGTGCGTTGTGTTGCTGAGGGAAAGAACAGTCGGATACAATAGGGGATAATCTTGAGCACGGGAGAGATTCAGACATGCATACCGCGGGCTTCGCACCGCTTCAATACCAAGGCTCCGAAGAGCTGCAGCTTGCCGGAGGGGATCGGGTCGACCTGCCGGCGCATGCGCGCGACCGATTCGGCATCTGTCTCCATGCCGATCTCAGGGCGGCATTGGACGACCCCAAGGGACGAGCGGTCCGAATCCCGGCCGGGGAGATGTTCCATCTGCCTGCCGGCCGGGCGGCCGCGATCGAGCAGCTCTCGTCGGGAAGAGCCTCTCTGCTGCTTGTTTCTTTCAGCGGGCTGACGGGCGCAGAGAAGCAGGGAGGCCGAACGGCTCCCGGGGGCATCCAGCGCTTTCGCGTTCCCCAGATGAAGAATTGGGTGTCCGAATTCGCCGGAACGCTTGCTGCCGATTGGAGCCTGCCGGACTACTACCAGGCCCAATCTCGCCTGTACGCGATCGCGTCCGCCTATACGAACGCTCGCCTGCATCCGGCGCGCGACGAGGCGGAGCTGACCGATTGCCTGGAGCAGACGCGCCAGAGAATCCGCGACAACTACGACGCGGCGCTGGATATGGAAGAGCTGGCTAGAAATTCGGGCGTCAGCTCGACCCGTTTCTACAAAATGTTCCGCAAGATGACGGGCTTGAGCCCGTTAAAGTATTTGACCACGAGAAGGCTGTCCGCTTCGCTTCGCCTGTTGGCCGATCCGAACGTCAGCGTCACGGAAGCGGCGCACTCGGTCGGGTATCCGGACGAATATTATTTCAGCAGACTGTTCAAGAAGCAGATGGGGCTGACGCCGACGGACTACGCCTCGCGGGCGCAGGTTTCCGTCGCGGCCCTCTGCGCGATTTTCCGGGGCGACTTGGCCGTGCTCGGCATTACGCCTCGCGTTACGCTGACGAGAGACTGGGATCTGGAGACGGACAATCTGGAGCAGTATTTGCAAGAGATCCGGGAGGCCAGGCCGGACCGTATTTTGTCCGGCCCGCTGGCGGACGACTTGATCGCCGAACTGCGGACGATCGCGCCGCTGACGGTGTATCGTTGGCACGACCATTCCTGGAAGAAGCGGTTGGCGGATTTCGCGGAGCTGCTCGGACTGGAGAGCGTGGCGCGGCGCTGGCTCGCCGACTTCGAGAGCAAGTCGGACAACGCGAGGCAGCACGTCGAGGAGCGGCTGCAGGATACGCCATTTCTGATTGTCGGCGTTCGTCAAGGCAATTTTCGGGTGTACGGCAAGCTCAGGCGCAAGTTCACCGACTTGCTCTACGATGAACTGCATTTTCAGGCGCCTCCGGCGGCGGACGAGATCGGATTTCTGGACAAGCCGGACGTGCGCGAGGTGATGGAGCTGGACAGCGAGCACGTGCTGTTCCTGATCGAATTTCCGGCGGACGACGAGTTCTGCGCCGGGCTGGAGAGGCAATGGAAGAGCAAGCCAGGGGAAAGGCGCTGCATGTTCATCCGGCTGGGAGAGCCGTTTCTGTACAATGCCGAGATGCACGAGCGGCTCGTCGATCAGATCGTCGACTACTTGTTTTCCGATGATCGAACCAAATAGAAATGTCCATGGAGAAATCGAAATGTCCATTCCGGTTTCTCTTTTTTTATGTAAAATGGGAAAAGTGCATGCAAATGAGAATCATTATCACGAAGAGAGAGTCGCAATGAAAATCGGTTATTTATGGGTCGCGCTTATCGTACTTTCGTTTACTTCCTTGTTCGTCGGCGTATCCAGCCTGACCCCGCTCGATCTGTTCCGAATGACGGATTATCAGTGGGAGATTATGTGGATCAGCCGCATTCCGAGACTGGTCAGCATTCTGATCGCCGGAGTGGGGATGAGCGTCATCGGCCTGATCATGCAGCAGCTCGCGCGGAACAAATTCGTCTCGCCGACGACGGCGGGAACGACGGATTCCGCAAGCCTGGGCGTGCTGATCGCGATTTTGCTGTTCCCGGGAGCTTCGCCGCTGTTTAAGATCGTCGTTGCGTTCGCGTTCGCGCTCGGCGGCACGATGCTGTTCATGCGGATTCTGAACCGGATTCAATTCCGCGATCCGATCCTGATCGCGCTCGTAGGCTTGATGTTCGGCGGCATCGTCGGATCGATCACCACTTTCCTGGCGCTCAAGTACAATCTGCTGCAAAGCGTGAACAGCTGGCTGTTCGGCGACTTCTCTTCCATCCTGAAGGGAAAATACGAAATGCTCTACGTCAGCCTGCCGCTCATCGCGCTGGCCTATCTGTACGCGAACCGATTTACGATCGCGGGGATGGGGGAGGAGTTCGCGGTGAATCTGGGGCTGAAGTATCGCCAGGTCGTCCATCTCGGGCTCGGCATCGTCGCCCTCGTGGCCGCGGTCATCCTGCTGACGGTCGGCTCCCTGCCTTTCCTGGGACTGATCATCCCCAACATCGTTTCTCTGTACAAGGGCGACAACCTGCGAAGCAGCCTTCCGCATACGGCATTGCTGGGAGCGGTATTCGTGCTCGCCTGCGATATTCTCGGCCGGATCATCATCTATCCGTACGAGATTTCGATCGGCCTGATGGTCGGCGTGATCGGCAGCGGCATCTTCCTCTACTTGCTGTTAAGGAGGAAGAGCCATGCGTGATTCATGGAAGCTGGCCGCGCTAGGAGCGCTTGCGATCGGGCTGATCGCCCTGTTCATGACGATCGACGGCAGCGGCAACTGGGACTACATACTGCCGCGGCGCGCGAAGAAAATAGCGGCCATTATTCTGACCGGAGCGGCCATCTCGATCTCGACCGTCGTCTTCCAGACGCTGACGAACAACAAAATCCTGACGCCGACGCTTATCGGTCTCGACTCCATGTACTTGCTGCTGCAGACGGCGATCGTGTTCCTCTTCGGCTCCACCGTGCTTACGTCGATGGCGAAGAACGTGCAGTTCGCTCTGGCCGTCGGCTTGATGATGCTGTTCGCGGGGGTGCTCTATAAGCTTCTCTTCAAGAGAGAAGGCAACCATCTCTACTTCCTGCTGCTCGTCGGCATTATTTGCGGGACGTTCTTCTCGAGCATCGCCAGCTTTATGCAGATGCTGCTCGATCCGAACGACTTCATGGTCGTTCAGGATAAAATGTTCGCCAGCTTCAACAACATGAATACCGACGTGCTGATCGTGTCCGTCGTTCTCGTGCTGCTGGTGCTGCTGATCTTCTACCGGGACTTCAAGTATTTGGACGTCATGGCGCTGGGCAAGGAACACTCGGTCAATCTGGGCGTTCCGCACGACCGCATCACGAAGCGGCTGCTCGTCGCGGTCGCGCTGCTCGTCGCGGTGTCGACGGCGCTCGTCGGTCCGGTCACTTTTCTCGGCCTGCTCGTCTCGAACGTCGCGTATCGGCTGCTGAGCACGTTCCGTCACCAAGTCGTGATCGCAGGCACCGTATTGATCAGCATCGTCGCCTTGGTAGGCGGCCAGCTGATCGTCGAGAGGGTGTTCACTTTCTCTACGACGCTTAGCGTCATTCTCAATTTCATCGGCGGAATCTACTTCCTATACTTGTTGTTGAAGGAGAGCAAGGCAACGTGATTGAAGCAAAAGGCA
>Ga0065721_10049183_pt1 | contig 42638 bp, 36 predicted proteins | sample Mesricmetagenome_FD_59108 | JGI IMG/M metagenome (GOLD analysis project Ga0065721, IMG submission 59108) | Mesophilic microbial community from rice straw/compost enrichment Sample: eDNA_1 v2 (version 2) | ecosystem: Engineered > Solid waste > Grass > Composting > Bioreactor | place: USA: Davis... | reverse complement strand
AGCCGGCAGCCGTGGTGATCAACGCCTGGGAAATCCCCCCGGCCAGCACACCGGCGTTGCCCGTACCCTGCAGCATGATTTCGTTGAACACGGTGATCATGCCGAACACTGTGCCCAGCAGACCCAGCAGCGGTGAAACCGTGGCGACTGTGCCGAGTATGGTGAGAAACCGCTCCATTTCATGGATCACTTGGCTGGCGGCTTCTTCGATACTGTCTTTCATCACTTCGCGCCCGTGGCGGGAATTGCTCAAGCCAGCGGCGAGTATGCGGCCGAGCGCAGAGGAGCGGCGCAGCTCCTTGAGTTTTTCGCCATCCATCTGGTTGGTCTGGATCCAGTTCCACACCTGCCCCAGCTGGTTGCGCGGTGCAATCTTGCTCGGGTTCAAAGCCCAGAAACGTTCAATGGTGATGGCGATGGTAATGATCGAGCAGATGATGATTGGAATCATCAGCCAACCGCCGGCAACTATGATTTCAAACACAGGTTTTCCCCGTTCTCGTTATTTTGGCTGGCGTATGATACATGATTTTCCGGCGCGACCAAGGCGACCGCATCAATGCCAGAGGCGCCGCCGACTGTGGCGCAGGCGCTCCACTTCCAGGCCCTGAGCGCGCCAGGTAAACACCAGGGCTCCGTCGGTGGCTGTGTTATACAAAGTAGCACCGCCCGTCTCCCAGCGCTGCACCACCCGCGGATGCGGATGCCCATAGGCATTGTTGAAACCCGCACTGAACACCACATGGCGCGCCGCAAGCTGACGCACGAATACGAGACTCGATGAACTGTTGCTGCCGTGATGCGGCGCCAGCACCCAGTCGACGCCTTCAGGAAATTGCTCCAGCAGCTGGGCCTCCACCTTGCGGTCTATGTCCCCCGGCAATAACAACCGTATAGCTCCCTGGTCCGTGGCGACTGTCAACAGGAGTGTGCAGGAGGCGCTGTTGCCCTCTTGTGTCCCATCCACCGGCCAGAGCACCTGCCAGAGAACCTGGTCCTGCCACCAGCTCTGCCCGGCGCGGCAAGGCTCTCCCAGTTCCGGCAGAGTCGTCACAGGTTCGCCATACAACACCCGAGATAATCGAAACGCGGCATCTATGCCCGCCGCCCCGCCGGCGTGATCCATATCGTCGTGGCTGACAATCAGGTTGAGCTGCCGGACGCCGCGGGATCTCAGATAGGGCGCCACTATGCGGCTGCCCGCATCAAACTGCTCGGAGAATTTCGGCCCTGTGTCGTAGAGCCAAGTCTCGCCGGGTGTCTCCAGCAGCACGGCTGTGCCCTGCCCCACATCCAGCACCGTCAGCCGCAAGAGAAAGTCGGGCTGCGGCCGAATAAATAATGCGAGAAAAATCCAGACGCCTCCCAGACAACGCAACTGCAGTCCCGCCGGCGCCAGAAGCAAAACCACACCCACTGCAGCCAAAAGCACGGTCAGCGGAGACAAGGCGGTGGCGGGCCACCAGAGCGGCACCGGCCAATCGCGCATCCATTCCAGAAACCACCAGAGCCAGCCGAATATCCAGTCCAGCACCTGCATCAACAGAGACGACAATTCCGGCAGAACCTGACTGCATAGGGCGGCAATCAATAACAGCGGCACCATCACCAGCGACACCACGGGCACAGCCACCAGATTGGCCAAAGGGCTCACCAGACTGGCGCCCTGACCGAACATCAATAGCGGCAACAGCAGCCCCAGCGCCAGTATCAGCTGAGTGCGCACCACTACGCCCGCGGCATTCGCCCGCTTCCTTCCGCCAAAGCAGTAAAACAACACTGTCACCGCGAGAAAGGACAGCCAGAAGCCGGAACTCATGGATGCGAAAGGCTCTGTGACAGCCACCGCCAGAGCCGCCAGTCCCAGCAGAGTGAAAGCGGAAAAATGCAGCCCCAAAATGCGACAGGACATGATCGCCAGACAGGCGACCAAGGCGCGCTGAGTGGGAATCGAAAAGCCCGCCAGAGCGGCATAGGAAATCGCCCCGAGGCAGGCGCACAGGGGCGGCAGATAGTGCATCCAGCGCAGATTGGAGCCCGAATGCAGCAGGGTCATGATTCTCGCCAGCACGGCGCCGATCAGAAAACACCCGGTGGCAGCCAAGCCTATGTGAAGTCCGGAGATGACCAGCAAGTGCACAGTGCCCGTGGCCTGCAGGGTGGCCCAATCCGCCTGGGTCATAAGGCTCTGTTCACCTATGAGCAGCGCCGACCAGAAGCGTCGGTAGGGGGAAGAATGGGTGCGCGCCAGTTGCGTATCCACCCCATGGCGCACAGATGACCAGACAAAGGATTCCCCCAGGTATTCCCCCGGCCGGGAGATATAGCCCGTGGCAATCACATCCTGCGCCAATAACCAGGCGTGATAGTCAAAACCGTCGGGGTTGACCATGCCGCGCGGGCGGCGCAGTTTTGCCTGGGCGCGCCATATCTGTCCAGGTTCGAGTTCTTTGCTGTTCCCATACCAAGACAGGCGCACGCGGCCGGAGCGCAGCTGGAGTTCCTCCGGGCAGACGCCCTCGGTGCAGAACACTTCCTTTACCCGGGCGAGAAAGACCTGGGCGCGGTCACCGTCGCGGGGGATGGAGACGATCTGAAAAATCAGATCAAAGGATTGCCGCTCAAACTGCGGCGCCAACTGGGCATTGCACTTGAGTTGCAGGTGCCAAGTGCCAAACGCCAAACCCAATAACAGGCAGGCCGGTAGAGTGGCCCAGGCACGGCGCGATACAACGTAAAGACTCAGCGCCGCCAACAGCAGAGGCGCCCAAGGTAGAGGAGTTTGATAGAAAGGGGCCTGCAAAACGCCTGCCGCCAGAAACCAGATATGCCACACAGCCGCTTCCCTGCGAATGATTGTGAAAAGATGGGCGTCAGTGTACTGCGTCCACCGCCGAAACCCAATTCCCGCCACTGAGATTCAGGAACCGGTTGCGCGTGTCAATTGTCATCCGCAGAAGGCATAATGCCGATCTCGCAAAACACAGCATGCTCACACGACGACAGATTTCATGCCGCGCAAGTTTTTAAAACGCTGGATGCCAGATCCCAAAAAGATTCGCGAAAGACCTGGCTTACAGTTTTTGGGCAAACTGCTGCATGACCCCAATTTATTCCACTTGAACCGCCACTCGGTTTCAGTGGCCTTTATGGTGGGATTGTTTATCTGCTTTCTGCCGATACCGGGCCAATTACCGCTGGCCGCGGCCGCCGCGCTGATTCTGCGCTGCAACCTGCCGATCACCATAGCGCTTATATGGATCAGCAATCCGCTGACCTTCCCGGTAATTTTTTACGCGGCCTATAAAGTGGGCGCCTGGATGCTGCAACGCCCGGCCTCGAATTTCAACTTCGAAGCTTCCTGGGAGTGGTTCACATCGGGATTTCTGACCATCTGGCAGCCCCTGGTGCTGGGCTGCCTGTCCTTCAGCTTGATATCTGCACTAACCAGTTATTGTCTGATTCAGTGGTTCTGGCGCTGGCATGTATCCGATCGCTGGCGCCAGAGACGTTTGGTGCGATCCAAGCGCAAGTCCGACACATCACTGTAGACTGAGCACCACCTTCACTGCGCTGGAAACTGCCCCTTTGGATACATAGGCAATAGCCGTGGGGTCGGTCGCGACCTTGGCGACCGCCTCCGCCGAATTCGCCAGTTCCGCAGGCGGCGTTCCCTTGCCGGTAAATACCAGCTTCGACCAATAGGCTTTCAATTGCCCGGACGATTTGCCGAGCACCTTATCGTCGAACAGGTTGCGCGCCGCATCGTCCGCCACCAGGTAATAAGGGGTCGCTTTACTGCCATCGGCAAAGGTGGATTTTTTCACCATGAACAGAGGTTCAAGATCCGCCTGAGTAATGGTGTTGTTATTGGAGGGATGCACAATCACCACCACATCCGCGAAAGCGTTTGCGCCGAATAAAACACTTAACATCAATATCAGAATTTTCATGTCAACCCCCGATTAAAACACCAGATCCACAGCGAAGCGCAACAGGCCATTTTTTCCTGTGGCGGCATCATCCGTTTGGGTCCAGGCCATTTTGAAAGCGGCGGAATGGTGGAAATCATAGCGGAAGCCCACCTCCCACAATTTGGTTTCCGTCTCTGTAGCCTGCACTGCACCGGCAATGACCTGCTCCAGTGTGGCAGGACCGAGAAGCAAATTCCCGGCGCCGACAGGAATGCGCTGTAGCAAATAGTCGGGCGCCTTGGATTCCGACTCGGAATAAGTCACCAGCGGAATCCATTTTCCGGCGCGATATCCCAGGCTGACGAAAAAGGCATCGGTCTCGGCCAGCAAACTGTCTTTGACCTCGTAGCGGATGTACTCTGCATCGAACAGCACATTATTGTGGTCTATGCCCAAGGCCAGCCCGCCGAAATTAGCGGAATCGCGATAGGGACGCAGATCATCGGCGAAGCTGTTCAGGTTGGCTGCCAATTGCCCACCCTGAAAGGAAGCCAGATATTTCACACCAGCGGAAAGTTCTTCGAGTGCTTCTACGTGAATACTCGTTTTCGAAAACACATAGCCAGCGCGCAGGGTCAACCAGTCGCGGTTGAGTGTCCAGCTGAATCCGGTGAGATCCTCTATCACACCATCCATCTCGCTGATCTCTCCATTGAACTGGCCATAAATGATCTGCAGCATGGAATCCCAGCCGCCGAACTCATTGTTGTAAACCAGTGAAAGACCGTCATAGCCGGGAAATTCAAAGCCGTAAACCGGCTGCGGCACTTTCACCCAGTTGTAGGTGTACCGCACGTCGATAAAATCGGAGTAGCGATAAAACGGAATACGGATGCGCCCGCCGCTCAGTTGCAGCTCATCGCTGACCTTATAAGTGATATAGGCCCACTCCACCACCGGCTCATAATCATTAATGCCGCGAGCCATGAACTGCATGGTGGCGCTGAGTTTTTCATCCAACTTGGCGTCCGCCTGCAGCGCAATCAGTGAATCGTTACGAAAATCCACTTTGTCATCATAGCCGTATAAAGTGTCAGAGGAGCTTGGTGTAAGCCCGCCAACAAATGATGCAAACCCGCGAAATTTAATGTCAGCCGCCATTGCCTGGCCGGACAATCCAGCCAGAGTCAACGCACATAACCATGGTTGTAATTTCATAATTCCCCCTACTGTTGACACTTCGTGAGCATGGCTCGGTTTTATGACCCCGCCCTAAAATTTACGGATGGAATCATTTATAACCAAGGAGTATAGACAAGCCCTTGCATTTGGTAGGGGTAAATTCAAGAAAATATAACGCGTTAGAAAACGCCTGGAGCTTTATTCAGAAAGCTGATAACAAATAGAAAAACAGACTGAAAAATTATCAAAAACTGCAGACGCATCACTCGTAACGCAGAATTTCCGCAGGCCGCGTACGGCTGGCCCGCCAGGCGGGATAGAGGGTCGCCAGGAAGCTCATCAGCATAGCTGTCACGCTGACCTGGAGAATATCTGCCGGGCTGATTTCAATGGGCAGGTAAGTCAGAGGATAGACATCGGATTTTAGGAAGCGCACGTCCAATAGAATTTCAAACAGGCGCAGCAGCGGTTGCGCCAGCCAGCTCAACAGGACACCGCATACCACCCCGAGCACAGTGCCTATGATGCCGATCAATGTGCCCTGCACCATGAAGATGGCCATGATTTCACCGGTGGAAGCGCCCAAAGTGCGCAGAATGGCAATATCGCCCTGCTTCTCGACCACCACCATCACCAGGGTGGAAACCACATTGAACGCGGCTATGGCGACTATGAGGGACATGAGCAGCGCCACCAGCTTTTTCGACATGTGAATCGCCTGGTAGAGATTGCCGTGGGTGTTCTGCCAACTGGTACCGTAATAACTGCGCCCCAGTTCGTTCAAGGCCTGCCACACCACTTCCCGTGCGGCGAACAGATCGTCCACCCGCAGTCGCATACCGGTGATTTTTTCCGGCGTTGCGGTAAGCCGCGCTGCGCTGGTGAGATGGCTGATGGCCAGGGAGTTATCCAGTTCGGTGCGGGTGTGAAGAATTTTCAGCAGGGTGAAATAGTGAATGCGCGGCGCAGTGCCGGCGCGCTCGCCCGGGACCACCACCATCAGCTGCTCACCTTCAGTGACACCCAGCCGCTCGGCGATGCTATGCCCAAGCACCAGCTGGTCGGGCTCATCCTGCAGGCGGCGCAGAACATCGTCGGAGAGAAATTCCGCGAGACGGGAGACGCGCGCCTCCTCCTCCGGCACCACACCGTAAAGTACCACCGGCTGAGCGTTGCCGCGGTGGGACACAAGGCCGTCCAATTGGATGAAAGGCGCGGCTGCCTGAATCCGCGGACGCATTTCCAACCGTGACTGCAATGCCCACCAGTCCTGCGTGCCGCCGCGCTCGTACACTGCGGCCTGGGGCACGAGCGCGAGTATTTTCTGGCGCAGCTCGCGATCAAAGCCGTTCATGATGGACAGCACCGTGATCAACAGCCCGACGCCGACCACCAATCCCGTGATGGAGACACCGGAAAAAAAAGACACCAGCTGGCTGTTGCGCTGGGCACCGGTATAACGCAGGCCTATGAGCAGCGGTAGTTTCATTCGGGGTCCACAGGCGCCAGGGCACCGTCGCGCAATTCCAGTATCGAATCCAGGGTGCGCGCAAATTGTAGGTCGTGGGTCACCACCACAAAGGCGGTGTCGAGCTGGGCGCTGAGCTCCTGCATCAGGGTCTGCACGGCGCGGGCGTTTTTGCCGTCCAGATTACCCGTGGGTTCATCCATCAATACGCAGGCGGGTTGATTGGCCAGGGCTCGGGCAATGGCCACCCGCTGGCGCTCGCCACCCGACAATTGCGCCGGTTTGTGCAACTCGCGCGCCGTCAGGCCGACCCGCCCCAGCAGATCCCGGGCGCGATCAAACGCCTCGGATTGATTTTTCCGGGCGATCAACAGCGGCATGGCCACATTTTCCAGCGCGGAAAATTCCGCCAGCAGATGGTGGAACTGATACACGAAACCCAGGTGTTGATTGCGCATCCTGCCGCGCGCGTTTTCCGACAAAGTGGAAAACTCCCTGCCCTGCAAATAAACCTTGCCCGTATCCGGTTTGTCCAGACCGCCGAGCACATTGAGCAAAGTGGATTTACCCGATCCGGAGGCGCCGACTATGGCCAGATGCTGCCCGGCTGCCACATGGAAATTCAGCTGGCGCAGTATCTGCAGCCGCTGCGGACCCTGCTGATAACTCTTGTCTATGTTTTCGCAGTACAAAACGCCGCTCATGGCCACATCTCAATTGCTGGAAATATTCGGAGAGTCGGGATCAAACGTTGTACCTCAAGGCCTCGGCAGGTGCGATCTGGGAGGCGCGGTAAGCCGGGTAACAAGTGGCGAGGAAACTGATGGTGCAAGCGCCCAGACATACGTAGATGACGTCGCCCAACTGCAATTGCGACGGCATGGTGGTGACGAAATACACGGTGGGATCGAAGATGGATGCGCCCATGAGGTTTTCCACCGCCGCCACCATGGCCGCCAGATGCTGCGCCACCACCACACCCAGGCCTGCACCTATGGCTATACCGACCATACCTATGACTATGCCCTGGGTCATGAATATGGCGACCACACCGAGCGCGGAAAGTCCCATGGTGCGCAATACGGCTATATCCGAGCGTTTTTCCGTGATCATCATCACCAGGCTGGTCACTATGTTGAACGCCGCCACGGCGATGATGATGCCGAGCATTATGCCCACCACGGTTTTTTCCATCTTGATCGCCTGGAAAAGACTGCCCTGGGTTTCACTCCAGTCCTGGGTCACGAAATCCGCGCCGAGTTCGGCCTGCAGATCGCGCAGGCGGCTCGGCGCCGTATATATATCCTCAAAGCGCAAACGCAGTCCCTCGACGCCCTGAGTGCGCAGCAGCTTCTGCGCATCCGCCACGTGTATCAACACCAATGACTGATCCAGCTGCGCACCCACCTCAAATACGCCCACCACTGTGAAACGCCGGCTGCGGGGAAAAATGCCCGCAGGCGTAATGGATACGGAAGGCAGGGTGATGTCCACCTTGTCCCCCAGAGCCACACCCAGATAACGCGCCAGCAAGCTGCCCAGAATCACTTCATATTCACCGGGCGTCAGATCCTCCAATTCACCCACCAGCATATGCTCGTGAACCACGGAAACATCGGGTTCGGCCTGCGGATCTATGCCCTGGATTTCTATGCCGTGCACACTGCCGTTGTAGGTGGCCAGTCCGTGTCCCGCCACATAGGGCGCAGCACCTGTGACACCATGTCTGCCCACCAGCCGTTGCGCCAAGGACTGCCAGTCCTGCAATGGGGTTGCGGCGCGCACGAAACCGTGGGGCACCACCCGCAGAATGCGGTCCTTCAATTCCCGATCGAAGCCATTCATCACCGACAGCACCACAATCAACGCAAACACTCCCAGCGCCATGCCGATAAACGCAAACAGGCTGACGAAGGAAATAAACGTGTTACGGCGTTTCGCCCAGGTGTAGCGCAAGCCGATATAAAGGGGGAGCGGTAAAGTCATGGCGGGCATTAGAGCGGAATTCGCCGGCGGGGACAAGGCGGCAACACCGGCCAGGGATCTGGCCGGTGTGCATGAGGGGCAGACTCAGTCCGTGGCGACATCCGCCTCATAGTCGGTGACGAGACGAATATTGTCCAACTGGATGATGTACTGACCCGTCTGCAAATTCCATGTGGGTTTGAACACGAACAGATGATTGACCCGGGTGATATCCAATCCCGATGCAATCAATTGCTCAATGGGAAATACGTAGCTCTGCCACTGGCCAGATACCGCAGGCTCCGACACAGGCAACTCCGCCGCCTGACAGGGCCAACCACACTCCATGTGGAATTCCAGTCTGCCCGGCTCTGCGCCGTTCTGCAAAATACGCATGTCGAATCTGAGTGCCCCCTGAGCAAAGCGCGACAAGTCCGCTGTGGCCTCAGGGTTCGCATCTGCGGCTACGCCGAACCAACCGTTGGTGTTCACCAGATCGCCGGGATCATTGCCATTGAAACGCACTTCCATGACGCTGCCGAAACCCGGCTCTCCCGTCTCCACCACGGTCCACTCCACATGGGAAGAACCCGGGGATCCGCCGTAATAGAGAAATGCGGAGTTGTCCTCCCACAATTCGAAAGAGGCGGGAACACCGAATTCCTCATCTGCGCCATCTTCAAACAGAGTGCACTGGGACTCGGTACAACCCTGCGGCAATTCGCCGCTGTCCTCGCCCTGATATTCCCAGCGAATGTTATTGAGCTGCAGATGCAACCCCTGGGTGGCCTCGCCGTGGAACTGCAAGAACAAGGGGTTGGAAATTCTGCTCAGATCCAAGCCGTTTTCCACAAGCTCGCGAATGGGCACGCGGATGCTATGCCAAACGCCTTCATCGGGGCGTCCTATGGACCTATGCGGATAGGCGCGGCAGGGCCAGCCGCAAAAGCTGTTGATGCGGATTACACCGTCGCTGTTGCCGTAGTTCACCACCCGCAGATCGAAAACCAGTTCCGCGTGAAAATATTCGGTCAAGTCGTATTTCAAACCCGATAGCGGATACACAAAAAACTGCGGGCTGGGCAAATCCGTGTTGAAAAGCAGATCTATATAGGCCTGTCCTTCTTCCGTGATTTCACTGGTAGTCACAGCAGAACCATCTTCATTATTGGTGACACCGAAGCCGTAACCTTCGGCACTGCCGTTTTGATAAAAGACTTGTACCAAGCTGTTGACGGGTTCCGGTATTTCAATGTGTTCGGGGGTGTACTGCTTGAGAAATCGGATATTGTCCAACTGGACAATGTACTGCCCGATCTGGGAACCCCACATGGGTTTGAGTTCGAACAGAATATTGACCTTGGAGATATCCAGCCCTGTGGCAATAAATCTTTCCATGGGAAAGGTATAAGTCTGCCAGCTGTTCAAGGTTGCGGGATCTGCCACCCACAATTCCTCGGAGGCGCACGGCCAGACGCAATCCATGCGAATATCGAGCACATCCACAATCGCGCCGTTCTGCACTATGCGCATATCAAAGCTGAGCGCGCCCTGGGCAAATTCAGACAAGTCCACGGTGGTGGTCTCAATGGTATCCGCCACTATGCCGAACCAGCCGTTATCGTTCACCTGGTCATCGGGATCATTGCCGTTGAACACCACTTCTATCACTGTGTCATGGCCGCTCTCCTGTGTATCCACAAGACGCCATTGCACATGGGACGACTCGTCACCATCGAAGTGATATCCCCAGGTACCGTCCTCGCGCGCTTCAAAAGCCGCCAACAAGCCGCGCCCTTCCACCGGTGCATCTTCGAACACACTGCAGTAGTGCTCCGTGCAACCCGGAGGCATGGTCTGACCACTGGAGGAGGCACTGCTGGAGGAGGATGCGGAGGAGGAAGAACTGGTGGATGAAGCCGAAGAAGACGCACTGGAAGATGAAGAAGTGCTAGACGAAGACGAGGCGTTATTACCTGTATCCGCACCGCAGCCAATCAGCAGCAAGAGCACGAGACTCAAGATACTCGAACGCATAAATTACCCCTGGGAAAATATAGATTCGCCAAGACATCGCGGGAAATGTCTTTGACAAGTGATTGATACGCAAAATATGGGAGGTAGGGCTGGTGCCAATCCAACTGCCCTGTCGATAAGACTCCCTGGTGCGGCCCGAGGCGGTGGATACTAGAGAGGATTATTTAAAAATACAATCACCGGCGTGACAAATAAAAAACGGCCCGAAGGCCGTTTTGAAAATATCCGGATTGGAAAATCACCAGCCGGTGATTTCCTTGAGTCCATTGCCTATGTCGGCGAGGCTGCGCACAGTTTTTACACCTGCATCCTGCAGAGCGGCGAATTTCTCGTCCGCTGTGCCTTTGCCACCGGAAATAATGGCGCCGGCATGGCCCATACGTTTGCCCGGAGGTGCAGTCACACCGGCGATATAGGACACCACAGGTTTGGTGATGTTCTTTTTGATGAAGGCCGCCGCTTCTTCTTCCGCAGTACCGCCGATTTCACCGATCATCACGATGGCCTCGGTCTGAGGATCGTTTTGGAACATTTTCAATATGTCGATGAAGTTGGAGCCGGGAATCGGGTCGCCACCTATACCCACGCAGCTGGATTGACCAAAACCGAAGTCAGTGGTTTGTTTAACCGCTTCGTAAGTCAATGTACCAGAGCGGGAAACAATACCGACTTTACCTGGCTTGTGAATATGGCCAGGCATAATGCCGATTTTGCATTCTCCCGGAGTGATCACACCCGGGCAGTTGGGGCCGATCAGCCGTACGCCCAATTCGTCGCACTTCACTTTGCACTGAAGCATATCCAGCGTGGGAATACCTTCGGTGATGCACACGATCAGCTTCACACCGCTGTGCGCTGCTTCCAGGATGGAGTCCTTACAGAAAGGCGCCGGCACATAAATAACGGATGCATCTGCGCCGGTTTCAGCAACCGCTTCCGCCATGGTGTTGAACACCGGCAGCCCCAGATGCTTCTGGCCGCCCTTGCCGGGCGTAACGCCGCCCACCATTTTGGTGCCGTAGGCAATGGCCTGCTCGGAGTGGAAGGTTCCCTGAGCACCGGTAAAACCCTGACACAAAACCTTGGTATTTTTGTTGATTAAAATGCTCATTATTTGCCCTCCGCCGCTTTGACAACCAGCTGCGCCGCTTCTGTCAGTGTTTTTGCCGGAATAATGTTGAGACCGCTGTCGGCAAGCACTTTGGCTCCCAGTTCTGCGTTGTTACCTTCCAGACGGACCACCACAGGCACCTGCACACCCACTTCATTCACTGCACCAATCACACCATCGGCGATCAGGTCGCAGCGCACTATACCGCCGAAGATATTGATCAAAACGGCTTTGACATTAGGGTCGGACAGAATGATTTTGAATGCTTCGACCACGCGCTCTTTGGTAGCGCCGCCGCCCACGTCGAGGAAGTTGGCGGGACGACCGCCGTGCAGTTTGACTATGTCCATGGTGCCCATGGCCAGACCTGCGCCGTTCACCATGCAGCCTATATTGCCGTCGAGTGCGACGTAGTTGATTTCCCATTTGGCGGCGTGGGCTTCACGCTCGTCTTCCTGGGAGGGATCGTGCATTTCCTTGATTTTCGGTTGACGGTACAAAGCGTTGCCGTCGATATTGATCTTGCCGTCCAGACAGTGCAAGTTGCCTTCGGCGGTAATGACCAGAGGATTGATTTCCAACAATGAGAAATCGTAATCGTGGAACATTTTGGACAAGCCCAGGAAAAGATCGGTGAATTGCTTGATCTGCTTACCTTCCAAGCCGAGCTTGAACGCCAATTCACGCGCTTGATATGGCTGCGCGCCCGTCAGCGGATCTATAACCGCCTTCAGAATTTTTTCCGGTGTTTCATGAGCGACTTTTTCGATTTCCACACCGCCTTCGGTGGAGGCCATGAACACCACGCGGCGAGTGGAGCGATCCACCACTGCGCCCAGATACAGTTCTTTGGCGATATCCGTGCAGGATTCCACCAGAATGCGACTGACCGGCTGGCCGCGCTCATCTGTCTGATAAGTCACCAGGCGATTGCCGAGCCATTTTTTGGCGAATTCTTCGATTTCCGCTTTTGAGGAAACCAGCTTGACACCGCCGGCCTTGCCGCGTCCGCCGGCGTGTACCTGGGCCTTCACCACCCACTTGTTACCGCCGATGATACTGGCGGCGTTGGCGGCCTCGGAGGGGGTTTCCGCCGCGATTCCTTTGGAAACGGGCAGGCCGTATTCAGCGAACAGCTGCTTTGCCTGATATTCATGCAGATTCATGATGGTTTTCCGTCGGTTAGGTGTGTCATCAAACTTCAGCTGAACGCCGGGCTCAAGGACACAAGTTGAACAACAGGAACGCCTGCGGATATCGCCGGGTTCCAAACGCTTCATTGCAAATTGCAGCACACCCACTGCACTCGGCACCGCGGCTTACGCCAGCGGCAATCGCGCGCCCAATTTACAAAAGGCGCAAGGCGATACAGCTCGCCTTTGCGCCCCGAAAGTCGCGGCTTTGTCAGCCGTCTGAGAATTTATTTCTTTTTGCGATTGGCGATATGAATGGCGTGGCCGTGCACTGCCAGAGCGGCCTCTTTCACCGCCTCTGACAATGTCGGGTGGCCAAACACCATCATGCCCAGATCTTCGGCGCTGGAGCCGAACTCCATGGCTATGGCCACCTGCTGCACCAGATCCGCCGCGCTGGGGCCGACAATGTGGCAACCCAGAATGCGATCGGTCTCCGCGTGCGCGAGGATTTTGACAAAACCATCTTTTTCGTTGGCGGCCACTGCGCGGCCTATGGCCACAAACGGGAAGACGCCGACATTGTAGTTTTCCCCATCCGCCTTGAGTTTCTCTTCGGTTTTGCCCACGGAGGCAATTTCCGGATGCGTGTAAATCACATTGGGAATGGTGTCGTAGTTGATCACGGTCTTCTGGCCGGCGATGCGCTCGGCAACCATGACACCCTCTTCCGAGCCTTTGTGTGCCAGCATGGGACCGCGCACCACGTCGCCTATGGCATAGACGCCCGGAGCACTGGTGGAGCACAAATCATTGACATAGATGAAACCGCGCTCGTCGAGTTTGACACCGCTGTCTTCCGCCAGCAGCCCCTGGGTGAAAGGACGGCGACCGACGCAGACGATCAATTTATCGAAAGTCTCTTTCTGCTCTTTTCCTTCCTTATCAGTGAAAGTGACTTCGACTTCTTTTTTCTTGCCCTTGGTGATCACTTGAGAACCGGTGACGCGACAGCTCAGACGTATATCCAATCCCTGCTTGGTGAGAATTTTCTGCGCTTCCTTGGCCACCTGCTGATCCATCATCGCCAGGAAATTATCCATGGCTTCCAGGCAGACCACTTTGGCGCCCAGACGATTCCATACGGAACCCAATTCCAGACCTATGACGCCCGCGCCTATGACGCCCAGACGCTCCGGCACTTCGCGGAATTCCAGCGCACCGGTGGAATCCACGATCACTTCGCCATCCACGGGAGCCACAGGAATATTCACAGGAATGGAGCCGGAAGCGAGTATCACGTTTTCCGCTTCGAGGATCTCTTCCTTGCCTTCGAAATCCACAAACTGGACTTTTCTGCCGGCCAGCAGCTTGCCGGTGCCAAACAGAGATGTGACTTTGTTGCCCATAAACAGGCCGGCAATGCCACCGGTGAATTGTTTCACTATGGCGTCTTTGCGATCGATCATCGCCGACACATCGATTTTGACGTCCTTGGTCGAAATGCCGTGGATGGACAAATCGTCCTTGGCTTCGTGGTACTTATAGGAGCTGTCGAGCAACGCCTTGGAAGGAATGCAGCCCACGTTCAAGCAGGTGCCGCCGTTGACGCCTTTGCCGTCGCGGCTCTTCCACTTTTCTATACAGGCTGTTTTGAGGCCCAGTTGCGCCGCCCGAATTGCCGCCACATAACCCGCAGGCCCGGAACCAATCACAATCACATCGTATTTTGTTGACATAGGATCTCTATCCCCAAGTGTTTTGTATGGTTAAAAAATCAGACTTCCAACAAAATGCGCGCTGGGTCTTCGATCATATCTTTGATGGCCACCAGGAATTGCACCGCCTCTTTGCCATCGATCAAACGGTGGTCGTAGGACAGAGCCAGATACATCATCGGCAGAATTTCCACCTTGCCATTCACCGCCATGGGGCGCTCCTGAATTTTGTGCATGCCGAGAATAGCCGCCTGGGGCGGATTCAGGATCGGCGTGGACATCAGTGAACCGAACACACCGCCATTGGTGATGGTGAAGGTGCCACCGGTCATTTCCTCGATACTCAATTTGCCGTCGCGGGCGCGTATGCCGAAATCGCGGATGGTGTTTTCCACTTCCGCCAGACTCATGTTCTCCGCGTTGCGCAGCACAGGCACCACCAGTCCCTTATCGGTGGACACGGCCACACCTATGTCCTGGTAACCGTGGTAGACAATGTCATTGCCATCAATAGAAGCGTTGACCGCGGGAATCCGGCGCAGGGCCTCCACCGCGGCCTTGACGAAAAATCCCATGAACCCGAGCTTGGTGCCCTTGTGGACTTTTTCGAACTGATCTTTGTAGCGGCTGCGCAAGGCCATCACCGGCCCCATGTTCACTTCGTTGAAGGTGGTGAGCATGGCGGTGCTCTGCTTGGCGTCCAGCAGACGCTCGGCGATGCGCGCGCGCAGGCGCGTCATGGGCACCCGCTTCTCCACACGAATGCCCTGCCCTTCCAGCACAGGGGCACTGGCCGCTTTGGGGGCTTCGGTCTTGGCGGGAGCCTTGGCGACGGATTTTTCGTAATTGACCACATCTTCCTTGGTGATACGGCCGTCTCTACCAGTGCCCGCCACCTTGGACAAATCTATGCCTTTTTCGCTGGCGATCTTTTGCGCCGCGGGATTTACGAATCCGCTGGCACTGGCGGAGCTGCTGGCAGATGCGCTGCTGGAGGATGACGCGGCCGCGCTGCTGGCCGCCGCTGCGGGGGCCTGAGGCGCGGCACCTGCGCCCTCGGTGAGCTGGGCGATGACTTCATTGCTCAGCACGGTTTCGCCTTCACCCTTGAGAATTGGGCCGAGAATGCCATCCGCAGGGGCCACAACTTCCAGCACCACTTTATCGGTTTCTATATCGACCAGATGTTCATCGCGGCTGACGGTATCACCGGCTTTTTTATGCCAAGCGGCGACTGTGCCGTCCTGTACGGATTCGGGGAAAGTGGGGGCTTTGATTTCTATGGTCATTCCGATTATGTCCTTTGCTTAAGGCTCATGAAGTCACACGGGTGGTGCGGCTTCTGCCACAGGACATGGCAGAGGCCGCCGCAATAACGCCATCAGACGGTTACATCAAGCGCCGCGTTGATGAATTTGTTCTGTTCTTCGACGTGGGTAGACATATAACCCGCCGCAGGTGCAGAAGACGCCGAACGGCCGGCATAACGCAAAAAGGCGTCAGAGTTTACCCTATCCAGTACCCGCTTCATACGGTGCTGGCTGGAATACCAGGCGCCCTGGTTCATGGGTTCTTCCTGGCACCAGATCACGTCGGTGACATGTTCGAACGGTTTCAGCGCGCGCTTCAGCTCCTCCTCCGGGAAGGGGTAGAGCTGCTCTATACGCACCAGGGCCACGTTGGTCTGCTGCCGCTCCTCCCGCGCTTCCAGAAGGTGGTAGTACACCTTGCCGCTGCAGAGGATCACACGTCTGACCTGACTCGGGTCCACCGTGTCATCGCCAATCACGGTTTTGAAACTGCCGTGGGCCAATTCCTCTAGCGTGGAGGTGGCCAGCTTGTGCCGCAGAATCCATTTGGGGCTCATAACAACGAGCGGACGGCGCATGGGACGTATGGCCTGACGGCGCAGCATGTGGAACACCTGAGCCGGGGTGGTGGGTATGCACACCTGAATGTTGTGTTCGGCGCACAACTGCAGGAAGCGCTCAAGTCGCGCCGAGCTGTGCTCAGGTCCCTGGCCTTCGTAACCGTGCGGCAACAGCAGGGTCAGGCCGCACAGGCGCCCCCACTTGTGCTCGCCACTGGTGATGAACTGGTCGATCACCACCTGGGCGCCATTGGCGAAATCGCCGAACTGCGCCTCCCAGATCACCAATCCGTTGGGCGTAGTGGTGGCATAACCGTATTCAAAAGCCAGCACTGCCTCTTCCGACAGAAATGAATCGTATATGGCAAAGGAGGGCTGACCTTCGAACAAATTCTGCAGCGGGATATAGGTCTCGCCGTTCTTCTGGTTGTGGATCACCGCATGGCGGTGGGAAAAGGTTCCCCGCCCCACATCCTGACCGGTGATGCGGATGCGGTGCCCCTGCTCCAGCAGAGTGGCATAGGCCATGGTCTCCGCCATACCCCAGTTGATGGGCAGAGCGCCGCCGGCCATTTTGAGCCGGTCTTCGTAGATTTTCGCCACCTGCTTTTGCACCACTATGCCGTCGGGTATGTGACAGGCTTTGACGGCAATTTCCTGCAGCGCCTTGAGTTCGTAGGTGGTATCCGCTGGTGTCTGCCAGTCGTGGCCGAGATAGGGGGTCCAGTCGACAAACAGCGAACGATCCGGTTCGCTCACCAAACCGCGCGCCACATGCTCGCCCCGATCCAGGGCCGCCCGGTACTGGCTGGTCATCTCTTCCGCCTGCTGTTCGGTCAAGTGGCCCTCGGCCACCAGACGCTCGGCATAAAGAGTGCGCGTGGTCTTGTGCTTGCGGATGATGTTGTACATCAACGGCTGGGTGGCGGAAGGTTCATCGGTTTCGTTGTGACCGCGGCGGCGATAGCACACCAGGTCGATGACCACATCCTTTTTGAACTCGTTGCGGTAGTCCACCGCCAGACGGGTGACGAACACCACAGCCTCTGGATCGTCGCCGTTCACGTGGAAGATCGGGGCCTCGATCATTTTCGCCACATCGGTGCAGTAATCCGTGGAGCGGGCGTCTTCCTTGCGGCTGGTGGTAAAGCCCACCTGGTTGTTGATCACTATATGGACGGTACCGCCGGTGCGGTAGGCGCGGGTCTGGGACATCTGAAATGTCTCCATAACCACACCCTGTCCGGCAAATGCGGCGTCGCCGTGCAATACCACCGGCACCACTTTGGTCCCGACGGGATCCTGGCGGCGATCCTGGCGCGCGCGCACAGAGCCCTCCACCACAGGGGAAACAATTTCCAGGTGCGAGGGGTTGAAAGCCATGGCGAGGTGCATTTCCCCGCCGGGGGTCATGACGTTGGAAGAGAAGCCCTGGTGATATTTAACGTCACCTGAAGTATCCACGAGTTTTTTACCTTCGAACTCGTCAAACAGCTCCGCCGGATTTTTACCGAGAATATTGACCAGGACATTGAGACGCCCGCGGTGGGCCATGCCTATGACCATTTCTTTGGCGCCGTAGGATCCGGCGCGCTTGATCACCTCATCCAGCATGGGCACCAGACTTTCCCCCCCTTCCAGACCGAAACGCTTGGTCCCAGGGTATTTGCTATCCAGGTGACGCTCCAGCCCCTCAGCGGAGGTCAGGCTCTTCAGCAGGGATATTTTTTCCTCCGCGTCGAGCACGGCGGTGGAGCGCTGGCTCTCAAGGCGGTTCAGCAGCCAGGCGCGCTCGGCAAAATTGGTGATATGCATCACCTCGGCGCCTATGGTTCCGCAATAGGTCTTTTCCAGATCCGCAATGATTTCGCGCAGGGGCGCTTCGGCGCGGCCGAATGACAGGTCGCCGGTCTGGAACACCACGTCCAAATCAGCACTGGACAAGCCGTGAAACTTCAGATCCAACTCCGCCAGATTGGTGGAGGGCTTCACCAGACCCAATGGGTCCAGGCGCGCCTTTTTATGACCGCTCAGGCGGTAGGCGTTGACCAGTTGTACCACCTCCACCTGCTTGCGTTCATAGCGGGCGTCCGTAGCGCCGCTACCGGGCGCCAACAGAGGGCGGGAGCGGTTTTTACCGAGCAACTCGAAGTATTCGATGATCTCCGAGTGCGGCACGTCATTGGTGACCACACCGTTGACCCGCGGCAGCTGTTCAAAATAGTTGCGCCACTCGCTGGACACGGATGAGGGATCCCGCAAAAAGGACTCGTAAAGATCTTCCACATAGGCGGCATTGCCACCCGAGATGTGGGAGGTGCTCCAAAGAAGCTCCATTAAACCTTGCTGCATGTTTGTCCACCGTGAGTTGTTGCCGACCCGGTTGTCGTAAGCCCGTCAGTGGCCGGGGCCAGGAGCAGCCGGCGGAACTGAACTTGAACAGACTTGCAACGACGCTGAGGCCGGTGGTACTGATCTAAGCCCCGGCGAATTTGCCACCGGGTACATCTCCCTCAAAGGAGGGCCGGCTCCGCCTGACGCGGAGCCTGTCGGACTGGATCTTTAATTGTTTACCGCTTTTGGGAAATCTGCACATAAATTGCGCATTGCAAAGCGGAAGCGCTCGTCTCACACACCCCGCTGCAACAGCATATTGCGGATATGTCCTATGGCGCGGGTGGGGTTGAGTCCTTTGGGGCATACCGCTACACAGTTCTGGATACCGTGGCAGCGGAACACACTGAAAGGATCATCGAGCTTGCTCAAACGCTCTTCTGTGGCCGTATCGCGGCTGTCAGCGAGAAAACGATAGGCCTGGAGCAGACCTGCGGGTCCGATGAATTTGTCCGGATTCCACCAGAAAGACGGACAGCTGGTGGAACAGCAGGCGCAGAGGATGCACTCGTACAAGCCGTCGAGCTTGGCCCGATCCTCCGGCGACTGCAGGCGCTCAATGGCGGGCGCCGGATTGTGGTTTTGCAGATAGGGCTCTATCTTGCGGTACTGTTCATAAAACTGCGACATGTCGATCACCAGGTCGCGGATGACCGGCAACCCCGGCAGAGGGCGCAGCACCAGCCGGTTGTTTTTCACGCTTTCGGACAGAGGCGTGATACAGGCCAAGCCGTTTTTACCGGAGATATTGATGCCATCGGAACCGCAAACCCCTTCGCGACAGGAGCGGCGGAATGCCAAGGTTGGATCCTGGGCCTTCAGCAGTTCCAACACATCCAGCACCATCAGGTCTTTTCCCTGGGTGTCCACCTCATAGGTCTTCATATAAGGGGCCTGATCGACATCCGGGTTGTAACGATAGACTTCAACTTTCAACATACTCGGACCTGCTCGGATTAGTAGGTGCGGACCTTGGGCTCAAATGTGGGCACAGTTTTGGGGGTAAAATTCACCGCCCGCTTGCCGACCCGTTTCTCGCCGGGGAAATACAGTGAGTGACAGAGCCAGTTCTGATCATCCCGCTCCTGATAGTCCTCACGGGCGTGGGCACCTCTGGACTCTTTGCGCGCTTCCGCGGCTATGGCGGTGGCTTCTGCCACCTCAAACAGGTTCTGTACTTCCAGCGCTTCTATACGGGCGGTGTTGAAGGTCTGACTCTTGTCCTGCAATCCCATGTTTTCAATACGCTCACGCAAAGCCTCCAGTTGCTGGATGCCCTTCTGCATGTACTCGCCTTTGCGGAATACGCCAAAGTAGTTCTGCATGATGGTCTGCAGCTCCCGGCGCAGCACTGATGCGGATTCTCCGGAAGTGGATTGGTTCAGGCGATTCAGACGCGCCATGGCTGCTTCCAGGTCGCTGTCACTGGCGGGACGGTACTCTATGCCTTCGCGCAGGGCTTTTTCGATGAACAGACCGGAAGCGCGGCCGAACACCACCAGGTCCAGCAGTGAATTGCCGCCCAGGCGGTTGGCGCCATGCACGGATACGCAGGCCACCTCACCGCAGGCGAAAAAGCCAGGGATGATCTGATCGTTGCCGGCGGCGTCCTGGGTCAGGGCCTGTCCGTGAATATTGGTGGCTATGCCGCCCATCATGTAGTGACAGGTGGGTACGACTGGAATCGGCTCTTTCACCGGATCCGCGTGGGCGAAGGTGCGGGACAGTTCCAGAATACCTGGCAACTTGGCATTGAGCGTCTCCTCACCCAAATGGTCGAGTTTCAGATAGACGTGATCGCCATTGGGGCCGCAGCCGCGACCTTCGAGAATCTCCATGATCATAGAGCGCGCCACCACGTCGCGCCCTGCCAGGTCTTTGGCGTTGGGAGCGTAGCGCTCCATAAATCGCTCGCCATTTTTGTTGATCAGATAACCGCCTTCACCGCGGCAGCCCTCGGTTACCAGTACGCCGGCACCGGCGATGCCTGTGGGGTGGAACTGCCACATTTCTATATCCTGCACGGGGAATCCTGCGCGGATAGACATACCGATACCATCACCTGTGTTGATGTGGGCGTTGGTAGTGGAGGCATAGATACGGCCGGCACCACCGGTAGCGAATACTGTGGCTTTGGAGCGGATGTAGACCGTCTCACCATCTTCCATATTGATGGCGATGACACCCACCACCACGCCGTCCTGGTTTTTCACCAGATCAACGGCAAACCATTCATTGAGGAAGACTGTATTGTTGCGGACGTTCTGCTGATAAAGCGTGTGCAAGAGAGCGTGGCCTGTGCGGTCCGCAGCGGCGCAGGTGCGCGCCGCCTGGCCACCGCGGCCGAAATCCTTGGATTGACCACCGAAAGGACGCTGATAGATACGGCCGTTTTCAGTGCGGGAGAAAGGCAATCCCATATGCTCCAGTTCGAACACCGCCTCTGGGCCGACAGAGCACATGTACTCGATGGCGTCCTGGTCGCCGATATAGTCGGAACCCTTGACCGTGTCGTACATGTGCCAACGCCAATCGTCATTGGGATCGGCACTGGCGATGGCACAGGTAATGCCTCCCTGGGCGGACACTGTATGGGAGCGGGTGGGAAACACCTTGGTGATCACAGCTGTCTTGAAACCGGATTGCGCCATTTGCAGTGCGGCGCGCATACCGGCCCCGCCACCGCCCACGACTATGCCGTCAAAACTGATTGTGCGCATATTAGCCATTAGCTCAAAACCCCCACAGAATTTCAAAACCCCAAACGAGGTACGACAAGGTCACTATGGCGTAAGCCCCCAGCGCCAGCGTGCGCAGCGCCAGCGCCTTGGCGCCCATCATGCGTTCGGTCACATAGTCGGTCAGTACTGCCCATAGGCCAATCCAGCCGTGGGCCGCTGTGCTGATCAGAGCCAGAAGACTGAAGATCCGCACCCACAACTGATCGAACAGCGCGCGCCAGGTGGCGAAGTCCAGCTGTGGATGGGTAACAATAAAAGACACTATAAAGATGGTATAAGCCGCCAGCACGACTGCACTGGCTCGCTGAATGACCCAGTCAAACAGCCCGCTGCGCCCCAGATTGGATACCGTTGTTACCATACCAGCCACCCCGCTGCCAGAATCATGATCACGGCGATAACCACACCAATTACAGCGCCGCGTCGCCCCCCCTGCAGGGATTCACCAATCCCCAAATCCATCAACAGATGGCGCAATCCCATCACCAAGTGATACGCCAGGGCAGCCAACACGGCCCAGAGCACCAACTTGGCCACCGGATGGGCGAGCAGTGCCTGCAGATCCAGAAAACTTTCTTCAGAGGCCAGACTAGCGTCCAGCATATACATCAGAATCAGGATGCCCGCGAGAAGCACCACTCCCGAGACACGGTGGGTGATGGATACCAGGGCTGGGATAGGGAAACGAATGGTCCAGAGATCAAGATTGACAGGTCGCTTTTTGTTCACAGTGTGTCGATACCTTTGCTGTAGGGGATTCGCGCCCTTGAGAGCGCCGAAGGTGTTCCACTTTCGTCCAAACTGCACTCAGTGTTTATGGGGGGCTGCAAACGATCCAGGCAAGGACCGGGGCGAGACCTGATCCGACCGCCTGAAAGCCAGCTACTGGCGGGCGAGAGATGAGAAAACAAGCGCCATTTACGCCTCTCAAAAACGCGCGGAATTATAGATATGGTGCAAACAAAACACAAACAAAATGACGCACAATTCCCTTGATTTTCGGGAACTTAATCCCGTCAATGCACCAAAACTGGGTATTGTGGGATTTATTGCACCCAAAAGTCGCAATTTGGCATAACAATGGATTTTTAGCGACCAAAACAGGGGATTTCCCCTAGCCAAAGCTACCCCAATGTCGCGGGATTTCTCTATACTAGCCCCCGCCCGGGAAACTCATGCATTGGGAGCCCAGTCACGCTGAACATCCAAACCCTCCCGCCACAGCGACCCGCCCGACGCTCTATCATTCAGGCAGTTCGGGGGCGAACTGGACAAGAGCTTCGCCAATACATCCGTGGAATGCGTTTGAGGTGGCCTGCAGAGGCCCGGGATACACCTAAAAGACTATCCGCCCGAGATTATCCGCCCGCGCGGTACGCTTTTTCGTCATCCACTTAAATTAATTGTTACAGGAGTCCGTAATGACTGATAAGAAAGCGCAACTTACGGTCGACGGTTTAAACGAAAAAATTGAACTGCCGGTATACTCCGGCACTGTCGGTCCCGATGTCATAGATGTAAGAGCCCTGACAGGCAAAGGCTTTTTTACCTATGACCCAGGTTTCGTTTCCACTGCGTCTTGCGAATCCAAAATCACTTATATAGACGGCGACAAAGGTGTACTCCTGCATCGCGGCTACCCCATAGACGTGCTGGCAGAGAAATCCGACTATCTGGAGACCTGCTACCTGCTGCTGCACGGCGAACTCCCAACACAAAAGGAATATGACGATTTCGTGCATGTGATCACCCACCACACAATGGTGCACGAGTCCATCGCCCGGTTTTTCCAGGGGTTTCATCACGACTCACACCCCATGGCCATCATGTGCGGTGTAGTGGGCGCGCTGTCCGCCTTCTATCACGACTCCCTGGATATCACCAACTTACAGCATCGGCTGATATCAGCTCACAGGCTGATCGCCAAAATGCCCACCCTGGCCGCCATGTGCTACAAGCACCACATAGGTCAACCATTCATGTATCCGAACAATCACTTGAGCTATGCAGAAAACTTTCTGCATATGATGTTCGGCACCCCCTGTGATGATCCCAAGGTCAATCCTGTGCTGGCGAAAGCCATGGATCGCATCTTCCTGCTGCACGCAGATCACGAGCAGAATGCTTCCACCTCCACCGTGCGTCTCGCAGGCTCCTCCGGCGCCAACCCCTTTGCCTGTATAGCCGCGGGCATAGCCACCCTCTGGGGACCGGCCCACGGCGGCGCCAACGAGGCTGTGCTGGACATGCTCCAGGAGATCGGCGACGAGAAAAACATCGACAAATATATCGCCAAAGCCAAAGACAAAAATGATCCCTTCCGTCTTATGGGCTTTGGGCACAGGGTGTACAAGAACTTCGACCCACGCGCCAAGGTCATGAAGCAGACGTGCGATGAAGTTCTGGCTGAATTGGGGCTGGAAAACGATCCCCTGTTGAAAATCGCAAAACGATTGGAGCAGATCGCCCTGGAGGATCCGTATTTCGTGGAGAAGAAGCTGTACCCCAACGTGGACTTCTACTCCGGCATCATCATGAAGGCCATAGGCATCCCCACCGAAATGTTCACGGTGATTTTTGCCACCGGACGCACCGTGGGCTGGATCGCTCACTGGCACGAGATGGTAACCGAGGGGTTCAAGATCGGCCGGCCGCGACAGCTTTACACCGGCTATGATGTGCGACCATTCGCACCACGCGATCAACGCTGAAAATCACAACCGGTCGCTAGTCCGCAAAACGCCCCTTTTCAGGGGCGTTTTTTTATCCCATGAATCCTCAACCTATGCCTGGAGTGTATGGCTTCTTAGGAGAGAACAGGCGCAGGACCCAGCGGCCCATTTTTCCGTAGTTTTGCACCCGAATCAGAGGGCGTTCGATCATTTGGTACAGAGGTATGGATATCGCCGTCATCAATACCACCAGGCAGACCAGCTGCAATAAAAAGCTGGTCAGGCTGTTCGCCACTGGAGGCAACAGCAGACCGCGCTTCCAAATACCGGAAATAACAATAATGGCCAGAGAGTGGTAGAGATAGAGCGTGTAGGATGCATCACCCAAAAAACTGAGTTTATCGGCAATTTTGCCCGACAACCCCTGATTGGAAAATCGGCTCAAAGCGAGCGCGATACAACCCGTCGCAAACAGCAGCAAAGCCAAATGCTTATACACCGGATTTCCCAAGTCCATATACAAGAGCGCCAATCCCAGCAATGCCCCCAGCAGGCAACCCCAGTAAAAAAATCCGCTGTGAATAATCGAATATCGATACAGACCAAACAATAAAACGCCGGAAAAAAAGAACCACAGATGACGACTACCGAGCACATGAATGTATGCATTCTTGTCAACCATCCACATCGCGGTGATACATCCAATACTGAATATAATCAGATATCCAACAACGGTCTGCGAGTATGTGCATTTACAACAGAGGGCAACAAAGAACAGCAAGTAAAAATACATTTCAAAGATCAGTGTCCACCCCACCATCAATACAGGATAAAACTCACCATCCGCATCATAGGTGGGGATCAACAAAAAGGACTTCAGCAGATAAAGCCAGTCGGCATCTTGTTGTCTGACAAGGACGGCGCTGCCGAAATACAGCAAAAAAGCAATAACTGAGTAAAAAATGTAAGGCGGGTAGATGCGCACAATGCGCCGCAGCAGAAATTCGGAAGGATTGGGAGGAAGTCTTTTCGCAAACACAGAATAAGTGATCACGAATCCACTCAATACAAAGAAGATGGCCACTCCCATCTTGCCAAACCTGTCGATGACGTCGCGCACAATCCCCACCTGGGGATTCCCGCCCTTGTCAAACCAAGTCATAGTGCTGGTGTGAAATATCAGCACCAGCAGAGCCGCTATACCGCGCAGTGCCTGCAATGCCTGCAACCTGGCTGGGGCATTCGGCATATCTGCGCCTCCACTGGCGGGTTTTTCTGGCATAAGTCCAGTTGGGCCAAGCATGGCGACCTCCATAGGGGCACTAGAAAATGATTAGCATGTTACGCGCATTGCCTGCAGCTCGCTATCTCGCAATAGCCTTATGGAAAGAAGGGTGGCGCACTGCAAACTCAATGGGTTTGACGCCGCAATTGCCTGGCTACAATTCGACCAATCCGCAAATACTCCCGACCAGAACAGCTCTCACCAGTTTCCCCGGGGCTTTCCACGCACTTATCCACAGATATTGTGGACAGCGCGCCAGGGCCAGCCGAATTTGCTACATTGCTTCACCCCAACCCGACTCCTGGAGGCGTATCCATGAAGTACAACACTATTCTGGAAACCATCGGCAACACACCGCACATCCGCATCAATCACCTGTTCCGTCCGGATCTGGAGGTCTGGATGAAAGCGGAGCGATTCAATCCCGGCGCCAGCATCAAGGACCGTATAGCCCTGACGATGATTGAAACTGCAGAGCGCGAAGGTCTCATCAATCCGGATACCGTGATCATAGAACCCACTTCCGGAAATACCGGAATAGGTTTGGCCATGGTGGCGGCGGTGAAAGGCTACAGGCTGATACTCACCATGCCGGAATCCATGTCCATCGAACGACGCAAATATATGAAGGCTCTGGGTGCGGAACTGGTGCTGACGCCCAAGGAAAATGGCATGGGCGGCGCCATCGCCAAAGCCCAGGAATTGTTGAAGGAACACACCAACAGCTGGATGCCGCAGCAGTTTGAGAACCCGGCCAATATCGTGGCTCACCGCGATACCACGGCCCAGGAAATCCTCAAAGACTTTCCCGAAGGCGTGGATTACCTGATTACAGGTGTCGGGACCGGTGGCCACATCACCGCCTGCAGCGAAGTTCTGAAAGCCTCATTTCCCCATATGCAGACCTTCGCGGTGGAGCCGGAGAAATCCCCGGTGATTAGCGGCGGCACTAAAGGGCTGCACCGCATCCAGGGCATAGGTGCCGGCTTTGTTCCACAAAACCTGCATAGAGACGCGTTGGATGGAACCATTCTGGTAAAAGACGAGGATGCGTTTGAGATGGCGCGCCAATGCGCCAAAAAAGAGGGAATTTTTGTCGGCATTTCCTCCGGAGCCAGTCTCGCGGCCGTCAAAAACAAAGAGGCTGAGATGGCGCCGGGCAGCCGGGTGCTGGTGTTCAGCTACGACACCGGGGAGCGCTATCTATCGATCGAGGACCTCTTCTAAGCGGTCCACTCAAGGGTGAAGCTTTGCCCCCGGAGCCGGTGAATCGTCAAGACCACGGCATTTGGCGCAGATGCCGTGCAACTCCAGCTGCTGGTGAGAGAGTTCGAATCCGGTCTTTTTCACGCTGTCGCGCAGTTCGTGAATGAGGGTCTTGCGCAGCCCCACTTCCACCACAGCATGACAGCGATCGCAGATCAGGAATTGCGGAATTTCATGTTCGTGGTCGCAGGTGATATGCGCGCACGGCAGAAACTGGTTGGTGGTCTCCAGCTTATGGACCAGTTTGTGATCGACCAGAAATGCCAGCATGCGGTAGACGGACATGGCCGGCAGGGATTCCTGATGCGCTTCCCGGTAGCGTTCCACGATTTCATAGGCGGATAGAGGGGAATCCGACTGGAGCAGCAACACCAGTATATTCTGACGCTTCTGCGTGAGCTTGACGCCGACCCGGTCACATTCGGCCCTGGCTTTGGCGATGACACTGTCGATGGCATGGGCCATGGATTTGGCACCAATAAAAAGCCCGCCTGGCTTGCACCAGGCGGGCTCGGAAATTTGGTGGAGCTAAGCGGGATCGAACCGCTGACCTCGACACTGCCAGTGTCGCGCTCTCCCAGCTGAGCTATAGCCCCAAGTTTGGACCTTGGTTACAAGGAGCGCGCATTTTAGGGAGGCAAGTCGGCCAAGTCAACAGTCGATTTGAGACCATTTGCACCCGGCCGGGATAAGAGTAAAGTGCGCCATGGAGCCCTTGCCGAAGAAGCCGTGTTATGTCCGATCAGTCGCATAATCATCCGCTCTACATCCCCTATTCTGGCCCCGCACTACTCACCACCCCCCTGCTCAACAAGGGCAGCGCCTTCACCGCCGAGGAGCGGGCGAGCTTCAATTTAACGGGTTTACTGCCACCACGTTACGAAACCATCGAAGAACAGGCGGCGCGCTGCTACCGGCAGTACCTGAGCTTCGATACCAATATCAACAAGCACATCTATCTGCGCGCTATCCAGGACAAGAACGAAACCCTGTTCTATCGCCTGGTGCAGGACCACCTCGAAGAGATGATGCCCATCATCTACACCCCCACCGTAGGCGAGGCCTGCGAGCGTTTTTCCGATATCTACCGCAGTTCCCGCGGACTCTTCATCGCCTATGAAGAGCGCGAGCACATGGACGATATTCTTCACAACGCCACCAAGCGTAACGTCAAAGTCATAGTGGTCACCGACGGCGAACGCATCCTGGGGTTGGGCGATCAGGGCATAGGCGGCATGGGAATACCCATAGGCAAACTGACGCTCTACACCGTCTGCGGCGGCATAAGCCCGGCCTACACCCTGCCCATCACCCTGGATGTGGGCACCAATAACCCCAAGCTGCTGAACGACCCCATGTATATGGGCGCGCGTCACCCTCGCATTTCGCCCGAGGAATACAGCGCCTTTGTCGATTGTTTTATCCAGGCGGTCAAACGCCGCTGGCCCAAGGCGATGATTCAGTTCGAAGACTTCGCCCAGCCCAATGCCATGCCCCTGCTGCGTCGCTATCGCAACGAAATCTGCTGCTTCAACGACGATATCCAGGGGACCGCGGCGGTGACTGTGGGTACGCTCATGGCCGCATGTCGCTGCAAGGGCGAGCGCCTGTCGGACCAACGGGTGGTATTCGTGGGCGCAGGTTCCGCCGGCTGTGGCATAGCCGAGCAGATCATTCGCCAGATGTGCAGCGAGGGCATATCCGAGCCCCAGGCCCGCAGCCAGATTTACATGGTGGACCGACTGGGGTTACTGACCGATGACATGGACGGACTGAGGGATTTCCAGCAGATGCTCTGCCAACCGCGCAGCGCCCTGAGGGACTGGCAGTTCGAAGGCGCATTCCCGTCACTGCTCGATGTGGTGCGCAACTGCAAGCCCGGGGTTTTGATCGGCGTGTCGGGACAACCGGGACTCTTCACCGAGGAAGTGGTGCGAACCATGAACCGCACCTGCAGCCGCCCGATCATCTTTCCACTCTCCAACCCCATCAAGCAGATCGAGGCCTTCCCGCAGCAGATCATCGAATGGACAGACGGTGACGCTCTGATCGCCACCGGCAGTCCCTTTGCACCCGTCACCTACAAAGGCCACACCCACAGAATTGCCCAATGCAACAACAGCTATATCTTTCCCGGTATTGGGTTGGGAGTGGTGGCGGCGAATATCCGGGCGATCACAGATGAAATGCTTATGCTGGCCAGTTCCGTCCTGGCGGAGGAATCGCCTCGCGCCCGCACCGGCATAGGCGATCTGCTGCCCCCACTGACGGCGGTGGCGGAGCTCAGTAAAAAAATCGCTTTCGGTATAGGCAAGGTCGCGCAACAACAGGGACTGGCGCTGGAAATGTCGGATGAACTGCTGCGAGAAAAAGTGGACCGGGCTTTCTGGAAACCGGAATACCGACACTATAAGAGGGTGAGCGTTTAACACGCCCACCCTCACCTGCCTTATCGAAGGGCCTCTGAAATCGCCTGCAACTGCGCATCCGAAAGCGCGCTGATATCCGGTGACCAGCTCATACCATTCCTGATCTGCTGAGCGGATCTGCCTCTTTTCGCCGAGGTCGCCAAAGCCCCGTGACATGTTGCGCAATATTGTTGATACAAAGCGGCGCCATTCAATCCGCCGGAGCTGGAACTTGAGCTGGAGGAACTCGAAGAACTCGAACTGGATGAGCTTGAGCTGGAACCGGAGCAGGAGGGCGCAGCATCAGAGGACACCCGCACCTCGGTTTTTGCCAATGCCACGGAATTCAGATAGGCATCGATGTTCTGCACACTGCCATTCTGACTGATGGTGGATTGTCCCAAAGCATAGATGGTGAAGGTGTATTCATGCATCTCACGCTGTCTGCCGTTGTTGCAATAGTTGTAGCTGGGGCAAGGGCCGAAATATTTATAGGGACTGCTGGTATTGGCACTCTTCTGCTCTGCACCACCCATTTCGCTGGGATTGCGGGTGGTGGACAGATTGCGCGGCAACAGGTTGATCTGCTGGGGAATATTCCAGATCACCCAGTGATATCCCAGAGATGGATTGGGCCCGCCAATAGCCGTCAGATCCTTGAAGGAGATGGCGAAACTTTGGGTATTGGGTGGTGCGTCGGCCCAGTGGAGTTCCGGGGATATACCGTCACCGAAGGCTTTACCTTCACAGCTGAACTCGGCAGGTAGTGAACCGCCGGCATCGAATGAACTGCTGAATATGTTAAATGTAGCGCCGCTGGACGATGAGCTGCTCGACGACGAACTGCTGGACGACGATGAGCTGCTTGAACTCGAAGAAGCACTGGACGATGCGCTTGAGGAGCTGCTGGATGAAGATCCACCCGTGTTACCACCGCAAGAGATGATCGCGGCGGACAGCACGGACAGGCTGCACGCAAAAAATAATTTATTCATGTTTGTGTCCCATATTTCAGTTTGTTGGAATTTTGATATCGAACAGCGACATCCACGAAGTCAAATCCCTGTTTTTATTGATGGGCGATTCATACCTGATCGCCTCTGTTTTCCCGTCAATTAGCTGCCACTCGGACCGAGTAGCTAGCGCACCCGAGTCTATTCGATGGTGTCGACAAACCTGCGAGACCGAGTTCATATAAAACGGCTAAATTTATAAAAAAGCCCCACATACGGCTTTTTCAAGAAAAAAACGCCCCACTCGCGTGACCAGCATCACAACAAGCCGGAAGCGAAACTCCATTGTGGAGCTGAGTCGCAACGCGATTTCTCACCCCCAAATGATGGATTTTTCTCCTGCCATCCCTATGCGTGACTCACCCGCTAAAACCGACCCACTGAACCCGCTGTGCGAAATGGGTATACTTTCCGCCCTGTTTTCCCATCACCGGTGCACTATGTCTTCGCCCCAACAGGTCGACACCATAATCAATGCCCAATGGATTCTCCCCATAGTGCCCCGCGGCAAGGTGTACCGGGATTGCAGCCTGGTGGTGGATCAGGGCCGCATAGTCGCCATACATCCCACCTCAGACCTGGATCACACCTACAGCGGACGCCAGACCATTGACCTTCCCCACCATGTGCTCATGCCCGGACTGGTGAACGCCCACGGTCACGCCGCCATGTCGCTACTGCGCGGACAAGCGGATGATCTGCCGCTGATGACCTGGTTGCAGCAACACATATGGCCACTGGAAAACCGCTGGGTGGACGAAGCGTTTGTGCAGGATGGAACCCAGTTGGCTCTGCTGGAAATGCTGAAGACCGGCACCACATGTTTCGCCGACATGTATTTTTTCCCCGAAGTCGCGGCGACCGCTGCGCATCAGGCGGGCCTCAGGGCGCAAGTGTGTTTTCCGGTGTTCGATTTTCCCAGTGCCTGGGGGCGGGATGCCGACGACTATCTGCATAAAGGCCTGGAATTGCACGACAGTTACCGCTCCCACGAGCGCATCCGCGTGGGGTTCGGTCCCCACGCGCCCTATACGGTTTCGGACGCTCCGCTCAAGCGCATCGCAGTGCTGGCAGAGGAGCTCCAGGCGCCGGTTCATATACATGTGCATGAAACTGCGGGAGAAGTGGCCGAGGCTCTCTCCACCCACGGCGTAAGACCATTGCGCCGACTGCTGGAACTGGGACTCCTGTCGCCTCTGACCCAATGCGTCCATATGACCCAGGTGGATGACCAGGACCTAGAGGACCTGTCCAGCAGCGGCGCAAGCGTGATCCATTGCCCCGAGTCCAACCTCAAGCTCGCCAGCGGCCTGTGCCCGGTGCAGCGGCTGCTGGATGCCGGGGTGACCGTGGGACTCGGCACCGATGGCGCCGCCAGCAACAACGATCTGGATATGTTTGGCGAACTGGCCACTGCGGCCTTAGTTGGTAAGCTGGCGGCAGCGGACGCTTCCGCCCTGGAGGCGCATACAGCCCTCGAGCTGGCCACGCTGGGCGGGGCCAGCGCTTTGGGACTGGACAGCATCATCGGCAGTCTGGAGCCGGGCAAATCCGCGGATGTGATAGCCGTGGACCTGTCGGATTCGAGCGCCCTGCCCCTCTACGATGTCGCCTCCCATCTGGTGTACAACAACCGCCGCAGCCGCGTCACCCACAGCTGGGTGGCGGGGCGCCTGCTGCTTGCGGACGGGCGCGCGCTGACCCTCGACGAAGAGGAAATCCGCAACCATAGCCACCGCTGGCAATCCCGCATCCAAGGAGACTCGCCATGAATCCCGCCTATCAAAATCAATCCGCCAATGTGGATCCGGGAGAGATCGCCAAATTCGAGCGTCTGGCCAATCGCTGGTGGGACGAACACGGCGACTTCAAACCCCTGCACCAGATGAACCCGGTGCGCGCCAATTTCATCGACCTCAAAGCCCGGGTGGCCGGCAAAACCCTGGTGGATGTGGGCTGCGGCGGCGGCCTGCTCAGCGAAGCCATGGCTCAGAGGGGCGCCCTGGTCACAGGTATCGACATGGGTGAGGCGCCGCTGGAAGTGGCGCGCCTGCATGCGGCTGAAAGCGGCCTGACAATAGACTACCGCCAGAGCACCGCCGAGCAGCTGGCGCAGGAGTCGCCCGGTCACTTCGATGTGGTGACCTGCCTGGAAATGCTCGAGCATGTGCCCGACCCCGCCTGCGTAGTGCAAGCCTGCGCCACGCTCGCCAAGCCCGGCGGCCACGTGTTCTTTTCCACCATCAACCGCACCATGAAAGCCTATTTGATGGCGGTGCTGGGGGCGGAATATGTGCTGCGATGGCTGCCAAAGGGCACCCATGAGTACAAGAAATTCATCCGCCCGTCCGAGCTGGCGACCTGGTGCCGCGCCAGCGGCCTGCTGGTGGGCGATCTGGCTGGCTTGGTCTACAACCCCATTACCCAGTCATTCCGCGCCGTTTCCGGCGATGTGGACGTCAATTACATACTGCATCTGCAAAAGCCGGACATCTGACCAGCATGGCTCTGAAAGCGATTTTTTTTGACCTGGACGGCACTCTGCTGGATACCAGTGGCGACTTGGCCCACGCCCTCAATCAGTTGCGGCGGGAACAGGGCCGCGATCCCCTACCCTATGACCTGATCCGACAGCAGGTATCCAACGGCGCCACCGCGCTGGTGAAACTGGGTTTCGGCCCATTGTCCGATGCGGAAATCCAGCCGCTGCGCCAGCGGCTGCTGGACCTTTATCAAGCCGACATAGCGCTGCATACCCGGGCGTTCCCCGGCATAGAAGAACTGATCGGCCGCTTGGCCGAGGCCGGCCTCGTCTGGGGCATAGTCACCAACAAACCGCAGTTCTACACCAGCGAACTGATGCGGCACTTCAGCTTCGCCACGCCGCCTGTGGCCACCGTAAGTCCGGATCAGGTGGGCGTGGGCAAACCCCATCCGGCAGCTGTGCTGCACGCCTGCGAACTGGCGGGCTGTCTGCCCCAGGAAGCCGTATACATAGGCGACCATATTCGCGACATAGAGTGCGGCCGCAATGCGGGCATGCCCACCATAGCCGTGGGCTACGGCTTTACCGCAGACTCGGATGAACACCGCACCTGGAATGCCACCCATGTGGCGGACAGCGCCGCTGATATCTGGCCGATACTCGCCACCTATCTTTAGTTTGGATGATCAAGATTTCTATGACAGTCACAGAATCCCCCTCCCTCTATCAAGCCCGGCCCGACCTGCTCCAGGGACGCGTCATAGTCGTTACAGGCGCCGGAGACGGCCTGGGCAAAGCCGCTGCTTTGGCGTTCGCGCGACACGGAGCCACAGTGGTTCTGCTGGGTCGCACCCTGGCGAAGCTGGAAGCGGTCTACGATGAGATAGAAGCCGCCGGACACCCGCAGCCGGCGATATTCCCCATCAATTTCGAAGGTGCAGCGCCCCAGGACTACGAGCAGTTGCGCACGGCTCTGGCCAACGAGTTCGGCCGCGTCGACGGTCTGCTGCACAATGCAGCGGAGCTTGGCGGCAGAACCCCTGTGGATACCTACAGCCTGAGCGATTGGAACAAGGTGATGCAGGTGAACGTCACAGCGCCTTTCCTGCTCACCCGCGCGCTCCTGCCGCTGCTGCGGCAGTCCGCGGACGGGCGCATCGTGTTCACCGGTTCCGGTGTGGGGCGACGAGGTCGAGCCTACTGGGGAGCCTATGCGGTTTCCAAGGGCGCCACCGAAACCCTGATGCAGGTACTCGCCGACGAACTGGAAGCCACCCCCATACGCGTCAACTCACTCAATCCGGGCCCAGTGCGCACCGATATGCGGGCAACGGCCTATCCGGCCGAAGACCCGGCCACTGTGACAGCACCGGAAGCGATCATGAACCTGTATCTGTTTCTGTTGGGTCCGGACAGCCGGGATTGGCACGGACGTCAGCTGGATGCTCAGGGAGCGCCCTCAGGCGCAGGGGATTGATGGTCGGAGACTTGCGGGACTTCGGACTCCAGAGATTCCTCTATATCCTTGACCTCCAGCGCCGCAGCGGAGGGAGTCTGTAGCGCAGGTGTTTCCTGAACGGGTGCGGCACTGGTGGCAGGTGCCGCCGCTTCAGTGGGTGCTGGCTTATAGCCCAGAACCCTCATCACACGGCGGGTGTCCACGGTTTCGAAGGTGTCGCGCCAGGCTTTGACAACCCGGTCATTGGCCAGCACCACATGCAGGTATTCGCTCTCTTCCACACGTTTGCGGGATTTGAAGAGCAGGAATACCCGGGTGTTCTTCTGCCGATAGCGGAGAAAGTGCCAGGTATCTATTTCCACTGACTCGCCCGCCACCATGGGATTGATGTAATCGCCATCCACGAACAGAGGATCGCCAAAATGTTGGCGCAACCATTCGCCGGTGGTGGTTTCGGGCTGGATCTGGGCCAACAGCCGGGGATCAAAAAAACCGCTGGCATCCCTGTAACGGATCTTGTTGTCGACACTGATCAGGGCGCAGCCGCCCAACAGGCAGACCAGCAGCAGACTTGCAATCCGCTTCACGGTTGCGCAACCGGCTTGGGGCGGGGCGTGGCGGAAGCTTTTTTCGTCTGTTTCTGCACCAGGGCCATCAGTTGGGCTTCGGAACTGGAGAAGCCGCAGTTGGAAGCCACAGTGGCTACATCGGCTCCCTGCTCGAACATCTGCAGCGCCTGACTGTAAGCAAAGGCGTCCGCCATACCGGTGAGATTGTCCTGGCGGTCCTGCAGGGACTGAAGTTTGCGCTCCAGGGCGACTATACGGTGGCCCATACCTATGGCGCCGCTGGTGGCTATGCCGATCTGCTGTTCCAGGTATTGCTGCTTCTGCGCGACGCTTTCCTCCAGGGCACCCAGGCGACGCCAGAGAACCAGTGCAGCAGCGCCACACACAACACTGATCAGACCGCTGCCCGCCACTATCCAGATAACACTTTCCGCTATAGCCACAGCAAACCGCCTCTTGGGATTAACTCTCGATATCCGCCCACTCATCATCGGTGAGCAGCTTGTTCAATTCGATCAGGATCAGGAGTTCGCCATTTTTATGGCACACCCCCTGGATAAATTTGGCACTGTCGTCGCTGCCGATATTGGGCGCGGTTTCTATCTCCGACTGGCGCAGATAAACCACTTCCGCGACGCTGTCCACCAGTATGCCCACCACATGCTTGTCGGCTTCTATGATCACGATCCGGGTGTTGTCGGTGATTTCACCGGGATCCAGTCCGAACCTATGGCGCGTATCTATGACCGTCACCACATTGCCGCGCAGATTGATGATCCCCAGCACATAGGAGGGCGCGCCCGGCACAGGGGCGATTTCCGTGTACCTCAGTACCTCCTGCACCTGCATCACATTGACGCCATAGGTCTCTCCAGCCAGGTGGAAAGTCACCCACTGCAACACGGGATCATCGTGCTGGGAGGCGTCGGTTTTACTCATCAATTTGGTAGCCATGCAAAGGTCCTCAACGCGCCGGCAAGCGGGCCGGCAATCGCTCAAAAGGCCGCGTCAAAAAAGCGACCCGGGGTCCATTTACTATAGTCAAGAGCAGTATCTATGCCACTTGGCAGAGGGCGGTTCAGAGCGGGTTCTAAGATTGGCGATTGCGGTCCTGCTGCTGCAGCAAGCGGCCCATTTGCGGTATATCGATCAGGGCGCACATGGCGGTTTTGACTGTGCCGGCCAGCCAGGGGCGGCGGGTGCGCTCGGTGCGCCAGGTGACATCCTCCGGCTGCAGGCGCGTCGGTTGCTGAACCTGATCCACCGCCAGTCCCCAGTCTAGTCCATCTATGGAAATCACATAGCGCACGCCTTGGGCAAAGCTGGGATCGTAGCGCTCCGGCATGACGAACAGCGCTGTGTTGATCGTGCGGATTTGACCGGCGGAGGTGGGCAACAAGCCCATGAACCAATCCGCCTGACCAAACACCTGACCCAGGCGCTCCTTGAGGGGATATATCTGCCCCAGGGCTATGAGGGGCACAGCCAAGGTCAAACCCGCCACCCGGAACAGCAGCACATCAAAAGGCCCCTGTGCCCATACGGGCCTGCCGTTGTCGCACCACTGCAGCAACGGGGATGTGTGCGGTGCAGATTCCGTCGCCGGAGTCGCAGTCGCAACAGCGGCGTGTTCGGTGTGTATCTGATCGACCGGGGATTCGACCTGAAGCGACACAGGCATCTGCCGGTCCAGCAGGGCCTGCAGTTGTTGTCGCTTCACCTGTTCCAGGGCGAACAATTGTTCCTGCAGAGCGGTTGTCGCTTCGGGTTCGGCAAAGCGCGGCTGTTGCCGCGGCGCGGGCGCGCCCAGCAGTTCATCGAGATAGGACTGGACCGCCTGCTGATCGCTACTGTTCATGCGCGATTCCTGAGAATCTGGTCGTCGAGAAAATGCAGCAGGCTGGTATAGGCCAGCACGCCGCGGCCGTCCGGACTGAAGAGGTGCGGCGGCACGCCGGCCTTGCTGGCGTCCCGCAATCGGGTATCCACCGGCACTACGCCTGGCCAGACGGTATCTCCGTGGGTATTGCGTAAAGTGCGCAGGCTGGAGACGGACGCCTGGGTGCGCCGGTCGAACAGCGTCGGCACCACCACATAGGGCACTGGGCGGTTGCGCGATTTCCGCATCATATTGAGCGTGTGGACTATGCGCTCCAATCCCTTGAGCGCCAGAAATTCGGTCTGTACAGGAATGATCAGTCGCTGACAGGCGGCCAGGGCATTCACCATGAGCACCCCCAGCTGCGGCGGGCAGTCGAGTATGGCCAGATCGAATTGATCCCAAACCTGGGCCAGTGCCTGGGAGACCACCAGCCCCATGCCGTCACTGCCGATGGCTTGGCGCTCCAGGGTGGCCAGGCCCGTGGTGGCGGGAATCAGACTGAGACGGGGATAAGGCGTATTGAACACCAATTGCCTGACCAGATTGGCATCCAGTTTTTGGCGCTCGCGGAACAGAGTAAAAGTGCTGCCGGAAAGATTCTCGGGATCCAAGTGGAAATAGCAGGTAAGCGAGCCGTGGGGATCCAGATCCAGCAGCAATACGCGGTGGCCATCCGCAGCGGCCAATCCGCCCAACGCCACCGCGGTGGTGGTTTTGCCAACCCCACCTTTCTGATTCGCCACTGCCCAGATTTGCAATTGATGTCCTCGACGGATTTCCGCCACTTGTTAACCGAATTAATAAGGGGAAGGCAAAAAGCGTGCGCAGCTTATTGGCCGGCTTTTTCCGGATCCGAGGTAAACAGCAGGCCGCCATTTTCCAGACGCACGGGTTGTAAAGCAGGCGCGGCAGGCGTCGGATCGGCGGGCGGGTTCTGCACAGGCAGCAGAGGCGGACGCACAGCCTCCGCGTCTGTATGCGAATCTTTTTCTGGAACTATCGCATCCGGTTTCACCACCGGCCGCTCCACCGCGTGGCGCGCCACCATCAACACCACCCGGCGATTGGCAGCGCGGCCCTCTTCACTGGCATTGTCGGCCACTGGGCGAAATTCACCGTAACCCACCGCGGACAATTGCACGGGCTTGACGCCGCTGTCGGCCAATAAACGCACCACAGAAGAGGCGCGCGCGGAAGACAACTCCCAGTTGCTTTGGAATCTGGCATTGTGGATGGGCACATTGTCCGTGTGGCCGGACACTTCGATTTCGTTGTCGTAGGGCGCGAGTCTCACGGCTATATCGCGAAAAATGCGCTGCGCCTGCTCGCTGGGATCGGCACTGCCGGAGTCGAACAGCAAATTGGCGTTAAGGTCGATCTGCACCCATTCCTCGGTGGCGGTGACGCTCACATGTTTGGGATCCACCAGATGCAACAGCGCCGATTCCAGCTCCTGCGCCAATACCCGCGTGTCCACCAGATTCACCGTGGGCGACAGGCCGCTGATGGTGCCCTGGTGGTCCGTCGGATACTTATCCAGCGCTGTGTCCAGCTCCGTGGGCACTGGCGTATTGCCTCTGAAAACCGCGGAGAGCGTATCCGACAACACCCGGTATTTCTGCTCGCTGACCTGAGAGACTGAATACATCACCACAAAAAAGCCGAACAAGAGGGTAATGAAATCCGCATAGGAGACCAGCCAGCGCTCGTGGCCGGTTTTGGTTTCGTGGTGCTCCTCGCGACGACGGATCATAAAACTGACTCTCGCAACCTCGCGGCCTTAATGTAAATAACCGCTCAATTTCATTTCGATCACCTTGGGATTTTCTCCATCGGCTATGGCGACTATGCCCTCGATCATCAGCTCGCGGAATTGCGATTTTTCACGCACGCACTGACGCAATTTGTTGGCCACCGGCAGCAAAAATAAATTGGCGAAAGCCACACCGTAAATGGTCGCCACAAAAGCCACCGCGATGCCGGGGCCGAGTTCCGCCGGATCGGTCAGATGATGCATCACGTGGATCAATCCCATCACCGCACCTATGATGCCGATGGTGGGTGCGTAGCCGCCCATACTCTCGTAGAAATACACCGCATCGAAATCGCGTTTTTCCGCCACCACCAGATCGGTTTCCAGCACATGGCGGATCACATCGGGATCACTGCCATCCACCAACAACTGCAGGCCCTTGCGGCAAAACGGATCTCTTTCCGCCTCGGCAATATTTTCCAAACCCAACAGCCCCTCGCGCCGCGCCGCCTGGGCCCAGGACACCACTTTGTCTATGCCTTTTTTGAACTGCAGACGCGGCGGGTGAAAAATCCATGAAAACAAACTCAGCGCGCGGCGCAGCGCCGCTTTGGGAGTTTGCAACATGGCCGCACCTATAGTGCCGCCAAAAACGATGAGCGCCGCCGAGCCATTGGCCAGGGACTGCCAGGAACCGCCCTCGAGAAAATTGCCGCCCAATAAAGCCGCAAATCCGAGGATGACGCCGAATATGCTCAATTTATCCATGGCTGAAATCCTGTATCAGTCGCGGGCCGATTTCCGACAGCGGCAAGACTTCACTGGTAAGGCCGGCGGAAGCCACGGCTTTGGGCATGCCGTAAACCACACAGCTCGCCTGATCCTGCCCCCAGATCAAAGCCCCCTGCTCTTTCAACAGACGCGCACCATCGCAACCGTCCGCGCCCATGCCGGTCAAAACCACCCCCAGCACGCCAGCGCCGAACGCGCTCGCCGCCGATGCGAAAGTGATGTCCACCGAGGGTTTGTAACTCACCCGGGCATCGCCGGGCAGAATTTTCACACCGCCTTTTTTATCGAACAGCAATTGCTTGCCACCGGGTGCCACCAGCACATGGCCGGGCTGTAATCGGTCGCCATCGCCCGCCTCGGTCACCGACACCTGACAGACTTTGTCGAGCCGGTCGGCGAATGCGCGGGTGAAGTTCTCCGGCATGTGTTGAATGATCACTATGGGAACCGGAAAGCTCGCCGGCAGTTTCTGCAGAATTTCCGACAGAGCCACAGGTCCGCCGGTGGAGGCGCCTATGATCAGGATTTTGACCTTGTTCCTGAGACCGCGCCGGACAGCGGGGCTCTCGGTTTTGCGCGGCGCCGCAGGACTGACAGCTTCCGGCCTGCGCGCAACCCGCTCCGCCTGCTGCGGCGCCGGCGCAGATGGCGCCGCCGGGCGCGGCTTGGCCTGACGCGCAAACGCCAGCAGGGTTTCGTGCAGTTTGCGTTTGAGAGGGGTGGAATTGCGCGAGACTTCGGCAAAATTTTTGGGGATGAAGTCCACTGCGCCCGCATCCAGCGCATCCAAAGTGACGCGGGCGCCCTCATAGGTCATGGAGGAAAACATCACTATGGGCACTGGGCGTTTCGCCATAATCGCGCGCACGGCGGAAACGCCGTCCAATTGCGGCATTTCATAATCCATGGAGATGATGTCGGGCTGCAGCTGGTCCGCCATTTCTATGGCCTGCTGACCGTTGGCAGCAACGCCCACGACTTCGAGTTCCGGATGCTCGTTGATCATTTCTTTCAAACGCGTCTGGAAGAAGCTCGAGTCGTCCACCACCAGCACTTTATAAGCCACAGCCACCCCTGCATGTGAATAACGGGTTAATGCCACGCAGACCTCGCGCGCAGGTTGAATTGGGATTCGTCCCTGAATTTATTATGACTAACCACCGCCAGCGTAGCGTTTCAACAAACTGGGAACATCGAGAATCAGGGCGATGGTGCCATCGCCCGTAATAGTGGCGCCCGCCATACCGGGCGTGCCCTGCAGCATTTTGCCCAGAGGTTTGATCACCACCTCCTCCTGGCCGATCAATTGATCCACCACAAAACCCACGCGCCGCGTGCCCACGGTCACTATGACCACGTGCGCACCGGGCTGCTTGCCACTGTCGTGGCAACCGCGCACCAGCCAGCGCTTGAGATGAAAAATCGGAATGGCCTTGTCGCGAATAGTGACGCACTCCTGACCGTCCACCACGTGCGACTTGGTCAGATCCATCTGGAAAATCTCGTTCACATTCACCAGCGGCAGAGCAAACGCCTGACTCGCCAGCATGATCATCAGCGTCGGCATAATGGCCAGCGTCAACGGCACTTTGATATTGATGCGGGTGCCTTCGCCTTTGCTGGACTGAATTTCAATGGAACCGTTGAGTTGGGTGATCTTGGTTTTCACCACGTCCATGCCCACACCGCGGCCCGACACATCGGAAATTTCCGTCTTGGTGGAAAATCCCGGAGCGAAAATCAGATTGAACGCCTCTGTATCCGACAGGCGCGCCGCCGCATCCGGATCCAGAATGCCTTTTTCTATGGCTTTTTCCCGCAGACGCGCCGGATCCATGCCGGCGCCGTCATCGCTGATGGACAGCAATATATGGTCGCCCTCCTGCTCCGCCGACAACACCACCTTGCCGACGCGGGGCTTGCCGGCGCGCTCCCGGTCCGCCGGCAGTTCTATGCCGTGGTCCACGGAATTGCGCACCAGGTGCACCAGCGGATCGGCCAGCGCTTCTACCAGGTTTTTATCCAGATCGGTCTCTTCTCCCACCAGTTCCAGGTTGATTTCCTTTTTCAGGCTGCGCGCCAGATCGCGCACCACCCGGGGAAAACGTCCGAATACTTTTTTGATCGGCTGCATGCGGGTCTTCATGACCGCCGTCTGCAGATCGGCGGTCACCACATCCAGGTTGGCCACAGCCTTGGCGAGCGATTCATCGGTGGAGTCCAATCCCAGGCGCACCAAGCGGTTGCGCACCAGGACCAGCTCTCCCACCATATTCATGATGTCATCCAGGCGCTGGGTATCCACGCGCACTGTGGTCTCGGTCTGTGCAGCGGCAGCGGCTGAATTCTCACGGCTCTGGGCGGGAGTGGCTTCCCGCGTCTTGGGCACCTGGACTCGCGGCGGCTCGGGCACATCATCCGCCGCCGCAGGAGCGGGCGCCGGAGATTTGGCGGCCTGGGGTGTGGTTCCTCCAGAGGTAGGCCCCTTACCACGCCCATGCAGTTGATCGAGCAGATCTTCAAATTCCGCATCTGTAATCAGATCCGCGCTGCCTGACGCCGTCCCGGTTTCGGCCGGCGGAGGGACAGCAGGCGCTGTCGGGCTCTCGCCCGCTACCGCACCTGGTGCCTTGCCAACACCGTGCAGTTGATCGAGCAGCTTCTCAAATTCGTCTTCACTGATTTCATCGCTGCCGGTCGTCGGCGGTGTCGGCGCTTCGACGGGGCTGGCTCCCGGCCCCTTGCCTGGGCCGTGGAGCCGGTCCAGCAGGGCTTCGAATTCACCCTCGGTAATCTCATCGGGACTGTCGGCCGGTCGCACCGGCTCTGCAGATGCAACAGCGGCGGGAGCAGCCGGCGGTGCAATAGCATCCAGGAATCCTTCAAATTCGGCGTCGGTCAATTCCAGATCGGAAGCTGCACCCGCAGCTGGAGTGGGTTTCGCTTCGGGTGCAACTGGAGGCGTTGTTTCGGCGGCAGGTGTGGCAACTTTGGCCGAAACAGAGTGTGCCGGCTCTTCGCCATTCACCAGTGCCGCCAGTTTGGCCATAAGTTCGGGGGAGGCCCGCTCCGGCGCCTCCCGCTGGGAAATCTGCTGAAACTGCGCATTGATGGTGTCGAGTGCCTGCAGCACCACATCCATGAGCGCGGGTGTCACATCGCGCTTGCCGGTGCGCAAAATATCGAACAGGTTTTCCGTGGCGTGGCAGCATTCGACCATGGCATCCAATTGCAGGAATCCGGCGCCGCCTTTCACCGTGTGGAAGCCGCGGAAAATCGCGTTGAGCAGCGCGCGGTCGTCCGGGCGCTGCTCCAGATCCACCAATTGCTCGGACAAGTGTTCGAGGATTTCTCCGGCCTCTACCAGGAAGTCCTGCAGAATCTCGTCATCTTCGCTGAACGACATCCAATAACCCTCAAAAACCCAGGCTGGACAATAGGTCGTCCACTTCATCCTGTCCGTTCACCACATCCGGGCGAGCGTGAATCTGCGGACCTTCAGCGGCGCTGTTGCTGGCGGG
>Ga0065721_10004611_pt1 | contig 42659 bp, 34 predicted proteins | sample Mesricmetagenome_FD_59108 | JGI IMG/M metagenome (GOLD analysis project Ga0065721, IMG submission 59108) | Mesophilic microbial community from rice straw/compost enrichment Sample: eDNA_1 v2 (version 2) | ecosystem: Engineered > Solid waste > Grass > Composting > Bioreactor | place: USA: Davis... | reverse complement strand
CTGCCCGTTCGGAGCGGCAAGCGGCGAGATCAGACCAAACGGCTGAAGCTTCATTTCCAGCGCGACGAATTCTCCTTCCTCCCTGCGTTCCCCGCTCCGGGAGGAGGGATAGGCCCTCTTCACAATGCCGTAACCTTTGCTGGGCACCTTCTCTTCCGGCCGTTCCCAGCTTCTCGGAAGCAGCAGCGTCTCTCCCTTCCCACCCCTGAGCTCAACATAGACGCTAAAGCCTTCCGCCTTGACCGCGTTCGCCTTCACGTTCCTGCCCAGCGGCAAAATCAGCTTCATATGGAACGGCCCCAGATCGGTAATCTCCGTAATCGTGTAATAGATGCTGCCCATGCGCACTCCCCTCCCAGCGACGTCGTCTACTCCGTTTTCGTTAACCTAACGGCCATGTATTGCTTTCCGGGCAATTCGATGCGGAACGCTCCTTCGTAAGTTCCTTCGAGCCGTTCGACCGTCATATTCCACGTATCGATGACTTCGACGTTATACTTCGTGCCCGGCTTGCGGTTGAAATTCCGGAACTTCGGCTGGTTAAAGCCGAAATAATACAAGTAATATTCGTCCTTCACTCCGGCGCAAGGCACGTCCCAATCCGACGGCAGCGGATTCAGTACGCCTCCGGGGCTTTCTTCCGTGATTTGGCGCAGGAAGGCTATGCGGTCCGGACTCGTGCCGGACAATCGGCCGCCTTTGGACCACCAGAGCACTTCCTCGGAGTTCAGGTAAGTCTCCCCATGCCCGACATATCCGCCGCGAACCGCGCCTTCCCAGAAACGCCGCGTCATTTCTTCCCCGGTAATGTTGCCCCAGCCCTGGTCGATGTCGCCCTCGTATGCGCATTCGTCGATCACGATCGGCTTTTGCCACTTCTCCCGCCATTCGGTCGTCGCTTCGGACGTCTTGTACACGTCGACCCGCTGAATGCTGCAATGCGTCACCCAAGGTTTGCTGAAATCGTAGAAGGCGAAGCAATTATGGTTGGAAATCAGATGGCCGGCAGGATCGTTCTCCGTCACAATTTGCGCGAAACGTTCCCAATCGTCCAGTTCCTTGTTCCACAGCAAATCGTACTCGTTCGCCAGCGACCACCAGACGTTGCGATACGCGGACAGCCGGGCGGTAATGTAGCGCAGGTAGCGGTCGTCGGCCGCCGGACCCATTTCGGAGTACCCCCAACGGTCGTAAGCATGGAACAGAATCAAGTCCGCCTCGATGCCGAGATTGCCCAAGTCAGTGATGCGATCTTCCAAGTGACGGAAAAAAGCCGGGTTGAAGCGGGTGTAATCCCACCCTTTCTCCAAGGAGCCTTCGAACGGGTAATGGACGGGTTCGTTGAAATTGAACAGGTACGACTTCGGAAACACGCACATCCTCAATTTGTTGAACGGCGAAGCCTTCAGCGTCTCCAGCGTCTGCTCTTCCAGCTCCGCGCCCTGATGGGTCCAGGCGTAACACGTCGTGCCGACCGGAATATAGGAGGTGCCGTCCTCGTAAGCAAAATGAAACGTATCCTTCACGCGGACGGGCCCGCGGTTGCCGGGAGACGGAGCCGCGACCCGGAAGGTGCCTTCGATGCCGTTCAAGGAGCGGGCGTTGCTCTCCGTACGGAACGTCCACTCGCCCCGGACGTCCGGCATGAAACGGATGCGGTACACCCCGTCTCCGTCGTAGAAACCGCTCATGCGAACCGTTTTGTCCCCGTGCCGAAATTCGGCCGCCAGAGACACGTCGGTGTACGGGTTGCCGTGGCTTGGGCCGTGCAGCTCGATTTCGCAAATGCCCCACTGCTCGGCCTCCTCCGGTGCGCGCAAGCTTGCTGAAGCTTCGGGAACGTCGGCGCGTTCGTATTCGGCGGACGGCACGACTTCCCGCTCCTGAGCCGGCTCTTCGGAATCGGCCGCCGCGCCGGCCAGCTCGACCAGCGTCTCGGCGATCCAATCGGGCTGATCCAATTCCTCCTGGCGAAACTTGTAGATCATCTCGAGGGTCATGCTCTTAAGGAGCGATAGAATGTGAGGCGGAGCCGAGAGCAAGTCCGGCAAGCGCCGGACCAGAATTTCCCGGGCCGCTTCATTCCTGAAAATGATGCCGATGCGCGTCTTCTCGGTAAAAGCCATAATGGATGAGTCCCCTTCCTTTTCCGAAAAAGGGAGCTGTCCCATAAGCAACCAGAGCTGTACCGAACGATTATCGATGATTAATGTGCGGTGCATCTATCTCTTTTCATCGATAATCTGGTACTCCCTTACTTATGAGACAACTCCTTCTTCTCCCCCCAAACACAGAGGAGCCAATTATTGCACGTTGTTCGCTTGAGCCCACTCGTCCAACTGCTTCTGCTTTTCGGCGACGATTTTATCGAGACCGGCATCCTTCAGCTTGCGGACGAATTCGTCCAGCTTGGAAGGATCGATCGTGCCCGATTCCAGCCCGGCCTTGTACTGGTTGTTGACGTTGAGCACCGCGGCGACCTCTGTCTTCACCGGAGAGGAATCGAACGAGAAGCCGAGCGCCTTGGAGAACGTCGAATTTTTGTTGAACTCCTTCGTCTGCTCCCAGATCGTCGGGTCCATCCCTTCCCACACTTTGGCCAACGAGTTGTTGCCCACTTCCCATTGGTTGAATACGTAGTCGCTGCCGCCTTCCGGCGCTTTGATCTGGCCGTTGCCGGCATCCACGTAGTGCTTGCCCTCCACGCCGTTGGCGATCAGGTTGGCGACGTCCTTATCGGTATAGAGCAGGTTCAGCAATTGCGCGGCGCGATCGGCGTCCTGCGTGTTTTTCGGAATCGAAATCATGAATCCCGTACCGGAGTCGGAGGTCGAGATCGGCGGCACGATGCTCGCGGTCACCATTTCCCGTCCGTTAACCGTCGTTTCCTGGGCGGCGAAGCCCGGCTTCATATTACTGAGGTAGCTGAAACCTTTGCCCGCTTTGATCAGACTGTTGTTGCCTTCTTGCGTCGTTGCCGCGTCCGGCATGATGTAGCCGGCCTGATACCATTTGCGAGCTTGCTGCAGCGCGTCTTTATACAATTGCGTCTCGTACAGGTTGACTACCTTCAAGTCTTGATTTTCGATGATCAGGACGCCCGGCGTATCTCCCAGGTAGTCGACGTAGCCGCGGACGAGCTCGTTGGCGATGCCGTTCGTCTGGCTGCGCTGGACGAGCGGGTAGACGCCCGGTTCGTTGTCTTTGATTTTTTGGAAAATCGGATCGAGATCCGCATACGATTTCACGTTATCGAACGTCAGGCCATGCTTGTCCATCAGCTCTTTGCGGGCCGAGATGCCGTGATCGGCCGCCGTATCCCGTATGCTCGGGATGCCGTACATTTTGCCGTTGATTTTGGTGGAGTTGAAAATCGCGGGCTCCATCGTGTCCTGGATTGTCGGCGCGTATTTGGGAAGCAGTTCGTCGAGCGGAAGCAGCTGCCCCTTGGCTACCTGCGAGCTGTAGTTGAAGAAGGAGGACGTGACGAGCAGGTCGACCGGCTCGTTGCCGGCCAGCAGCAGGTTGACCTGCTGCGTCCAGGCGCCAATGTCGATCGGCATCAGCTTGACCGTGGCGTTGATTTTGGCTTTCGTGATTTTGCTGATTTCTTCCTGAACGAGGCCGACTTCCTTCATATTGCCGATTCCCATGAACGCAAGCGTAAGCTCCATTTCCTTGTCGTTGGACGACGAGCCGGACGCGGCCGGAGCAGAGCCGGAGCTCGCTGGCGATTCGGAGGAACTGCCCGAATTGTTGGAACCGCCGCACGCGGAGAGCAGCAGACACAGAGCGAGCAGAGCGGCGAGCGGAAAAGCGGCTTTCGATTTTCTTTGCATGAAATTTCCCCCTTGATAGAATTGAACGTGCAATCTATACCAACCGGACCCGAAGGCCGGAGCTGGCCTGACGGAAAACAACCTCTACTTGACCGCCCCGATAGTAAGGCCTTTGACGAAGTATTTCTGAAAGAACGGATAGATCAGGATGAGCGGCAAAATTCCTACGACGGCCATCGCCATGCGAACGGCGTTCATCGGCAGATTCACCGCCATGTTCTGCCCGCCGAGGTTGTTCTGCTGAAGGAATTGGATATTGACCAGCATCCGGTTGAGCAGGTTCTGAATGCTGAACAGTTGCGGCTCCGTAATGTAGATCAGTCCGTTAAACCAATCGTTCCAGTAGTTGATCGTCAGCATCAAGCCGATCGTCGCCAGAATGGGCAGCGACAGCGGCAGAACCATGCGGTAAAAGATCTTGAACTCGGAAGCTCCGTCGATGTAAGCCGATTCGATGATTTGAACCGGAATGGAGTTCGCGAAGAACGTCCGGATCAGAAGAATGAAAAATCCGTTCGTCAGCAGTCCCGGAACGATCAGCGCCATCAGCGTGTTCTTCATATTGAACACTTCCGTGTAGATCAGATAGGTCGGCACGAGACCGCCGTTGAACAGAAGCGTGAAGAAGACCAGGAAGCTGAGAATGCCGCGCATCGGCAAGTCCCGCCGGGACAACGGATAGGCGAGCAGAGCGCTGATCAGCAAGCCAACGAAGGTGCCGATGAGCGTGATCAGGATCGTGATTCCGTAAGAGTTGAACATCGCAGACTTTTGCGACCACAGGTACGTGTAGGCTTCCAGGCTGAATTCCTTCGGCCAGAACGAATATCCGTTGTTCACGATCGACGATTCGGACGAAACCGACGACATGAAGAGCAGCACGAAAGGAATCAAGCAAAAGGCGGCGAGCAGGATGAATATCGCATGGACGGCGACCTGGTTCATATCGTTGGTTTTCATGGGCGTTTCCCCCCTTTCTGTTTAGAACAAAGCGTTCTCCTTGTTGCGCCGGCTGACGATGTAGTTGGAGAGAAGCACGAGCACGAATCCGACCAACGACTGGTAGAGTCCGGCCGCGGAAGACATTCCGATGTCCCCGAGAGTCATCAAGCCGCGGTATACGTAAGTGTCGATGACGTCCGTCACCGGCTGAAGCGGACCGGAGTTCAGCGGCACCTGGTAGAACAAACCGAAGTCGGAGTAGAAAATGCGGCCAATCGCGAGCAGGGTCATAATGGTTATCGTTGGTGCGATAAGCGGCACCGTAATGCTGCGGATTTGGTGCCATTTGCCGGCGCCGTCGATTGTGGCCGCCTCGTAATATTCGTGGTCGATCCCGATGATCGCAGCCAGGAAAATGACGCACAGATAACCCGTAGCTTTCCACAGCTGAACGATCGTCAGAATATAGGGCCAATACTTCGGTTCGAAGTACCACGAGATCGGTTCCATCCCGAGCATCGGAAGCAGATTCAGGTTCAGATATCCACTCTCCGCGCTGAGCATCGACAGAACGAGATAACCGACGATGACCATCGAAATTAGGAACGGCAGCAGAATGACGCTTTGGTAGAAGCGGGCCGCGAGCTTGTTTCTGACTTCGTTCAGCAGAATCGCGACCGAGATGGCGAACACCGTATTAAGAACGATGAACGATCCGTTGTACAGGATCGTGTTCCGGGTAATGACGAACGCATCCTTCGTCTTGAACAGATACTCGAAGTTTTTGAAGCCGATCCAGTCGCTGCCGAGAATGCCTTTGGCGTAGTTGATGTCCTTGAAGGCGATGACCACGCCGAACATCGGCAAATAGTTGTTCATGATGAGGTAGGCGAAGCCCGGAATCATCATGAGAAACAGTGCCCGATAGCGCTTGAGCTTCTTGAACGTCGCAACCCATCCTGTTTTTGCCACTGCTGTCCCCTTCTTTCTTGCCTTTCGTTATGCTTTCATTCTAAAGCCCCCGAGGACAGGCCGCTTACCAAAAAACCGACTTCCGACTTTCAAAATTCCGACTTCCTGAACAACGTAAAACAAGATAAGTCCCTGGGGGTCGGGCTTATTCGGTAAACGGCGGTGCGACGAGGAACAAAAGCAGCCCTCTCGCCTCCTTCTCCCCTTTCACATTATCCCCTTCCGTCAGTCCGTCTGCTTCTCCTCGCTTCACTTTCCGCTCCTTTTGTCGCTATCCCCTTCCGTCAGTCCCGTCTGCTTCACCTCGCTTCACTTTCCGCTCCTTTTGTCGCTATCCCCTTCCGTCAGTCCCGTCTGCTTCCTCCCGTTCCGTTTTCCGCTCCTTTTGTCGCCATCCCCTTCCGTCAGTCCGTCTGCTTCTTCTCGCTCCACTTTCCGCTCCTTTTGTCGCTATCCCCTTCCGTCAGTCCCGTCTGCTTCCTCCCGTTCCGTTTTCCGCTCCTTTTGTCGCCATCCCCTTCCGTCAGTCCTCCTCAGCATCGAACCTCTCTTTTATCTCTTTTACCAATATCCCTTTCCATCAGTTCGTTCTATCTCTCCCCATTCGCTCTCTACGTCTTTTGCCGCTATCCCCTTCGTTCAGTTCACGCCATACCCGTGCTACCGATCTCCCAGGAGGAGTACGACCAACCTGATTCGACGGGATACCGGAAAATGAACGAAAAATGCGCTACGTACCCTATTCGAGAATGCGGCGCAGACACCTGATTGGACGGGATACCGGCAAATGAACGAAAAATGCGCTACGGGCCTATTCGAGAATGCGACGCAGACACCTGATTGGACGGGATACCGGCAAATGAACGAAAAAGGCGCTACGTACCCTATTCGAGAATGCGGCGCAGACACCTGATTGGACGGGATACCGGCAAATGAACGAAAAAGGCGCTGCGGACTCCATTCGAGAATGCGGCGCAGACACCTGATTGGACGGGATACCGGCAAATGAACGAAAAATGCGCTACGTACCCTATTCGAGAATGCGGCGCAGGCACCTGACTGGACGGGATACCGGCAAATGAACGAAAAAGGCGCTACGTGCCTATTCGAGAATGCGGCGCAGACACCTGATTGGACGGGATACCGGCAAATGAACGAAAAAGGCGCTACGCACCCCATTCGAAAATGCGGCGCAGACATCCTGACTGGACGGGATACCGGAAAAAGAGCAGAAAAAGGAGCTGCGGACCCCATTCGAGAATGCGGCGCAAACAGTCTGAGCAGACGGGATACCGGAAAAAGAGAAAGAACCGCCAACGGAACGAACTCCGTTCCTTGACGGTCCCCCTCTGTCCTTCCTAATGCCGCTGCGCTCGCTTGCGGTAATCCACCGGGTTCATGCCGGTCGCCTTCTTGAAGATGGTCGAAAAATACGACAGATTCGAATACCCGGAAGCGATGGCGATGTCGCTGACGGACTGGCCCGTCCCGGCGAGAAGCTCCTTCGCGTAATCGATTCTCGTCGTCTGCAGATAGTCCGAGAGCGACATGCCCGTCTCCTTCTTGAAAATCCGGGTCAAATAGTCCGGGTTAAGAAACACATGGCTCGCGACGGCTTCCCGGGACAAATCTTGCTCGCCGATCTGCTCCGAGATATATCGCTTCGCTTTGTCCACGACGGACATATTCTCTTCGATGGAATGGATATGGTTCATCGCTACCTCGATCACGTAACGGGTCCACTCCTGCAGAGAGGAGAGCGAACGGAGCACGGATTCAGGCTTGTCCGTCAGCAAATTGTGCGCGAACACTCGATTGGCCTGCAGCCCCTTGGATTGCAAAACGAAAAACACCATTTGCAGGAAGTCTTGATAAAACGAATGAACGGTTTGCGCGTCTACGCCGCTGCCCGTTCCTCTCCAGGATTCCAGATAGAGCGCGACTTGGCCGATCAGCTTGTCGCGGGCTCCCTGCTTCATCCACTCGCCCCACTCAGCCAAAGGAGCCGGCTTCATGGGGCTTTCCGGCCTGCGCTTCTCGCCGAGAATGAACGTGCGGTTCACTTGCGTGACGTTGTTTTCGTCCAGCTCCTGCAATCTCCGCAGCATGTCCGTCAATTCGTGGAGAGCGGTCATGCCGCCGAAGTAACAGCTGAGATCGCAAAATAAATATTGATTGCAATTGCGGATGAATGCATCTCCGTGCTCCCGGATTCGCGCCTCTTCGTCCGGCTGCTCCAAAGGTACGACCATGAGCAGAGACCCGTCGTCGACCGGAATGACGGCCGTTCCCGGAACCGACTTCATTACCTCCTCCAACACATTGCGGATTGCGTACTCCATAATCCGCCTGTCCCGTTCGGACAGCTCCTTGTGCCAACGCTGCACTCGGATATACATCGGCAGGAACCGGGCGTCTTCGGGATACAACAATCCTGCCGCGCTCAGATGCTCCTGAACGGATAACGGGTTCGACGGAATTTTCCGGTGGATCAGATCCTGCCAGAACCGCTCCGCCACGACGGGACGGTGGTACTCCCACAGCTTGCGGTAATGATGGTGGGTTTCCTCGAAGGAGCGCAGCTCCTTCTCCTTCTTCATTTTGCCGAGAGCCTTCCCGATGACGGCTTCCAGTTCCGAGTAATCGACCGGCTTGAGCAGGTAGTCGAAGCTGTCCAGCTGAATCGCCTGCTTCGCGAACGAAAAGTCGGAATGGCAGGTCAGAAAGATCGTCTCCGTCTCCGGAAAATGCTCCTTAACCCATGCGGCCAGTTCCAGACCGGAGCCTTGCGGCATCTCGATATCGCACACCATCAGATGGACCGGATGGTTCTGAAAAATCTCTTGGGCCTGCTTCATGCTAAGCGCCGTATGAACGTCCCCGACATCCAGATGCCTCCAGTTTACCCCGGCCTGCAAGCCTCTAACCGCATGGATTTCATCGTCCACGATCAATGCATGATACATCGTGAATCACCCCGTTTTCTTGTCCATCGGTATCTCGATCCGCACGACCGCGCCCCGGCCGGCTTCGTTGTAGAAGTCGATCGTCGCCCTTTCCTGGTACAGCAGCCGAAGCCGTCTTCTCGCGTTCCATATGCCGATCTGCTCCCCGCTCTCGCTTTCCGCTTGCGGTTCCGGGTCCATCGCGAGCCGTTCGAGCACTTCGTCGGGGAATCCGGGTCCGGTGTCCTTAACGTGGATGACCAGCCGGGAATCGCCCGAAGCGCCTTCTGCTTGCGCGACCTCGACGTCGATCCGGATCGGATCGTCCATGTTCACGGCGTATTTGATCGTGTTCTCCACCATCGTCTGTACGATGAGCGGCGGAACCTCCTGCTCGAGCAGCTCCTCCGGCTTGTCGACGCGATACTGGAACATGTCGGGAAACCGCAGCTGCTGAATTCGCAAATAGTTCGCCGTGTGGGAAAGCTCGTCGCCGAGCGGCACGAAATAGGAGTTGCTGCGAAACATGAAGCGGAAGTAGGAGACGAGACATTTGGACATCTCCTGGATAAGGGAAAATTCTTTAACCGTCGCCAAATTGTAAATGATGTTGAGCGTATTCAGGAAAAAATGCGGGTTGATCTGAAGCTGCAGATGCTTCAGCTCCGCGCGCTGATGGTTCAGCTTTTCCTCGTATACGTTGATTTTCAGGTCGTGGATTTCTTCGATCATCCGATTAAACGTCTCGTTCACGATCTGAAACTCGGTGGACGTCGGCTTCTGCTCCAGCCTGGAGTCCCAGTTGCCGTCCCGAAGCTTGCGCATCGCGACGACGATCCGCTTGACCGGCTTCAGGAAAATGCTCCTCATCATAAAGACGAAGACGAGAAGGAACAGCACCGCCGCGACGGAAATAATCGACGATACCCGTTGAAGATACGGCAGCTTCTGCAAAATCTCTTTTTCGGGCACGATCGCCACGAGATTGAAGTTGCCTCGTTCGGATTTCTCTCCCATGACCAGATAGGTGTCTCTGCCTTCTCCGCTGATGGCGTAAGATTCGCTCGGGAACTCCAGGTCGATGCCCTTGTCCTCGATCAAATCGTCATGGCTCATCGGCTCGTTATCCTCTGTCGTGATGACCGCCGCGCCAGACTCCCCCAGATCGATCAAATTCAAAGGAACCATCAGTTTGTCGCTGCTGATCCACGCCCCCATATATACGTTGCCGGACTTCATGAGATGGAACAAATAGTCGCCGCTCTCGCCGTTCCAGACGTGCCAGCGGGAATAATCGATCGTGCTTGCTTCGCTCTCCACCATCTTCAACATTTCCTGCCGCGCCAATTCGCGCTCTTCGAAGTTGTCGGGCAGCGTCTGGCTGATCACGAGGTCCCGATTGACCGAAGAGTACACGAAGAAAGCATCCAAAGTAGGATAGTAACCCAGATCGTCCCTCATCGTGTTGAACAGCGTCAGCTTGGCGATATTATAGCGGTCCTCGTCGCGCGACTTGGGAAATTCCATGTCCAGAATGCTCAAGTTGCTCTCCAAGGTGTTGGCCAAATATTTGTCGACCTCTTCCAGCCTTTGATCGATCTGTCCCATATACAGGCCGAGCATGTTTTTATTGGATTGGGCAACCTGGTTGCGAACCACGTCCACCGAGTAAAAATTGTTGATGACAAGCACGGTGACGAGAGGGACGAAAATGACCAAAACGGCGGCGAAAAATTTGAAACGAAGAGAGTTGACGTAAGGTTGGATTTTGCGCATTGCCGCCGTTCCTCCTTCGTATCCGGTGGGCTTGTCATTGTATTATAGCGCTTCCGCAACGTCCGCGATATATGCGGAAAGAAGGGCATGGTCGCCATCGCCCTTCCTCGCTTGAACGCCTATTGCCGCCTTCGTCCTTCCTGCCAGTCGTTTGTTGCCGCCTTCGCGCGGCACCCGGCCGATCTCCCGCCGCCATCCCCTCCCTCGCCCAACATCCCTAGGGAAGCCTTAGCTCTTTCGCGCGTATTTGGCCGTCCGGGCGTCCCGGATGACGCCGCTCCAGTTCAAGCCGAAAGCGAAGTCGTAGCGATGGCCGGCCGAATCGACGTAGACGTCCATGTCGTGGGGCACGTCTTCATACTGCTTCTCCACGGTCTCCATGTTCGCCGGCATCTGGAACGGGAGCAACGCCTGCGGTTCGTGAAGGCCTGCGACAATTTCAAGCAAAGCTTGGTCCTGCACGCCGAAGTGCGCGACAATCGCGTCGGCCGAAGGTTCGAATTCCGCCGCGACGGCCGGGTTCGAGAGCAGAATGGAGACGACGACCGGCTTGCCGTTCATTCGCTGCTTCGTCTCCAATACGGCATCCAGATCGCCTTCGTTCGCCACGGTTACCGTCTTGCCTTTGTAGGAACGGTTCAGCACGTCCCGCGGATCGCCGGCGAGGCTGACGTCTCGGGCATGCTCCGCCGTATACGGACGGTATTGCAGGCTGATCGGCACGTAGCCGCTGCCGCCCGCTTCCATGTCGGCTTTGCTGTATCCTTTCGTCGAGCGGGGGCTTTCGATGCACACGAGCGCTAAATCGGCGTCCTCCGGCCGATCGACGAGATCGAAATACTTCTTCACGACGTCCGGGTTGACCGGAAGTTCCTCCGAAGGCGGGACGGGATTGCCCATCCAATCGGTGTCGGCCGGCAGCCTCCGCTTGGGGATATACACCTTCTTCCGCTCCGGCAGCGGCAATACCCTGTCGTTCTTGAGCATCACGATCGATTTCAATTGCGCTCGGAAGCCCGCTTCCATGAAGGCGGGAGACCCGACCGTAGCGGCGGTTTGCCCGACGTCCAGATAAGGATTCTCGAACAGCCCGAGACGGAAGATGTTCATCAGCAGCCGAACCGCCGACCGCTCGAAGCGGTTGCGCATGAACGCTTCTCCATGCTCCCGGACGCCGATGCGGTAAGCCTCGATGACGGGGCCGGCGTCGTTGTTGCCGCCGAACTGATCCACGCCCGCCATGAGCAGCTTGTAATGGCGTTCGGCGATCGTATAGCCTTCCTCCACACCCCAGCAACGTCCGCCCGGGAACAGCCTCGTAATATCTCGTCCTTCGTCGTCGGTAATTCCCCAGTCCGTGCAGACAACGCCGTCGTAGCCGTATTTTCCGCGCAGCAGATCGCCGATGAGATAAGCGTTGTACGCATTGCCGACGTTCTCGCCATTCTTCCGGTCCTGGTCGACGGAGATCGTATAATAGGGCATGACGGCCGAAGCTTGGCCGGTTTTGCCCTCCAGGCGGAACGCGCCCTCTGTGAAGGGAAGCAGGTGCTCCTCGAAGTTGCCGCCCGGGTACACCGCATACTTGCCGTAGCCGAAATGAGCGTCCCGCCCCGCTTCTCCCGAGCCGCCGCCCGGCCAATGCTTCACCATCGCGTTCACGCTGTCGCAGCCCCAGCCGTCCGCGATTTCGGCCTTCCCTTCCGACGTCTGGAAGCCGTCGATATATGCCCGCGTCATATCCGTCGCAAGCCGCGGATCTTCGCCGAACGTCATGCCGAAACGGAACCAGCGCGGATCCGTAGCCAGATCCGACTGCGGCGACAGCGCCGTCGCCAGCCCGAGCGCGCGGTATTCCCGCGAGGCGATCTCGCCGAATTCCCGGGCGATCTCCGGCTGGAACGTGGCAGCCAGGCCCATGCTTTCCGGCCACATGGAAATCGCGCCGCCCGCTCCCGCGTTGAACTCCTTCGACGTATCGGAGCTATGGCGAGGGTCCGAGCTGTTGTTGACCGGGATTCCCAAGCCAATGCTCTCGGCGAACGCCTGCACGTTATTGTTCCAGCTCGCCGCGACCTCTGGACTTTGAACGCGGGTGACCAGAATGTGGCGGATATGGTCGTTCAACAAAAACTCAAGCTGTTGATCGGACAAGTCGCTCGGAGAGGCTCCGCTCTCGGCGAACTCTCGACCGCCGACATATGTGGCCGGAAACCAGCCCATGTTGCCGGGGATCGCCTGGTGACTGCTGTACAGCATCAGCCCGGCGATCTGCTCGATCGTCATTTTCGACGCGAGATCCTTGGCCCGCTCCTCCGGAGGCAGCCTCCAATCCTCATAAGGATCGAGCTTGCCGTCCTTGTTCAGATCCTTGAAGGCGAAGCCGTCCTCGTATAGAATCCGAACCCCCGAAGCTTCGGAATAGCCCAGTACGGGGCCTTGCCCGTTATGCACGTATCGTATCGCCGCCGCTTGCTTGCTCGTCTTCTCCATTCTTTTCTCCTCCATCGACTCTTCTCGTGATGCAGACGGACTACTCCCGCAGCGACAGCAATTCCCCGATGATGGCGTCGAACTGCTCCTGCGTAATGCCGCCGCCCATCGGATTGTTCGCCGCGGCCGCCAGCGGCAGCTTGGCCATGTAGCTCAAGCTGTCGGCAAATCCGGGCGCGTGGCGGTCCAGAATCCGTTTGGCGGTTTCCCATTGCGCCAATTCTCCTAGCCGCATGTCGGGACGGTAGACGCGATAAGACAATTGAGGTCTCTCATATGTGAACGTATACGCCCCGGAACCCGTCTCGACCCGGACGCCGTCCTCCTCTTGGCGAACGGAGACGATGCCTTCGGCGTCAGCCAGGCTCGCTTCGCCGCAGCGCAGTTGAGCGGCCGCCGCTCCGCGCAGCAGGAAGGATGCCGTAGCGTTGGCGGGAATCGTCGCCTTCAGTTCGATCCGGTCGCCGACGAATGCCCATCCCGCCTCCACCGCGCCGTACATCGACTCGTAGCAAACGCGGGCATGGCTCAGCCTTCCTCCCGTGTAATCGGGCTCCACCCGAATTCGCTTATAGCCTGGACGTTCCGCGTCCGGCGCAAGTCCGGCAACTCTGCGATACATCCAATCGCCGACGGCTCCGTATGCGTAATGATTGAAGGAGTTCATGTCGTCGCTCCAGAACGAGCCGTCGGGCTTGATGCCGTCCCAATGCTCCCAGATCGTGGTCGCGCCCTTGGAGACGGAATACAGCCAGGAAGGATACGTCTGCTGCAGCAGCAGTTTGACCGCGGTATCGTGATAGCCGTTGTCGGAGAGCGCGAAGACCAGGTAGGGAGTTCCGACGAACCCGGTCGTCAGATGATAGTCGTTGTCGACGATCATCTCGTTCAAGTCGCTGGCGATTCGCCGGCGAACCTTCGCTTCGACGAGGTCGAAGACGAGCGCAAGGACATGGGCCGTCTGCGTCTGGGCGGCGACCCGCCCGTTCGGCGTGATGAACTCGTCGCGATACGCCGCGGCGATACGCTCGGCCAGCTCTCCGTAATAAACCGTATCCTCCTCGTATTCCAACAAGCGGGCCGCATCCCGGACGATACGGGCGGAGAGGGCGAAATAAGCCGCCGTCACCATATGAGGCGGAGTGGCTCCCATGTAACTGCCCTCCTTGGCATCCAGAGCCAGCCAGTCGCCGAAGTGGAAGCCGGTGTTCCAGATAGGCTCATACTCTCCCTGACTGCGGATGTAGTCGACCCAGCCTTTCATGCTGCCGTATTGCTCGGCCACGATCCGCTTATCTCCATAGCTGGCATACAGCGCCCAGGGAACGACCGTCGCAGCATCGCCCCAAGCCGCCGAATTGTAACCTTGCAGTATGTTCGGAACGACAAACGGGACTCCGCCGTCCGGCAGCTGATCGGCCTTCAAATCCCGCAGCCATTTGGCGAAGAACGGCGCGGCATTGTAATTGAACAAAGCCGTTGCCGCGAACACTTGAGCGTCTCCGGTCCAGCCGAGACGCTCGTCGCGCTGCGGACAGTCCGTCGGCACGTCGAGGAAGTTGCCGCGCTGCCCCCACGCGATGTTCCGCTGCAGCTGGTTTACCATTTCGTCGGAGCATTCGAACAGGCCGGTGTGGTGCATATCGGAGTGAATCACTTCTCCCGCGAAAGCCTCCAAAGGCAGTCCGTCTTCCTGTCCGGGGAACCCCTCCACCTTGACGTAACGAAACCCCTGGAACGAGAAACGGGGAGCGTACGATTCCACCCCTTCGCCCTTCGCGATGTAAGTTACGGTCTGCTTGGCGGTGCGGATATTGCCCATGTAGAAGTTGCCGTTTTTGTCCAGCACTTCGGCGTGTATCAATCGGATCTCCGTGCCCGCCGGGGCTCGGACCTTCAAACGAATCCGTCCGACCATATTTTGTCCCATGTCGAGAACGGCGTCTCCCTCCGGCGTCCGAATGGCAGACACCGGCGTCAGCGTTTCCGTGACCCGGGTCGGCACGTTCTCCTGCGCGACCAGCCGGGAATACGTCAGAGCGAGCTTCTCCGCCGCGCTCCACGAAGAGTCGTCGAAGCCCGGCTCGCTCCAGCCTTTCCATTCGCGGCGGGCATCGTAAGTTTCCCCATCGTACAGCTCGGAGAACAGCACCGGCCCCGTCGCCGTCTTCCACGCTTCATCGCCGGCAATGACCGTCTCCGAGCCGTCGCCGTAACGAATATGCATTTGCACGAGAATGGCTCTTCTATCGCCATAATGGTTGGATTTGTTCTCCCAGCCGAGCCGCCCCTTGTACCAGCCGTTCGCGACCATGACCCCGAGCGCGTTCCCGCCTTCGCAAACGAGTTCCGTCACGTCGTACGTCTGGTACTGCAGCCGCTTGTCATAGCTCGTCCAACCCGGAGCCAGCTCCTCGTCCCCAACTTTGCTGCCGTTCAAGATGAGCTCGTAGACGCCCAGGGCCGTCGCATAAATCCGCGCCGACACGATATCCCCGCGGCTCAGTTCGAACGATCGGCGGAGCAGGAACGCCGGCTCGGCCGCCGGATCGATCGCCCTCGAATCGGGAGTAATCCATTTCGCCGTCCACTCCCCGGCGGACAACAATGCCGTCTCCCACCAGTCCGCCTTGCTCCATTCGGACTCCCGGCCGAAGTTGTCCCATGCTTTAACGCGATAATAATACCGGGTGCGGGACAACGTCTCCGGACCTTCATACGGAATGAGCACCGATTCGTCCGAAGAGATACGCCCGCTGTCCCACAGCGGCGCTTCGAAATTCGCCTGCCCGACGGCTACCTGAATCCGGTAAGCCTCCTGAACGGTTCCTTGGCGGTCGGACTGCAGCTTCCAACTGATTCTCGGACGCTTCTCTCCCGTTCCCAGCAGCCGCTGCCGGTATTCCGCCGTTAAGCCGTATATCGTTAATGAACTCATCTGATCGCCTCCGCTTGTTCAATCGCGAATCCCTGCTTCCATTGTACCGACCGGCCGTTGCGGGGCGCTTTCGATTTGCCGACCAAATGTTTGGTTTTCACGACCGATTTGCCCAAGCGCGCATAACGAAAAGACCGGAGCTGCGCTCAAGCGGCCGCTTGGCGATTGCCGGTCTCTTCTCTCTTACAGCGTATTGTTCTTGAACTCCTGCGGAGTCATTCCGTACTGGGTTTTGAACAGCTTGATAAAATACTGAGGCTTCTGGTAGCCGACTTCGTGCGCGATTTGGCTGATCTTCAAATCTTTGATCTTCAGCAGTTGAACCGCCTTCTCCATTCGCAGGCGAAGCACGTAATTCGAGAAGTTCTCTCCCGACTCCTGCTTGAACAGGTTGGATACGTATACCGGATGCAGGTTGACGTGATCCGCTACCGCTTGAAGGGTAATCTCTTGAAGATGGCCTTGAATGAACGACCGGATTCTTTGCATCAGATCGGATCGCATATTGTCCGAGAAGCTGCTGCTGTGAGCTTTGATCTGGACGTAGCTGCCGAAGGCCCATTCCTTTAACGGTTCCACGCTCCAGCTCGCGTCGAGCTTCAGCATCTTCTCGATATCCCTTCCGAATACGTCAAAAATCCGTTTGCCTTTCTTATGCAAGTAATAAGAGTAGGCCTGCAATAGAGTAACGTAGATTTCAAGCCCGTATTCGCGCGCGCCGGCGCCTGCCTCTTCAAGCTCGTCGAAGATCCGGGTCAGCTTGTTCTCGAAAGCCGTCCACTGCTCGAGATCGATCAGCTCCATTAACGTCTGGGGACGATACAGCTCCGCCAACGGCTGAATTTGCAATGCTTCCTGTTTCTGCTTCGCATGAAAAAAGCTTTCCGTCTGATAGCCGATATAGTCGGTATAGATCGATAAAGCGGAATGGTACATCGACGGAACTTCTTGCGGAAATCCGCCCCGGTTGCTCAGCACGATGGATACTTTCGATTTTAAGTACAATTTGATTTGATGCTGGGAAAGCCTCGCCAAGTCTTCTATCAGATCGGAGCCGTCATTGGCCTGATTATCCGCCGGTTTGGGTTGGACCAGGAAAATCAAATAATCGTACGAATCTTTGCAGTAGAGCACATGAAACCGGTTCGAAAAAACTTCCTCCACGATGTTGAACATGGCATATTCGATCAACGACAGGCTGTATAGATCCGCGTTCGAATCCTCCTCCACTCTCATGCACAAGAGAATGGCTTCCCTATCGACATGGAAGGGCAGCTCGTACAGTTGAAGCTTGTCCTTCAGGACGGATGCGGGATAATTTTTGCCGGACAGCAGATCGAACAAGAACAATTCTCTTAACTTGGGCAAGCTTTCCCGGAACCGGTAAGAGAAGCGCTTCTGATTCAGCAACTCCTTGCCCTCTTCCGTAATCTTGCCGATAATATGGCGAAGAGTTCTTTCCAAATCCTCGTTCGAGACCGGCTTCAGCAAATAATCGCAAACCTGCTGTTGGATCGCTTCCTTCGCGTATTGGAACTCGTCGTATCCGGTGATGATGACGGCCTTCGTATTTTTCCACTTCTCGTTCATCCGGGCGATCAGTTCGAGTCCGCTCATTCCGTTCATCTGAATATCCGTAACCACGATATCGACGGAACGGTAATTCAGCAGCTCCAGCGCCTCTTCTCCGGAGTAGGCCTTATAGACGCTGGAGATGCCCATCTGCTCCCACGGAAGCCCGATAGCCAGACTGTCGACCAAGTGCGTGTGATCGTCCACGATCAAAATTTCGTACATGTTCGTCCCCCTCGGTCAAGACGCGTCTTCCCTGTCGCTCCAGCACAATTCGGCGCACAGCCCGCCCAGTTTCGACTTGCTGAGCCGCAAGCCCGAGCCGCCGCCGTACGTTAACCGCAGACGTTGATGAACGTTGGTCAGCCCGGATTCCTCTTCTTCGTTGATCGTATGACTCTTCCTTCTGATGGACTCGATCGCCGAATCCTCTATTCCCGTGCCCGTATCCTCGACCGCGACATGGTTCATGCCGTCTTCCCTCCAGCACCGGATTCGAATCATGCCGTAGCCTGAATGATGGTTAAATGCGTGAATGATGACGTTCTCGACCAACGGCTGCACGATCAGCCTCGGAACCTCCAACTCTTCCATCCGCGGGTCGATCTCGATTTCGAATTCGAAATCGTCTCTTAGCATGCAGTGGATTTCCAGGTAGAAGTGGACGAGCTCCAGCTCCTCTTTCAGCCGTACCGTTTTGCTCCCCGTTTTCGTCGTGTACCGGTAATATTTGCTCAGATTCATAGTCATCGAAATTGCCGCTTTGTTTTCGTTCAGCTCGATCATGCTCTTGATGTAGGCCAGTGTGTTATACAGGAAATGCGGATTGATCTGCGATTGCAGCTGCTTCAGCGTCGCTTCCTTCGACCGGAGCTGCTCCTTGTACACGTCCTCGATCAGCTCCTCGATTTTGGAAGCCATGGAGTTGAACCGGTCATAGAGAAAGCGATACTCCCCCTTGGCCGTGTCCGCCATTCGGATCGAATAAATACCTTTCTCGATCAAATTCATGTTCTGGATCAGCTTGCGGAACGGAATCTGAATATTACGATACATGACGAACGCCAGATATGCACCCATAAACAGCAGCATGCCGCTGATAACATAAAACATGAGCTGGTTCCGGCTGATCGGCGCCATAATCTGGCTGATGGGAACGTAATCGACCAAATACCAGCCCAACGAATCCAGCTTCTGATAATGAACCTGAAAATTCGTGTCATCGGACTTCAGCAGCATATAGCCGCTGTCCGTCGAAGGATCGATCCCCCCGAGCCCGGGTAGGAACTCGTCAATTTGCCCGTAGTTGACGGAATAATTGTAGATCGGACTGTATTCGGGGTGATACAGAAACGGGTCTCCCGAACCGTTCGCCTTGAATTTGGTCAGAGCGCTTCGCAGCGCGGCCGCGCCGAACTTAAGCACGACTCTCATATGCGCCTCGTCCGTCTCCGCCAGGTTGTCGGGATAGGACAACACTTCCATGAAATAATCACCGCCCGGATCGGTGTAGTACCGCCAGAACGTGTCCTGCCTGGGAAGCTCTTGCGGAAGCGCATTCAAGCTGGAGCTGCTCTTGATGACGATTCCGGTACGGGGATAGACGACCGCGATGACCGCTTTCCAGTCGCCGTAGCCGGCAAGCCGGTTAATTTCCTCGGAGACGGTTCGGTTGATTCTATATTTGCCCAGAACGTCGTCAAGCAGGTCCGGATAAGCCAGGTTGCGCACATCCGTGCTTTCGTACAGCATTTTCTGATACGTATCGAGTTGGAAAAACAGCTGATCCAGTTGGCTGGCGAACGTCTCGATCTGATACCGCTTGACCTTGATGATTTCGTCGGTCAAGACGCGCGTGCTCGTCCGGTTCGACACGACAAACAGGAGCAGGATCGGGATAAGCAATACGAGCAAAGTCGCGATCAGCTTGGTGAAGATGCTGAATCTGTTCATATCGATCGTCCTCTCGGGGCTTAACCTCTAGGGCGTGTATGCATACACGCCCTAGCGTTGCAGTCGGAATTCCGCGAACTGCCTTTGCAATTCGGCGAACACCAGGTCGAAGCCCGCCTTCTTGAGCGCCGTGAGCGCATCCTCGTAATGCTCCTCATAACCGGCGAGGCCGAAATTGATCGGCTCGAATTTTTCCTTGTAGACCGCCATCACCTGCGCCATCTCGTTTTTGACGGACGCCTCGTTGAAATGGAACCCGAACAGCTTGGAGACGCGGGAATTCTCGTCGTTCGCGAGCATGTCGTGAATCATGTCGTCCTCTACGCCGGCAGGCGCCACGAAAAAATCCTTGTTGCGCCACATCCATTCATACATCAGTTGGTCGTTGGTAAGCAGCTTGATTTTGCCTTTTTCCAGCTCATAGTCCTTTCCCTCCACCCCGTAGACGATAAAACGATAGTTCTCCTCGCTCTGCAAAATCCAATTCATGAACATCATCGCGCGTTCTGGATTTTCCGATGCGGCCGTGATCATAAAAGCTTCATTGCTCGGGGTTACGATGAACTTGGGCTTCTCCTTGGCCAGATAATACTCGCGAAGCCTGGCATTCGGATCGGCGTTGCGAGCCGTCTGCAGATTTTCCATTGCCCGAGACACCGCGCCTACGCGAAAAAGGAGCTTGCCCGCATTTTCCTGATCGATCTTGGCCGACGGGTTGCCCACCAAGTTTTTGTCGATGATCGCCTTCTCCACCCACGACTCGCGCAATTGAACGACCTTTTTGTACAGATCGGACTCCACGTAGCTTAAAATCTCTCCGGAATCTTCATCGACGATAAAAAGCATTCGCTCGTCCAGCGAAGAGTAGTTGCGATCCGTCAGTTCGCGCCACAGCATTTCATGCCCGCGATCCGTTTCCAAATAGCCGTAATAGCTCGGATCTATCGCGTGCATGCTTTCGTAAAATCGCTCCAGATCGGCGATCGTCCGAATGTCCGTCATGCCGGCCTTCTCCAGCAAGTCCTGTCGGACCATGACGGAGGAGAACTTCCCCGCGGACGTGAACGCCTGGGACGGTATCGCCCACAGCTTCCCGTCGATCCGGTTCATCTTGAAGTTCTCGTCGGGAATATGCTTGACGAGATCCCGTCCATACCGGTCGAGCAGCTCGTCCAAGGGCTGGATGTAACCTTTCGTGTAATACACGGAGACGAACGGCGCCCCATACCAGAACAAATCGTACTTCGCTCCGGTCGATAAGGCCAGCTCCACCTTTTGCTGGTAATTGGACCACGGGATATACGTCAGTTCCAGCTTCATATTTAAATCTCGGACAAGCCGATCGTTTAATTCGTTTTCCACGAAATCGCCCATGCGCGCCGACAGATCCCCGGGCATGATCACCTTCAAGGTGACGAACGATTCCGGTACGCCTTGCGCTTGCTGATCCGCCAATTCGGCATTGCGCGCACCCGGAGAATCGGATGGGTCGGGACCGATAAATTGACTGTACAGGATGTAGGCCAGAGACGCGAACAGGATCGCGACTCCGCCGATAACGGCCGCTTTCATCGCCAAACGCCACTCCTTCGCCATGAGACTTAATGCAAGTCTACACCAAATCTGTCGCGGGTAGATAGAACGGAGTTGTATCATAAGTAAAAAAGGGTCGTACCAACGATTATCGATGAATGGATGTAACGGGCATCTATCTCCCTCCGTTGCTATACGATCCTGAAACCTGAATGGGTAAACCCGTGGCAGGGTGGTTTCAGGACCGTATGAGGCAGTCTCCGGGAGATAGATGCCATCCTTTTTTCATCGATAATCTTGTACGACCTTACTTATAAGACAGTCCTCGTTTAATCTACTATTAGTTAATAAATCGTACGGACTGTAGAAATCGCTTGATGCCGACAACGGCTTCGGCACGGCTTGCGTAGGCGGCGGGATCGGCCGCGGTGTCCGAATTGCCGGCCGCGCCCTCTCCGTCGAGGCTGCCGCTTACATAGACCAGAGCTCTGGACAATATGACGTCCATTTGGCCGCGGGTGATCCGTTCATTCGGTTTGAACGAGCCGTCCCGGTAGCCGTTGACGAGTCCCGTATCGGCCGCCGTTGCAATCGCGTCCGCGAACCAATCTTCGTCGCCTACGTCGCTATAGGAGGCGGCTGCAGCCGGAGAAGTCAGACCAAGGGAGCGAACGAGCATGGCTGCAAACTCCGCGCGGGTAATCGGTTTGTCGGGTGAAAAGCGATTGGACGAGACTCCGTTGATAATCCGCTTGGAGGCCAGCAGTTCGATGTCCGACTGGGCCCGATGACCGCGAACGTCGGAGAAAAATTTGCTTCCCGAAGCTATGGCATACAGGCTGTTTCCGTTCCTCTTGATGACGACTTCCGTATTGCCGCCGCTGCTGAGAAGCAGGGACGGAACGAACCGAAATGCCCGCGCATCCGGGTCGAATACGAAAGCGGTCGTCGTTGACGGGTCCCATGCTCCCGGGACAATCACCGTTCTTTCGAGATAAGCGCCGCCGAAGTCGGTCACCTCGATCGACCGTCCGTTCGCTTGGGCCTCAATCCGGTAATCGAGGGCAGGACCACGCAGTTCCAAACCTTCCCGGTCCGCCTGCTCGGACAGCAGCTTCGCCGCATGGCCCGCGACTCGGTTAATAAAGATGCTCAAGGTCATCTCTTCAAAGCTCGCGCCAAGCTTCTCCGCCAAAGCCGCCACGCCTAATGCCTTGACCGGCACGCTGTAGTTTCCGAAATCCGTTCGCACCGTTATCAACGCGCCCGGCAGCTCGGCCATCGCCTCCGCCAACGCGGAGACCGGAATATCGACCTTTACGCTTCCGCCGTCATTGTTCAATTCGATAATGACCGCATTTACGTTGTCCGGAAGAACGCGGAAAGCCTCTCGAAGCTTCTTCGCATCCACAGTCGCCGTCGTCACAGTTACGCCGTCCTCATTTTTCGACTGAACGGTTGTGATCGCATCCTTGCCCAGCTTGACTCCGTCGTCCGTCAGCTCCGACTGCGGCTCGGGAGCCGGCGTTGCAGGCGTCGTCGACGAGCCGCCGGAGGACGAACCCGAACCGGCGCCAGCCGCCACCGTCACATCGAATCGCTTTTCCAGATTCCCGTCCGAGGATTTGGCCGTAATCACGGTCTGTCCAGCACCTGCCGCCTTGACCAGACCCGTTGCAGATACATAGGCCACTTTAGAGTCTGCCGAGGACCATACGACCCGCTTATTCCCGGCCTCCGCAGGTTCCACGGCTACATTGATTTGAGCGCTTGAACCCGGGGACAATTGCAGCCGGCTAGACGTATTCGACGTTAAACCGGTTACTCTTGCCGGAGCTTGAGCAGCGCTGTTCGCGACCTCTACGCTCCCCAGACTCAGCCATCCGTCATCGTTCTGCCCGGCATTGGCGAAGCGGAACTTGTTGGCGTCCGCGTTGATTTGCTCCAGCGGGTTGACGTAGCGCATCCAGATTTCATAGCTGCCGTTGCTTAGTGCCGGATTGTCCGTCGATTCGAACAGCTTGTTGTGGTCGAAGCCGTTCGTATTCGGGAGAATGCCCTTCAGATCCCAACCCGGCTCCCATATGCTGACGATGCCGTCTCCCGACTTGGCCGCAAGCTCGACCTTCCAGTCGTAGTAGAACGGCGCCACGCCTCTGTTTTCAAGCTCCACGCCTACCTTCAGAGCGCCATCCGACGCATCCAGATAAGCGGCAGGCGCATAGTATTCGTACCCCATTCTGCGGGAGCCTTCAGCGGCTCTCGCCAATGGCACAGGGTCCAGCGGCGTTTGGAAGATTCCCTGCGCAATCAGCCAGGAAGCATGGGTCAAGTTCAGACTTGTGTAGTAGTCCTCGCCCTGCGCCCCCTCAATCGGCGTCGACGGTTCATTGTATATTGGCGGATCGTTGTTCCACATTTTCACCTGAATTTCCGGTCTCATTTCTCCGCCCATGCTGTTTTTCTTCCAGAACTCGGTGACCCCCGCGTCGTTCACTCTGCCCCAGAAATGCCAGCCCTGTCCGCCCAAGCTCGGCGGGAGCGTCTGGAACGCAAACGAATCGTCATGGTAGCCGACATCGAAATTTTTCGTTTTCAGCACGCTGTTGTCCATCGGATACCTTAAGACGAGCTGCGTACGGTCGAACGAATCGTCCATAACGGCAAGAACCCGCTTCAGATTGGCGTCCGACGGCATCAGGTTCGGCGATTGGATGTTCCCGTCATAAGGGTACGTATGCCATTCGCCCCAGAAACCGATCAATCCGATCATAATAAACCCGACGCGAGGATCGCCGTCGTAACGCGCCCCCAGAGCCTGAATGAAATTTTCCAACGCTCCCATCAGTTTCTCGTCGTTGTAGTCGGGCGCCAGGCTCGTGGCATCCTTGCCGTTGTTGTATTCCGGGTATTCGTACGTTTGCAGCCCCTCGTCCAGAAGAAATTGCGGAATTCCCGAAGGCTTGTTCGGATAGTCCATATACACTCTGAATACGGCGTGGTTGCCTCTGGAGGCTACCGCTTCAAGCCGTCGATCCAGTTCCGTCCAGTTAAAGTCGTTCAGATTGTTCATCAGCTTGCTCAGCGGCAAGTAGAAGAACTCCAAGCTGTAGGGAAGCTGCGAAGGCCGGTCTCTCCAGTCGTCGCCATCCGTAAAATAAGCTTCCTCGGATGCGTCATAGAAAGGAAGGAACCCCTTCAACGGATTGTCTACCGGCGAATTCCGATACTCTAGCGCATACGTTCCGGCCGAAGTTGCCCAAGCCGGCGGGCTAGGATGATCGACAGGCTCCGTCGTCGAGCCGCCTCCGGATTCGCCCGTCCGGCCCGACAACGCATACAATCCGATTCGGTCCAGGCTCAGGACGTTGTCGAGCTGCTGGATTGGAGCAAAACCGAACTGAATCTGCAGCACCTTGCTCGCATCGAATGGCGCGTCGCAAGCGTCGCAGCCTTGCCAATCGGATTGAGCGAGGGCGCTCCACGGAATTCTGACCATTCCTCTGTACCCCGCGGCGATGGAGAGGGAGCCTCCTTCGAGAAGAGTTGTCCGCCAGCCTGCGGCTGCATCGTAGAATTCCACGGAGCCCCCTGCTTTTAAGGAAAACTCGCCTTTCGGCGCATCCGTAACCAGAGAAAGGTTCAGATCCATCGCCTTGTTGCTCGGAGACGCATGGTTGACCCAGAAGACGAGTCCGTCGAACGCGGACCAGTCCGTATCCGCCCCGGCAAACGCCGTGCGCTTAATGTTGGCCCAATCGGATGCAGTCCCGACCGCAGGAGGGGTCACCGACAATTTCATCGCTTGCCCGCCGTCCGAGTAGTTCGTCCGGTCAATCGTTCGCAGCGCGGACGGCTGACCTGACTCCCAATCCACCCTCCAGACGTTCTGCAAGGCGGCATCGTCGGCGTAAGCTTCGAAATCTTCCAATACTTTGTCGGCGCGATAGAGCGCGATGTCGTCAATCGTGATCACGTTATGAACGTAACCCGCCGGCGGGTATCCGAACTGAAGACCGGTGACTTCGCCGGCATCCAGCTCGGCCGCGCAGTCGGCTTGAACGCCGTCGCACTGCCAGGCGGATTGAACGAATTGATCCCAGGAAATGCTCACGACTCCCTGGAATCCCGCGGGAATAAGAAGCGAGCTTCCGCCGAACGCCGCGGTCTGCCAGCTTCCGTCTGCGGCGATCGTCAAGGCTGTCCCGCCTTCCTTTAACCCGAACTCGCCTTTCGCCGCAGGCGTTTGAAGCGCGACGTTTAAGCTGAAAGCTTTGTTGTCGTTCGTCGTATTGTCCACCCAGAAGCTCAGCCCGTCGAACAGAGACCAGTCCCTCTTGTCCGAAGGGATCGAATAGGCGATATTCGCCCACTCCGAATCGGCGATGGCCGCCGAAAGCTCCAGTCCCTGGCTTCCGCTTGCTTGGCCGAGCGCCCTTGCCACCGAGCCGGGTTTGTCCGACCACGCTTCGGTCCACGCCTGTCTAAGCGCCTCATCGTCCGCATAAGACTCGAAATCCTCGATCAGTCCCGGTTTGCCCGAAGCCGGCTCGGCGTGTGCCCGGTTTACGTAATTCATCCAGAACATGCTCGACAGCAAACAGATGACGAGGAATACTCTGAACGATGCCTTCCCCCTATCGCGTACGGATAACGGACCCATCGAAATCCTCCTTATTATCGCGCGGCGGCCGGTTAGCCTTTGTGCGCGCTGAATGCGATCCCTTCGATGAATTGCTTCTGGAAGATGAAGAAGAGGACGATCATCGGAACGACCGCCATGAAGGCGCCTGCCATCAGCACCGGATAGTCCGTCCCGAACATGGACACCAGCGTCGCGATCCCCGACGACAAGGTCATCTTCTCGGGCGAGCTGTTAATGATAAGCGGCCATTGCAGCTCGTTCCACGCCCACTGCAATTGAATGATGACAATCGCGACCAATGCCGACTTGACCAACGGGAGCATGATGTGCCAATAAATCTGAAACGGATTGCAGCCGTCGAGCACCGCCGCTTCTTCCAATTCCTTGGATATGGTCAGAAAAAACTGCCTGAGCAGAAACGTGGCGAAAGGGCTGACCAACGAGGCAATCCACAGCGCGGTAACCGTATTGACCAATCCCAGGTCGCTCATCATCATATATTGCGGCGTATAAAATACCGGATTAGGCACCATCATGACCGAGATAAGCAGAATAAAAAGAATCGAGCTTCCCGGAAACTTGATCCGGGCGAAAGCATAGGCCGCCATCGAGCTGAATATGACCGGGAATGCGGTCTTCATGGCCGCCGTGATCACCGTATTTAAATAATAATACGGAAACGCGGATTGCTTGATCGCCTCGATGTATCCTCTTAAGCTGGGGGCCTCGGGAAAATAACGGATCGGAATTTGCGTCGCTTCCGTCGTCGTTTTCAGCGAAGTCAGCACCATCCATACGAATGGAACGAGCATGGCCACGGAGCTGACGATAAGAATGATATGAACGATGAGGTTGATCTTCCTCGTCGATGAGATGGGCACCTCCGTTCCCCCCTTTCCTTAGTCGTAGACGACCCATTTTTTCTGAAACGCAAATTGAATTCCCGTAAGCAAAAGATTAATCAGCAGCAAAATATTGACGATCGCCGCGCCGTAATTGGGATTAAAATAAACGAAGCTGTTCTGATAATAGGCATATACGAGCGACCGTACCGACGGAAGCGCGACATTCGTCTTCCCGATAATCAAGTAGATAGAGTCGAAAATCTGCGTCGCTCCGATCAGCAGGATAATGCTCGTAAAGAAGAGCGTCGGCGTCAGCAGCGGCACCGTAATATAGCGAAACTTATTGAATCTCTTGGCTCCGTCGATTTCCGCGGCTTCGTAGAGCGTTTTGGGTATTCCTTGCAAGCCTGCGAGAATGAGCAGCATGTTCAAGCCGATGGCTCCCCACACGCCGACGATGACCAGCACGAACATGGCATAATTCGGGTCGGACAACCAGGCTACGCGGGTGCCAAGAAGATGATTGACGAGTCCGAAGTCCTTGGCGAACAGGACGACCCACACCATCGCCGCCGCTGCCGGCATCGTGACTTGAGGCAGGAAAAACACGACGCGATACACGGACAGCGCTTTGATCTTCGCGTTCAGCAACACCGCGAAAAAGGTGGACAGCACCAGCGTAAGCGGCACGAACAGAACGACATAGTACAGGGTGTTGCGCAGATTTTGCCAAAACTCCCGATCTTGGAACAGCTTCACATAGTTGTCGAATCCGACCCAATGATTGACGAGCCCGAAATTCTCGGACCGCTGGAATCCGAGCATAATCGAATGGAGAACCGGCCAACCCCAGAAAACCAATGTGCCCAGGAGAGTCGGCGCGATCATGAAATAAGCCCACGCATATCTGCTTCTGGAATTCACTCTGACCACTCCCTATTCAGGGGAGACGTTCCCGGTCTTGAAGAACGTCTCCCGAATCGCTGTATTTTGGACGCTAACTTACTTCGTTTCCTCGATCGCCTGATTCATCATCTCGGCGACCTTCTTCGCCGTTTCCTCTACCGAGGCGGCTCCGCCCCACGCTTGCGACATCATCTCGGGCTCTTTGGCGAACCATACCGGATACGACTTGGAGCCGCTCGGATACGGAATCGCATCGGCCACTTGATCGATGAAGATCTGCAGATTCAAGTGAGGTCTCGACGTCAACCACGCTTCTTGCGTGCCGTTGAATGCCGGGATGGCCGCGCCCATCTCCGCCGTAATTTCCGCCGCTCTCTGCGAACCAAGGAACTTGAGGAACTGCCACGCTTCATCCTTGTGCTTGCCGCTTGCGGACATGACGTTGCCCAGGCCGTTAATGATGTTGCCTCTCTTGACCTTGCCTTTAGGCAGCTTCGCCCAATCCCATTTCCCCTGGATAATGTCGCTGCCGTCGATGTCGCTGATCCGCCAGGAGCCGTCGAAGATCATCGCCAATCTTCCGGACTTGAACATTTCGGTCGCTTCCGTGTCCGTCATTTGCTGATGGGTCGGAGATGCGCCGTCGAGCGTCATTTGATAACGGGCTTGCAGCGCTTCGATCGAAGCCGGGTCGTCGTAGCCCGATTTGCTCATGTCGTCGGACAAAATGTACCCGCCGTTAGCCAACATGTCGTTCCAATAGCCGGTCTGGGTGTCCAGTTTCGCTCCGAAGCCGTAGATGCCTTTGTCCGGCTGGCTCAATTGCTTGGCGACTTCCGCAAGCTTCGCGTAGTCCCACGTATCGTCCGGATAAGGGATGTTCGCTTGATCGAACAACTCTTTGTTGTACGCCAGGCCGATCGTATCGAAATCCTTCGGCACGCCGTAGTTTTCGCCGTTCAGCGTATAGATGGAAGCCAGGTCGGCCGCATAATTGTTCAGGTCGATTTCTCCGGCCTGCACCTTGCTCGTGATCGGCTCCAGGAAATTGCCCGTCGCGTATTTGACGAATTGGCCTCCATGCATCCAGAACACGTCGGGCAGCGTCCCGGCAGGAGCGGCGGCGGACATTTTGGTCCAATAATCGCCCCACGGGATAACTTCGACCTTGACCTTGATGTGCGGATTCTGCGCCGTGAACTCCTCCGCAATGGCTTCCATTGCCGGCTGCTGGATTTTATCCCAGATGGAATAGGTAATCGTGACGTTCTTTTTGGACTCGTTCGCCGTTCCCCCGGCACTGCTGCTCGGACTGCTGTCAGATGCGCCTTTCGAGTTGTTGCCGCATGCGGACGCGACCAAAGCCAATACGAGGAAAACAACTGCAAGAACGAATGAAAATTTGTTTCTTTTTACCATCTTACATCCCCCTAGTTGATTAATTTAGGCAATTTTTTTGCGTAAATCATTTTGAAAATCCGCTTGCCCTGTTACACTTTCATTCTAATGGAACGCTGCAACGGTTCGATATGCCTCATTTTTAAGATTGCATGCCTGATTGTTAAGATAAAAAGATTTGCATACGAAATAGATCCATTCATAATAGCGATGGATCTTTGCGCAAATTTGTGCAAATAAAGCCGGAAACGCAATTAAGCGCCTCGTAGGGTAGGGACATGAATGGATCATTGTCCTTAGCCCATCGCGAGGCGCTTTTCTCGTCGTAACCTATCTTCTTCTTTCTGCATGGCATTCGGTTTCCGGCCAGAAGGCGGTGATAAATGCCTCTGAGCGGGTTTGCATACACGCCCTAGACGTCCGGCTGAAGCAGACGTCCGTTATCGTTCCACTGGCCGTACATTTTATTTTCTCTGGTATGGATTATTAATTTGTCCAATCTGCTCTTATACAGCTCCGGCTGATTGGCAACGCTCTGGATCGTGTCGATGCGGACTCGCTGATACAGCGCCGGAAACCCTAGAAAGTTTTTGTAGGTCTCGCTGTCCTCTGTAAGCCTTTGCTCGATCTCTGGATCTATCTTAAACGAATCGTACGCCATATCGGGAAGCGCCTTTCTCCCCTCTTCCCGCATTAATCCCAGCCTTTCAAGCCGGCGTACGCGCTCCTTATTCAATTCCGTCCAAGAGCTTGTTTTGCTTCTCGGAGACAGCCTCTGCCCCATCTCGGTTTCGGACACTTTCTTCTTGATCCCGTCGATCCATCCCACGCATAACGCTTCTTCGACCGCATCCAAGTACAACAGCGTTCCCGGGGCAGGCTTCATGCCGACGACCACCCAGCAGCATTTCTCGGTTCGACTATTTGCCTGCAGCCAATCCCTCAAACCCTCTCTCGAGCTTACGTCAAGCAGGTTTTCAATTTTCATCGCTATATACATTCTCCTTTTGTCAGCGGCGTTGAGACAATTATAAAATAGGAATGTTGACAACTGTCTGTCAACATTCCTATTCCTGGCTTTCGTCGGCCGGATTGATCAGGGCGAGCACCTGATGATCCTCCCACACCCCGTTGATCTTGACGTTGCTGCGCGAAATCCCTTCCTTGCGAAAACCGGCATTTTCCAGTACCCGGATCGATCCGGGATTGCGAGGAGAGGCCTCCCCGACGATCCGGTGAAATTTCAGCTCCTCGAAGGCATAGCGCACGACCTGCTTCACGGCTTCCGTCATATAGCCCTTGCCGTTGCAGGCCTGGTCCAGACTGTAGCCGATCATGCAGCTTTGCAGCGGTCCTCGCGCCACGAAGTTCAGATCAACGTTGCCGATAATCCGGTCGTTCTCTGTGAGGCAGATAACGAACGAATATTTCCGGTCCGCTTCCCTGTCGGATACGCTCTTGGCGATCGCTTGAAGCTGATACTCCTCCGTATCGAACGCTTCCGGGTGACCGGGCGAGAACTTCTCGAAGAACGCCTTGTTGCGCTTATACATCGTCGCCAATTCGGCCGCGTCCGACTCCTCGGGGAATCGAACGTAGATTTGCTGCTCGGACATTCGCCCCCTCCTCTCTCTATGGCGAAGAGCACGATTCCCGCTCGATCAGCTCGGTCTTTAGACTAATGTGGACTTCGGCGATATTCTTGTTCGTGATCAGCTCGGCCAGTACTTTGGCGATAACAGAGCTGATGTCGTACCTGAATCTTCGGACAGTCGTTAACGGCGGAACCATGAACTCCGACAGCTTCAAATCGTCGAAGCCGACCAAGGAGACGTCCTGCGGAATGCGGAAGTTCATCTCCGCCAAGCCCTTCATCGCCCCGAAAGCCATGATGTCGTTAAACGTAAAAATCGCGGTCACGGACGGCTCCGCGCTCATCAATTGCTTCACCGCCTCATATCCGTGCGAAGGATCGAACGGCCCCATGACGACTTGGGTGTCGGACCACGGCAGCTTAAAATCGCGAAACGCGTCTTTGCACCCATCCAGCCGGTTCAAGCTCACCAGATGACTTTTCGGCCCCGCGATGATCCCGATTTTCCGATGCCCCAATCCGTGCAAATAGCGAATGACCTCGTATGCGCCTTTACGATTATCGTAATCGATATAGTTTTGGCCGGTCTTATAGGTTCTTCCGTTCGTAAGCAAATACGGAATTCCGAGCCTCTCCAGCTCTTCGAACATCTTGTCGTTGACGAACGGATCGAATACGACGGCCGCGTCCGCTTTTTCCTCGCTCAGCAGCTTATAGGCCGGTGAGGAATGCAAATCCGGGCTGTGCTTCGCGATATGAATCCGATGGCCGTACGCTTCGAACTCTTCCTTCAAGTGATTCAAGTCGGCGGAAGTAGACGGATCGTTATCGACGAAGTCGCTGCTGCCCGGAACGATGACGACGATATTATAGGAAACGCCGGCCAGCTTGGAGGGAGCGACACCCGGCTTCAGGTGCTCGTTCGCGATTTCCAATACTTTTCGGCGGGTCTCCTCGCTGAAATTGCCCTGGTTGTTCATAATTCTGGACACCGTACTGATCGAAACGTTTGCCTTTTTTGCGATTTCTTTGAGTTTGATGGCCGCTCCCCCCAATACTGCGCAACTTTTTGCACAACAAGGAAAGTATAGCGTTTCCTGTCGTTTCCGGTCAATTGTTCATCGCCACGTTGTAACGCACTGTTGACAAAGTCAGCTACTTAGTGATACTTTGTAGTGGTAGTTAGTATCACTGGATACCAGTCATACAAAATAGCGAAGGAGGGATTACGCTGGATAACCTGACGGAAATGCTCAAAGGCGCGCTTGAGGGCTGCGTCCTTGAAATTATAAGCCGCAATGAAACCTACGGTTACGAAATCACACGAAGGCTGAACGCCCTCGGCTTCACAGACGTTGTGGATGGAACAGTGTACACCATCCTGATCCGGCTTGAAAAGAATAAGCTGGTAGAGGTCGCCAAAAAGCCTTCCGACATGGGACCGCCGCGGAAGTTTTTCACACTCAACGACGCGGGGCGCGAGGAACTGCGAATGTTCTGGGAAAAGTGGGAGTTCGTCTCCTCAAAAATTAATGAGTTAAAGGAGAAATGACCATGAATTTTTGGGAAAGGATTTCAGGCGGCGACATGACTAAGGAAATGAAAGGTTTTGAATCGCGAGTCCAAAAGCTACCTGAGGATTACCAAGCAACATGGGAAAAAATAAATGCCCATCTTTGGGGCTACTCGGACTTCACCGGCCGCAACCTCATGCCCATTCTCGACGGTGTGCTTGGTCTGCTCGAAGAAGCTGCGGCGGACGGTCAGGGCATCCAAGAAGTTTTAGGCGACGATATCCCTGGCTTCTGCTCGGCGCTGGCCGGTGAAAAAGGGGCAAAGTCCCATCGCGACAAGTGGCGCGAGCAGCTTAACAACAATATCGCTAAAAAATTGGGCAAATAGGAGGAGAACGATGAGAATACGAGATATGATCGAAGGCAGAAAAGAATGGCGGGCGCACGTGGCGCGCGTCAAAGCGCTGCCGCAAGATTATCGGATTGTTTATAAAGAGATTTAAAAATATTTCTTTAAGGTCGGCCCTGTTGAACTAACCGAAAGTACGGGGTTGCTCTCGGGAATTGTCGATCTTTTTGAAGAGGGAGCGGCCTTGGGGAAAGGCGTGCTCGAGGTGACGGGCAGTGACGTAGCCGCTTTTTGCGACGAACTGATCAAAGATTCCAAAACTTACGCCGACCTCTATCAAGAATCCGTTAACCAAAAAGTGAACAAGGCCATGAAAAAGGTTACGGATCAAACAAAGTGAAAGGAGGAGATCGGGGTGGAAAAAGCCATTCAAGTAACAGGACTGCAAAAATCCTACAAACAGCTTCATGTTCTGAAGGGCGTGGATTTCGAGGTGGAAAAGGGCCATATTTTCGCCCTGCTCGGCTCCAATGGCGCTGGCAAGACAACGATTGTAAGAATACTCTCCACGCTGCTTAAACCGGACGGCGGAACCGCTGTCGTCAACGGCTTCGACGTTGCGGCAAAACCGGACGACGTGCGGCAGTCGATCAGTCTGACCGGCCAATTTGCCGCCGTAGACGAGATATTGACCGGTCGGGAAAATTTGATCATGATCGCGAAGCTGCTTCACCTGGCCAATCCACGCCAAGCGGCTGACGATTTACTGAACCGCTTCGGTCTGACCGGCGCCGCCGACCGTAAAGTTTCCGCCTATTCGGGCGGTATGCGCCGCAGACTCGACATCGCCATGAGCCTTGTGGGGAAGCCTCAGCTTGTCTTTCTCGACGAGCCGACCACAGGGCTTGACCCCGAAGCGCGCATCGAAGTTTGGAAGATTGTCAAAGAGCTTGCCCGCGGCGGCACGACGGTAGTGCTGACCACGCAAAATCTGGAGGAAGCCGAGCAGCTTGCGGATCGAATTGGCATTCTTCATGAAGGAAAGATTATCGCGAGCGGCACGCTCGAGGAACTGAAGAAGCTGTTCCCGCCCGTAAAGGTTGAATACATTGAAAAACAGCCGACGCTGGAGGAGATATTCCTCGCGGTCATCGGCAAGAAGGAGAGAATGTAAATGGAAGCGACAAAGAGACGCTTTATGAGCGATATGGGCGTGATGCTCGGACGTTCCATGCGCCATATTACCCGCAGTATGGACACCCTTATCTCGGTCACCCTCATGCCGATCGCAATGATGCTGCTGTTTGTCTATGTATTAGGCGGCGCGATCCACACCGGCACGGACAACTATGTCAATTATCTCTTGCCCGGCATCCTGCTGATGGCGATTGCAAGCGGCATCTCCTATACGGCTTTCCGTCTGTTTATGGATATGCAGAGGGGCATCTTCGAACGGTTTCGATCCATGCCGATTGCGCGTTCGGCCGCTCTGTGGGGGCATGTGCTGACCTCTCTGGTATCCAACGCCATTTCGGTTCTCGTCATCATTCTCGCAGCGCTCGTTATGGGCTTTCGTTCGTCGGCGGGGGTACTCCCGTGGCTTGCCGTAGCCGGTATACTCGCTCTAGTTACCCTGGCCTTGACATGGATCGCGGTCATTCCGGGACTGACTGCCAAATCGGTGGACGGTGCAAGCGCCTTCTCCTACCCGCTGATCTTCCTGCCGTTTATCAGCTCGGCGTTTGTACCAACCGAATCGATGCCGTCCGTCGTTCGCGCTTTTGCCGAAAATCAGCCGATTACTTCGATAGTGGACGCCATCCGCGCGCTGCTGTCGGATCAGCCTGTCGGCAATGACATTTGGATCTCTATTGCGTGGTGCGTCGGGATTACGCTCGCTGCTTATTGGTTTGCGATGCGTGCATACAAACGAAACGCTGCTTAATGCGTATAGGTACAAAAAGATCCCAAGCGCCTCCGAGCGGAGGAATGGGATCCCTTTTTTACGACGCAACCGAGTCCGAGACGCCTCTTTCGAATGCTTCTCTCCCGGCGATAACGAAACATTCGACGACCTTCTCGTTTCGGATCGTCTTTCTCGCTTCGGCCATCGCCGCATCGCCTTGATCCTTGCACAGGATGCCGATCTCCTGCTGATAGCGCTCGTCCGCCTGTCCGGCTTTGATCTGGCTGCCCAAGCTGCACCCGAGTTTATAAAACTCCAGCGAATGAACCTCCACGAATCTTTGCAGGAACGGATTTTCGAGATACGCCCTGCCTTCGGCCTGGCTCAATCCGGCATGATGGCGCAAAGCGTTGCCCAATACGTAAACGATCCTGGAAACCGCCTGCTCATGCCCTCTCCGAATCTCTTCGATCAGATCGCTCAGCATTCCCGGATTCGCCAGGTTATCTATCGCCAGCTCCATCTTGGCCCTTCCCTTAATATGACCGGCGGAATTGCTTCCGAGCATGTTATCGAAAATTCCCAATGCGAGCAACCTCTTTCTGATATTGAATAGATTGTGCCGATCTCGAAGCTGCGGATTCTGACAGGCATTTCCGGGAAACCAACTGGCTTGCGTCTATTATATCGAAATCGACTTGAAAATGCTCGATAATCGTTTGGCAAAACAGGTAAACCATTCTGCCTAAAGGCTTGAATGAATAGCATGAGAGTTTTCCGTTACCCGACCGCAGTTTCTTCGAATTCGTTCTCCCGCCCGCCTTCCTGAATTCTCAGGACGCGATCGCATATTGCCTCGATATCCGCCTGATCGTGAGAGACGAGCAGACAGGTGATGTTCGCCTTCTGCAAAATTTGCCTGAGCTCGCTGCGAATGGAAGCCTTCAAATGGGCGTCCAGGCTGCTGAAAGGCTCATCCATCAGAAGTACCGAAGGCTGCGGGGCAAGCGCTCTGGCCAGTGCGACCCGCTGCTGCTGTCCGCCGCTAAGCTCGTGCGGATAACGCTTCGCGTATTCCTTCATCTGCACAAGCTCCAGCATCTGTTCCAACCGCAGGAGACGCATCGATCTCTTGAGCTTGTGCAGCCCGAAGACGATATTATCGGCGACAGTCATATTCGGGAACAAGGCATAATCTTGAAACACCATGCCGACGCCGCGTTGTTCGGGCTCAAGGAAGACGCGCTCGTTCGTCAGCAAGCGGCCGTCAACGGAAATGCTGCCGCTTTCCGGCATTTCAAGCCCCGCTATCAGTCTGAGAAGCGTGCTCTTCCCGCTGCCGCTGGCTCCCAGAACGCCTACGATTTCGCCGCGGGACACGGTGAACGACAGCTTGTCGATCACTGCCGGCTGCCTGCCGGAAAAGCGGAACGTAATCTGTTCAAGCGCAACATAAGCCATAGACTCATCTCCTTTCCGGTCTTAACAGGATCAGTACGGACACCAGTCCGATCATCACAAGCAGCAACGACGGCAGAGCGGCGTCGAATACGCGTTCGTCCGTAGCATACTGATAGGCGCGGGTCGATAACGTGTCGTAATTAAACGGTCTGAGCAGCAGCGTAAGCGGCAGCTCCTTGATGATCTCCACGAAGGTTAGCACGAAGCCGCTAAGCAGCGACCCTTTGATCAACGGAAGCTCCACCCGGAGGAACGTGAACAGACTGCTTCTGCCGAGCGTCCGCGAGGCCTCCGAATAGACCCTCGGCATTTTCTCGTACCCTGCTTCCAAAGCGCCGTATCCCGTTGCCATAAAGCGAATGACATAGCCGGTCAAGAGCATGGCCAGCGACAAGCTGAGCACGAGCGCCCCATCGTCTTTGCCCATCGCTCTGTAGAGTGGAGCAAGCCGTCCATCCAGCTCGATAAAAACGGCCAATACGCCGATGGCCACGATGGCGCCGGGAACAGAGTATCCCGCCGACATCAGCCGAGACAGAGCCTGCATGAAGGGAGAATCGAACATTCTCGCCGCCCGGGAGGAGACAATTGCGATCAGCAGAATGATTGCCGTTGCGATCCCGGCGCCCTTGATCGTGTTCGCGATCAGATCGGCGAAGTCGGAACGCCATATTTTACCGCCATACTGAATCGACCATGCCGCCAATTGAGCGATCGGGATCGCGAAGGCCAACAAAAAAATAACCGTACAAAACGCAGCGGCCCCCCATGCCGCCAACCCTTTCAATCGCTGCGGTCTAAGGGGATGACTTCGGCTTGTCGTGCTCGCGTAACGCTTGCTTCGCCGCAGCCAGCGTTCGATCATGAAGAGACCAATGACGCCGATCATAAGCCACGCCGCCAATTTCATAGCCGAATCGACATCGTACATCCCGAACCAGGTTTGAAAAATAGCCGTCGACACCGTCTGAACGCCGAAATAATTGGCCACCCCGTAATCGCTGAGCACCTCGAAGACGACCAGCATGACGCCCGCCATAAGGGCAGGTCTGGACAGCGGCAGCACGACCCTGAAGAAAACGGAAAGCGGCTTATGCCCCAGAAGCCTTGCATTTTCAATAAATGAGGCGCTCTGGCGTTCCAGGAAAACCCGGGTCATCATGAAAATGTACGGGAACAGAAACAAGGTCAATATGAAAATGGCTCCGCGGTCCGACATGACCTCGATTGTCCCCGGCGGCAGTACGACGTCGAAGCGATTGCGAAGCGTCGCTTGAATAATGCCCGTGTAACCGGTCATCGAGCTGTATGTATAGGCCGCTATATAGGGCGGAACGGCGAGCGGCAGCACGAGCGCCCACTTGAAGAAGTTTCTGAGCGGAAACGTATAACCCGCAATAAGCCAAGCCAGCGCAACTCCGATAAAAGCGGCAAAAAAGCCGGTAAAAAACACCAGCTTGGCCGAACCCAAAACATAATCGGTAAGCAAAAATTGCTTAACCTTGCTCCAATTGTCGTTGGGCGGCCGGAACAAGCAAGCCAGCACGTAAAGGATGGGCAGCAGTACGACTGCCGCCCCGATCACGCTAGTCATCGTCCATCCGTTGACGTGCCTCCCTGCCAATCTCGGAAGCAGCGTTATCTTCATCCCTTATTTCCAACCGACCTTATTGGCGATTTCCACGGCTTTCGGATTCAGTTCGCCGTATTTGGCAAAATCGACGTTCTGGGTCTTGAACTCTCCCCAGCTCTTCAGCAGTTCAGGAACCTCCGCTTGGCCGTTTACCGGGAACTCGAAATTGGCCTGCGAAATTTTCGTTTGCGCTTCCGCCCCGGTCAGGAACTCCAACAGCTTGACGGCATTGTCTTTATTTTTGCTGTGCTTGATGAGTCCCGCGCCGCTGATATTGATGTGGGTTCCCGTCGTCTGCTGATTCGGGAAGAATACCCCGATTTGCTCTGCAACCTTCACTTCTTCGGCATCTTGGGAAGTCGCCAGCTGTCCAACGTAGTAAGTATTCATGATTCCGACATCGCCGACTCCGGCAACGATCGCCTTCGCCTGATCCCGGTCGCCGCCCTCCGGCTCCCGCGCCAGGTTCGCGGCAATGCCCGCCGCCCAGTCTTCCGCTTCCTTCTCGCCCATGATGGCGATAAAGGCGGCCAGCATCGACTGATTGTACAGGTTCGTCGCCGATCTTACGACAACCTTGCCCTTCCATTTGTCTCCGGCAAGATCCTCATAAGTGGACAGCTGAGCCGGATCGACACGATCCTTGGCGTATACGATAACGCGTGCGCGCGTGGATAAGCCGATCCAATGGCTTTCCGTGTCGCGCAGCTCGGCCGGCACTTGTTCGTCGACAACGCCGGATACGATCGGCTGCAGAACGTCCTCCCCCTTGGCCGTATTCAGAATGCCTCCGTCTACCGTAATGAACAGGTCGGCAGGCGTGCTCGCGCCTTCGCGCTTGATGCGCTCGATCAACTCCGGTGCTTTGCCTTCTACCACGTTGACTTTAATGCCCGTTTGCTTCGTAAACATATCGTATAATTCCTGATCCACATCATAGTGGCGAGCTGTATAAATATTAACTTCGCCGCCCGTTTGGGACGGCTCCGGACTGGCTGAATTAGCCGGCGTCTCCGTCTGCGCCTGTGTCTGCGTCGGACTAGGGGAAGCTTCGCCGGAACTGCTCGGTTTCGAATTGTTGGCGCCGCATCCCGCCAGAAGCGTCGCGACCATAATAAAAACAACGAGTAAAATCGAATTGCGTTTGCTGAACATCTTTCTTTTCCTCCTCATTTAAGTCCCCGATCGATAACGATACTCATTCTCATCGATTCGCCAAACTAACGCCTATCCTGGTAATCTGATAATGAATATCATTATTAATTGGACCGCCTATTTCTCATTTTAACAACGAAAAATGAGAAAGTGCTGTGAAAGGAAAACTTCGTTCTCGCAAATGCAAAGCCACGCTTCCTTACTTCCAGCCGACGCTCTGGAAGATTTCCTTCGCCTGCTCATGATACTGGCCGAGATTCGCAATCTCCACCGGTTGCCGTTTAAAGCCTTGCCAACTTCTCAGCAGCTCGGGCATATCGGCCTCCGCGTTTACCGGAAACTCGTAACTGCCCTGCGTAAGCATCGTTTGCCCTTCCTTGCCCGTCACAAACTCGATAAACTTAAGCGCGTTCTCCTTATTCGGAGCGTGTCTGGCCAATGCGATTCCGCTAATGTTGACGTGGGTTCCCGTCGTTTGCTGATTCGGAAAAACAATTCCCAGCTTCTTCGCTGCTTCCAGTTCCGTCAGATCGTTAGAGTTCAGCATTTGGCCGATGTAGTACGTATTCATGATCGCTACGTCCCCGACGCCTGCCGCAAGCGCCACGGCTTGGGCTTTGTCCCCGCCCTCGGGCTCGCGGGCAAGATTCCGGACGATTCCTTCCGCCCACCTTGCGGCTTCCCGTTCGCCATGCAGACCGATGAACGATGCCAGCAAAGACTGATTGTACAAGCTGGACGCCGACCGAACGAGCACCCTTCCTTCCCAGCGGTCGCTTGCCAGCTCCTCATAGCTGCTCAGCTCCTCGGGGTTTATGCGGTCCTTGGCATACACGAGCACCCTGGAACGGGTGGAAATGCCTACCCAATAGTTGCCCGGGTCGCGCCACTCCGAAGGCACATTCCGCAATACGGCTTCCGACGATATCGGTTGAAGCACCCCGCTCTGCTTCGCGTAATTAAGGATTCCGCCGTCGACGGTGACGAACAGGTCCGCGGACGAGGCTTGTCCTTCCTGCTTCATCAGTTCTACAAGCTCCTCGGCCGTTCCCTTGACTTCATTGATCCGGATGCCTGTCCGCCGCGCGAACTCCTGATAGATGGTATTGTCCACCTGGTAATGCCTTGCCGTGAAAAGATTGATGACCTGCCGTTTGCCAGCAGCCGCTTCCTGCCGCTTGGTCGTACAGGACGAGCACACCGTAAGCAGAAGGATTAATGCAGCCGCCAGCAGAATTCCGCGATTACCCCCTTGTTTCATTGAACCTTCACCTCCCGCCCATCCGCATGGGCCCGACAGGGAAACGAGATCGTCACAGTCGTTCCTGCGGACTCCTTGCTTTGAATCGTCATTTGGCCGTTGTAGCGCTCAATCAACCGCTTGGCAATCGCCAACCCGAGCCCCGTTCCTCCCTGCTTCCGGCTTCGCGCTTTATCCACTCGGTAGAAACGGTCCGTCACATACGGCAGATCCTTCTCCGGAATGCCTACTCCGCTGTCTGCAATTTCGAACACCGCCGCTTCGTTGCGTACGGAGCCCGTAACCCGGACAGGGGAGCCGACTTCCGAATATTTCACCGCATTGTCCAGCAGAATCATCATTATTTGCTCCAGATGCCTCTCCGCAACGACGACCTCCCGATCCGCGAAGCCCGTCAGCTTCGTTTCGAACGTATACTGCGGATGCAGCTGCTCCCATTGTCCGACAATGTTGAGAATCGTCCGATCCGCCCGCACCGTGACTTCATCGGCTGCAAGCCCGTCCTTCTCCGTTCTGGTGAGCGTAAGCAGATCCTGCACGAGCGCTTTAATCCGGGTGAGCTCGTGATAGGAAATATTCAATGACTCCTCCAAAGTTTCAGGATCATGCTTGCCCCAGCTCAGCAGCAAGGACAAATGACCGTCCATAATGGCAATCGGCGTGCGCAGCTCATGCGAGGCGTCCTCGACGAACTGGCTTTGCTGGGAAAAAGAACGCTCGACTTGATCCATCATCTCGTTAAAAATTTTCATCAGGGTAGTCATCTCGTCCTCTTTGTCAGGAACGGCGATCCGTTCTTGTACCCCTTTGCGTTCAACGTCCCTCATCGTCCTGGCCATCAGCTGAAGCGGCTTCAGCAATTGCCGGGCGAGCAGGCCGCCTCCCAGACCGCTCAACACGACGGCCCCCAGGCCGGAAAACAGGAACACCCGCAAAATCGCTTCCGTCAGCCTTTGGAACTGATCTATATTTCTCACGATCTCGACCGTTCCATGAAACGAATGAATCGTAATCGGACTCCTGATTACGAGCAAGGAGTGTCCGGCATGGTCGGTAACGACAATTTCGGTCTCCGGCTTGACCTCGGGAGCGATCCACTCTTCCGGGATCCCGTCGGACACCGCGATCACCTTGTCGCCATGCTGGTCGATGATCCGAATCATTTGATCGCTCTGATTCTTCTTGTCCAGATAGCTCCGATTGCGCAGCAGCTCGTCTTCGGCGAAGCCGGCTTCCCTTTCCAGCAGCCCGTTTAGAACCTCGTTCATTTTTTGCCGCGCCTGCTTCTTCTCCTGGGCCATCATCCATTTCTCGACATACACGTACTGAACGGTATTGTAGGCAACGAACAGCACGAAAATGAGAACCGCCGACCATAAGGTCAACATCCACTTGAACGGCATGCGCGACAGCGTTCGCTTCAAGGACGGAAGGTTCATGGCTTCATCGCGTAGCCGATGCCGCGCAACGTTTGAATATAGCTGGGCTGTTCCGGGTCGTTGATTTTGTTGCGCAAATATCGGATGTACACGTCAACGACATTCGTATCCACCACCGCTTCGAAGCCCCATACTTTATTGAGAAGCGCCTCCCTGCTCATTGCGCGATTGGCGTTTTCCATCAGTGCGACCAGCAAATCGAACTCTCGCTTGGTTAACCCGATTTCAACTTCCCCCCGCTTGGCAACCCTCAAATCGACGTTGACGGACAAGTCCCGAAATGTAAGGAGCGCTTGCGAAGAAGATTCAAGATTGTCCTCCTGTCTTCTTGAAATCACTCTCATCCGGGCTTTCAGCTCTTCGATGGCAAACGGCTTGGGCATATAGTCGTCAGCGCCGCAATCCAAGCCCGCTACGCGGTCCGTTATACTGTCTCTGGCCGTCAGCATAATAACAGGCGTTTTCTTGAGCGCACGAATTTTCCGGCATATCTCCAGTCCGTCCAGCTTCGGGAGCATCAGATCCAGCAAAATAAAGTCCCATTCCTCGCCAAGCGCAAGATGAAGACCCGTTAACCCGTCATATGCCAAAACCACTTCGTTTCCTTCGCGGCGCAGCTCCATTTCGACGAACCGCGAAAGATGCTGCTCGTCTTCTATGAATAAAATCCGCTTCATTTCGTCCGATCCCTCTCCGTACAAGCATCCGAATCTCTTAGCCATGAACATTAGTATAGCATACGGAGTCATAAGTGAGAATCATTATCATGTAAGTGCAATATGTAAAATGTATGTGGCACTGTTTCTTCAATGGGGAATAAGGTTGACGAGAGGTAAAACACTATTTGGGGGTGATTGGTTCGGGAGAGGTCGTAGTGCTGTTCTGTCTGAGCACAAAAAATCCCTAGATTAATAAAAGTAACTATAATCATTACTCCCCATATTGATAACCATAGTAATAGTTTGCAATATTGATACTTTCTATCTTGTTCTTTTTGTCTTTGTATACAAAAGTTATGGTATTCGTGTTAAAAAGATCTGAAGACTGAAAACCGTCAAAATCTAGATATTCGACATTGTTGTTTTCTACAGCAAAAGCATGTGTCTCCCAGCTGTATTTTTTATATGTAGGTGCACCGTACGCCTTTTGGACTTGATCTCTAGAGTCGCCTATATTAATGTTTCTGTCCAGTGAGAATTGCTTTGCCACTTGCTCATTCTCGATCTTTATTGTAACTAATTCATCGTTAACATAAAAAACTTTTAGACCACTGTAATTATGGTATAAACCCTCTTTAGCACCTTGTCCTAAGATATTCTCCACTTCATTTTTTGTCATTCCAAGCAGCACCTTTTGTTGTGTTTCTAAGTGGATAATGCCCAGATCGCTAAAGCTAAATTCATAATTTGACATATTGATATCATTTGATGATTTTATTTCAGTGTCGACTGCTACTTTTTCTAGGGTGTGTATTCAAACTATCAACATAGGCAATAATCTGGTAAACTTTTCATATGAATAGACGATACGAGCTACGAGACGATCAATGGGATCGCATAAAAGATATTTTGCCGCCGGAACGGAAGAGCC
>Ga0065721_10049181_pt1 | contig 42677 bp, 40 predicted proteins | sample Mesricmetagenome_FD_59108 | JGI IMG/M metagenome (GOLD analysis project Ga0065721, IMG submission 59108) | Mesophilic microbial community from rice straw/compost enrichment Sample: eDNA_1 v2 (version 2) | ecosystem: Engineered > Solid waste > Grass > Composting > Bioreactor | place: USA: Davis... | reverse complement strand
CGATGGTCCAGTCCGCCCTCCTGTCCGCCGCGCGGGCCGAGGAGATCGGCCTTAATCGGGACCGGATCATCCTCTCGGCCAAGGTTTCGGCCGTGCAGGAGCTGATCGCCGTCTATCAGGAGCTCGCCCGCCGGTCCGATTACGCGCTCCATCTCGGGCTCACCGAGGCGGGCATGGGCTCGAAGGGCATCGTCGCCTCCTCGGCCGCCATGGGTATCCTGCTGCAGCAGGGCATCGGCGACACGATCCGCTATTCCCTTACGCCGGAGCCCGGGGGAGACCGGACCCTGGAGGTCAAGGCCTCCCAGGAGCTGCTCCAGACCATGGGCTTCCGCACCTTCGTGCCCCTCGTGGCGGCCTGCCCCGGCTGCGGACGGACCACCTCGTCGGTCTTCCAGGAGCTGGCGCGGGATATCCAGAACTGGATTTCCGATTCCATGCCCGACTGGCGCCGGCGCTATCCGGGCGTCGAGGGCCTCAACGTGGCCGTCATGGGCTGCATCGTGAACGGACCGGGCGAATCCAAGCACGCCCATATCGGCATCTCGCTTCCGGGGACCGGAGAGCAGCCGGCCGCCCCCGTCTTTATCGACGGGCGCAAGGCCATGACCCTGCGGGGCCCCACCCTCGCGCAGGATTTCCAGAAGATCGTCCTGGACTATATCGAACGGAATTACGGCCGGGCCGGCAACGCTTTGGCCGGGCAGATTCTCGCCCCCCGCCGTGCCGGCATGGAACCGTAGCCCAAATTCCGTTTTACGCTTTGGCGTGATGTGCTAGAGAGCCCGCCGCGCCGGCACCGGCGGCCGCCGCATCCGATGAGGAGGGCCGCTCTTCTTCAGTCGTCCGAGACGTTCAACGAGGGCCGTTCGCGGAGCATCCGCAAAGAACATTCATATGGTACAGCATGCTGCCGCCCCAGGGCACGCGGATTCCGCGGCTCCGGAGGCCTCTCTCCCCGAATCCCATTCCAAGGTGAGCGTCTGGACGCTCATGCTGGGCGCCATCGGCGTCGTGTTCGGCGACATCGGCACGAGCCCGCTCTACGCGTTTAAGGAATCCGTCGCAGCCGCCTCGGCGGGCGGGCCGGTGACCCGGGACATCATCCTGGGCGTCCTGTCCCTGATCCTGTGGTCGCTCGTGCTGGTCGTAACGGCCAAATACGTGTTCATCCTGCTGCGCGCCGACAACCGGGGCGAGGGCGGGACCCTGACCCTGGTGGCCCTGGCCCAGCGGGCGCTGGGCAAGCGGCGGGGCGTCGTCCTGGTGCTGGGCATCGCGGGCGCCGGCCTGTTCTACGGCGATGCGGTGCTCACCCCCGCCATCTCGGTCCTGTCCGCCGTGGAGGGCCTGAAGCTCACCACCCCGCAGCTCGACCCCTACGTGGTGCCGATCACCCTGACGATCCTGGCGGCCCTGTTCGTCGTGCAGAGCCGAGGGACCGGGCGCGTGGCGACCTTCTTCGGTCCGGTCATGCTCGCGTGGTTCGCGGCCCTGGCGGTGGCCGGCCTTCTTCACATCGCCGATGACCCGACCGTGATGTTCGCCATGAACCCGGTCTATGCCCTCACGTTCTTCCATAACCATTCGGCCGTCTCGCTCGCCGTGCTCGGGGCGGTCTGTCTGTCGGTAACGGGAGCGGAAGCGCTCTATGCGGATCTCGGCCATTTCGGTGCGCAGCCGATCCGCCGCGCCTGGCTCTACATCGTGTTCCCGGCGCTGGTGATCAACTATTTCGGGCAGGGCGCCCTGGTCCTGTCCCATCCGGAAGCGGCCGAATCGCCCCTCTTCCATCTGGTGCCGGACTGGGCACTCCTGCCCATGATCGGGCTCGCGACCCTCGCGACCATCATCGCGAGCCAGTCCGTCATCACCGGAGCCTTCTCGCTGACCCGCCAGGCGGTGCAGCTGGGGCTCCTGCCCCGCCTCGAGATCCGCTTCACGTCCGAGACGCACCAGGGCCAGATCTATCTGCCGCGGGTGAACATGCTTCTCCTCTTCGGCGTGGTCGTGCTGGTCCTGATCTTCGGCTCGTCGAGCAACCTGTCCCACGCCTATGGCGTGTCGGTGTTCGGCGCCATGGCGGTGGACGCGATCCTGGCCATCCTGGTCATCTGGAAAGGCTGGCGGTGGTCGCTGGGGCTCACCCTCCTGGTGATGCTGCCCTTCTTGTTCATCGACCTCGCCTTCTTCGGCGCCAATCTCCTGAAGATCTTCACGGGCGGCTATGTGCCGGTGGTCCTCGCGGCCGCGCTCATGACCCTCATGTGGACCTGGGTGAAGGGCACGACCATCCTGTTCGAGAAGACCCGCAAGATCGACGTGCCGCTCCTCGAACTGGTCAAGATGCTGGAGAAGAGCCCGCCTCACCGGGTGAAGGGCACGGCCGTGTTCCTGACGAGCGACCCGGAGACCGCCCCGGCGGCCCTCCTCCACAACCTCAAGCACAACAAGGTTTTGCACGAGAAGAACGTGATCCTGACCGTGCGCAGCGAGGATGTGCCGCGCCTGGAGGACGAGGACCGGGTCAGGATCGAGCATGTGGGCGACTCGTTCTGGCGCGTCCAGATCGCCTACGGCTACATGGAAACCCCCAACATTCCCCGCGGCCTCGCGATCCTGCGCAAGCAGGGCTTCAAGTTCGACATCATGGCGACGTCGTTCTTCCTGTCCCGCCGCTCGATCCGGCCGGCCGCCCAGTCGGGCATGCCGCTCTGGCAAGACAAGGTGTTCATCAGCCTCGCCAAGTCGGCGAGCGACGCCACCGACTTCTTCCAGATCCCCACGGGCCGCGTGGTCGAGGTGGGCACGCAGGTGACCGTCTAGGACGGTTGTCATCCGGACGGCGCGGTGTCAGTCTCGCGCCGCCATGACGACGATCACCCTCATCCGCCCGAACCTCGACGACCTTCCCGGCTACGAGCACGCCCTCGCCCAGGGCTGGTCCCCGGACACGGTCCAGGACGTGAGCCGGGAGCAGCTGGAGCGGCTGCGGCGCGACCCGGCGCGCTTCCTCGACGAGGTCTATGGCAGCCCGTCCATCCGCCTGCCCGACGGGCGCGAGGTGCCGCGGCTGCCGTCCCGCGACTTCTGGATCAGCGACGGGGAATTCTGCGGCCGGATCGGCTTTCGCTTTCAGCCCGGCACCGAGGAGCTGCCGCCGACCTGCCTCGGGCATATCGGCTACGCGATCGTGCCCTGGAAGCGGCAGCGCGGCTACGCCACGCAGGCCCTGCGCCTGATTCTGCCGGTGGCACGCGCGGAGGGCTTCACGCGCGTGGCGATCACCTGCGACGAGACCAACGAGCCGTCCCGGAAGGTGATCCTCGCCAATGGCGGGATCCTCGACGGCACGTTCGTGCATCCGAGCCCGACCGGGCAGACCAAGCTTCGGTTCTGGGTGCCGACCATCGGTGACGGGCCGGCGCTCTGACCTCCCCTTGCAAGGATTATCCCATGTCCGGCCACGATTCTGTAACCCTGAACTTCTATGCCGGAGAAGCCGAGACCTATGCGGCGCGCGGACAGGAGGCCAGCCACCGGCGGATCGACGCCTTCCTGAAGGCCCTGCCGGCCGGAGGCTCCGTTCTGGAGCTCGGATGCGGCGGCGGCCAGGACAGCGAGGCCATGCTGGCCCGGGGCTTCGACGTGACGCCGACGGACGGCACGCCGGAGATCGCCCGGGAGGCCGAAAGGCGGCTTGGACGCCCCGTGCCCGTGCTGCTGTTCGACGATCTTGACGCGCAGAACACCTATGACGGCATCTGGGCGAATGCCTGCCTCCTGCACGTCCCGCGCGGGGATCTGCCGCGCATCGTCCGGCGCATCCATGCGGCCCTGAAGGCGGGCGGCGTGTTCTATGCGAGCTTCAAGGCGGGCGAACAGGAGGGGCGCGACGGCTTCGACCGGTACTACAACTACCCCTCGCCGGACTGGCTGCGCTCGGCCTACGACGCCTCTCTCTGGGAGAGCATCACCATCGAGGAGGAAATGGGCGGCGGCTACGACGGGCTGCCGACGCGCTGGCTGCACGCCACCGCCGTCAGGAAGCGCTGAACGGCGCCCCTCACGGGCCGCCATCCGGACCGAACCCCGGCTCTCCGGCTTGACCCGCCGGGCCGTTGCCCATACCCACAGCGCATCTCGCGCAAGGATCGCCCGTGGTCGCCGCAACCTCCCCCGCCCCCCGTTTCCGCTTCTTCTTCAGCAAGAGCGAAGCCGTCCTCATCGTGATCACGATGATCTGGGGCGCGACTTTCCTGACCGTCCAGAACGCGCTCGCGGTCAGCGGTCCCCTGTTCTTCGTGGGCCTGCGCTTCGGCACCGCCGCCCTGCTCATGGGCCTTTTCGCCGCGCCCGTTCTGCGCGGACTGACCTGGCACGAGGCCAGGGCCGGGATCCTCATCGGAATCTGCATCTTCCTCGGCTACACGCTTCAGACCTACGGGCTGCAGACAATCCCGAGCAGCAAGTCCGCCTTCATCACGGCGCTCTACGTGCCCATCGTGCCCCTGCTGCAATGGTTCGTCCTGCGGCGTCCGCCCGGGCTCATGTCCTGGCTCGGCATCGCGCTCGCCTTCGGCGGCCTCGTCCTGCTCGCCGGCCCCGAAGGGACCTCCATCGGGCTCGGCATCGGCGAAGTGCTGACGCTCATCAGCGCCATCGCGATCGCGGCCGAGATCATCCTCATCGGCGGCTATGCGGGCCGGGTGGACGTACGCCGCGTCACGGTGGTGCAGCTCGCCACCGCGTCGCTCCTGGCCTTCGGCGGCATGGCGCCCATCGGAGAGCCCGTCCCGGCCATGTCCAGTCTGCTGGTGGCGAGCGCCGTCGGCCTCGGCATCGCGAGCGCCGGGATCCAGCTCGCCATGAACTGGGCGCAGAAGACCGTCTCGCCCACCCGCGCCACCGTGATCTATGCGGGCGAGCCGGTCTGGGCCGGCATCGTCGGCCGCCTCGCGGGCGAGCGCCTGCCGGCGGCCGCTCTGATCGGCGCCGCCCTCATCGTGGCCGGCGTGATCGTGAGCGAGCTCAAGCCTCCGCGCTGGGCGAGGGAGCGCCGCTCGGCGGAGGCGTGAGGCCTCAAATCTCCCGCTCGGCCACGAAACGGACGGCATCGCGCAAGGTCGCGGCCTTCTCGCCGAAGGCCTCCAGGGAGTCTTGCGCTTCCTCGACGAGCCGGCGGCATTCGCGCTTCGCTCCCTCCATGCCGAGATGGTCGACGAGGGTCGCCTTGCCCTTCTCCAGGTCCTTGCCGGTGCGCTTGCCGAGCGCCTCCGCGGAGGCCTCCCGGTCGAGGATGTCGTCCGCCACCTGGAAGGCGGCACCGAGGGCCCGGCCATAGGTTCGCAAGGCGTCCCGCGCCGCCGCGTCGGCCCGGCCCAGGATGGCGCCGGCCTCCACCGAGAAGGTCAGCAGGGCCCCGGTCTTCATCATCTGGAGGCGGCGGATCTCGCCCTCGGCCAGGACCGCCTCGCCGTAGCGCCCCTCGGCCGCGAGGTCGAGGATCTGCCCGCCCACCATTCCGCCGAGGCCGGACGCCCGGGCAAGCCCCAGCACCAGTTCAGCCCGAACCGCGCCGTCCGGATCCGTCGCCGGGTCGGCCAGGACCTCGAAGGCCAGGGCCTGGAGAGCATCCCCGGCCAGGATCGCCGTGGCCTCGTCGAAGGCCTTGTGGACCGTCGGCTGGCCGCGCCGGAGGTCGTCGTCGTCCATGGAGGGCAGATCGTCATGGACCAGAGAGTAGCAATGCAGGAACTCGATGGCGCTTCCTGCCCGTAAGGGGCCTGGCCCGGCGCAGGAGAACAGGCGCGCCGTCTCGACCGTGAGGAACGGGCGCAGGCGCTTGCCGCCGCCGAGGACGGCGTGCCGCATCGCCGAAAGGAGGCGATCGGGCCTTGCCATCTCGCCCGAACGTGGTTCGTTTGATAGCAACGCTTCGAGGCAGACCTCGACATCCCTTGCGACGCCGGTCAGTCGCATCAGAAAAGAGTCGTTGGATGGTATCATGTTCAGCCTGAATTCGGGCGCCGAGGGCGACCGGTCCGAAGGAAACGAGGGCCCGAGCCCGCCGCAGGAGCCGGTCCTGCGGCGCAAGCCTTGGGCGGCCTCCCGCTGGCTCCGCCGCCTCGTGGGGCTCGGCTTCGGGCTCATCCTCTTATGGGCCGCGGCGGTCTTTTGGCTAGGCCTTTTGTACTGGGGCGTGCCGCCGGTCTCGACCCTGATGCTCGGGCGCTGGCTGACCCTCCAGCCGGTGGAGCGCACCTTCGTGAGCCTCGACGAGATTTCGCCACAACTCCCGCTCGCGGTCATGACCTCGGAGGACGGCCGCTTCTGCGACCACCACGGGATCGACTGGGACGCCCTGCGCGACGTGGTGGAGGCCGCCGACGAGGACGGCCCGGCCCGGGGCGCCTCCACGATTCCCATGCAGACGGCCAAGAATCTCTTTCTCTGGCCGGGACGCTCCTACGTCCGCAAGGGACTGGAGCTGCCGATCGCGCTTTATCTCGACCTGATCTGGTCGAAGCGGAAAATGATGGAGAATTATCTCAACATCGCCGAATGGGGCGAAGGCGTCTTCGGGGCCGAGGCGGCAGCGCAGAAATATTTCGGCAAGCCGGCCAAGAGCCTGACCCGGCGGGAGGCCGCCCTCCTGGCGACCGCCCTGCCCAACCCGATCGCGCGCAATCCCGGCAGCCCGAAGCGCCGGCACCAGGCCCTGGCGGCCCGGCTGATGAAGCGCATGGTCGTGGCTGCTCCCTTCAGCGACTGCCTGCGGGACAGCTGATCCGGCCAGGCTTCAAAGCGCCGCGGCGCATTCGGCCTGCAAGTACGCGGTTTGGGGCTAGATATTTCCGGAAATACCTTGTATGAGGCGCAACCTCATCAAGTTCCCATTGTGAGCGTTCCCCGGTTTGAGCGGGCGCTCTGCTATTGACCGGAGACGAGAAATGGCCGTTCCAAAGAGAAAAACGTCGCCCTCGCGGCGCGGCATGCGTCGCTCCGCCGATGCCTTGAAGGCCCCGACCTACATCGAGGACAAGGATTCCGGCGAGCTGCGCCGTCCTCACCACGTCGACCTGAAGTCCGGCATGTACCGGGGCCGTCAGGTCCTCAAGGTGAAGTCGGAAGCCTGATCCCAGGCTGCGAGACGCGATGATCCAACCGGCGCCGCAAGCGCCGGTTTTTTTGTTGTGGAACACCCGGTGGATAATATCCGCCTTTAGGCTTCGTTAAGCCTCCGGCCCGATCCTGGCCTGTGTTCGAGGGCCGTCGAGGAGGCGATTCACGCCGCTCCTCCGCCCCTCGCGTATTGCGTATCGAGGATCGGTGTCATGACAAGGAAGCGGCAGGGGCGGGCTGGGTTTTTCAAGGGCGCGACCCTGACCCGGCCGACCCACTCCCCGCCCGTCGCCGATCCGCAGGCCGCCCTCGCGGCGCTCCAGGGCACGGTCTACGAGTGGGATGCGGCCAGCGACGCGCTGGCCTGGGGCCCCAATGCGGCCACGGTGCTCGGTCTTCCGCCCGATGCCCTGCCGCCGACCGGGCAGGCCCTGGCGGGCCTCGTGGAGCCGGGAAGCGGCCCGGCGGACCGGACCAGGGCGATCGTGGAAGCGGGACGCGCCTACGACCTGCGCTACGTCCTGCGCTTCGGCACTGATCGCGTGGTCATGGTGCGGGATGCCGGATGCGCGACCCCGGACGGCCGGGGCGGCGTCAGCGCCGTGCGCGGCCTCCTGCGGATCGAGCAGACGAGCGAGGACATGCTGCCCGGATCGGTCGGGCGGCGCTCCGCCCTGCTCGCCCGCCTCAATGCCGACATCGCGGAGGCCCTCCGCTTCTCCCATTCCATCACCCTCATCCTCGGCCGTGTCGAGGTCGAGGAGGACGGGCCGGTCCCCGAGCGGCTCGCCCGCCTTCTCGCACCGATGATGCGCCGGCGCGATCTTCTCGCGCCGCTCGGCTCCGACCGCTTCGCCATGGTGCTCGCCTCCTGCGCGGCCTGGGATGCGGCAAGCGCCATGAAGCGCCTCGCCGGCCTCCTGGCCGCCCATGAGCTGCCGGTGAAGCTCGGCGCCGCCTCGGCGCCCGAACATGCCCTCGAGGCCACAGAGCTCCTGCGCCTCGCGGAGCAGGCGCTCGAGACGGCCCTGGCCGGGCCGGACGCGACCATCCTGCACGAGGCACGCCGCCGCGCCCCGCGGCCTGCTTCCCGTCCGGCCGTCGACCCGCTCGACATTGTCCAGATCCTCAATGCGCGCCGCCTCACCCTGGCGCTGCAGCCGGCCGTGGATGCGCAGACCCGCCGCGCCGTCCTGGCCCATGCCCGGCCCTTCGTGGAAGGCGAGCCCGGCGATCCGGGCAGGCCCCTGGGCCCCGTCCCGCCCCTCAAGGGCGCGAACCTGCCGCTCCTGGTGGATGCGCGCATGCTGGAACTGGCGGCGGATCACCTCTCCCGGCGGCCCGAGGCGCGCGTGAGCCTCCCGGTCGCGCCCGCGACCCTGCGGGATGGCGAGTGGATGCCCATGCTGGCGGCCCATCTCGGCGCCCGGCCGGGCATCGAGTCCCGCCTCCTGATCGAGCTGCCCGAATCCGTCCTCCGGCATCCGGGCGTGACCCGGGGACGGCTCGACGCCCTCAAGGCGCTCGGCGTCGGGGTTGTCCTCTCAGGCTTCGGCAGCGGCTACGCGTCCCTGGCGCATCTGCGCCACCTGCCCATCGATCTCCTCAAGATCGACGGCGCCTTCACGCAGATCCTCTCCGGCTCGACCGAGGACCGGCTCTTCGTGAGGCGCCTCATCGACATCGCCCAGCATCTCGGCATCGCGACCCTGGCGGACGGGGTGGACGACGAGGCGGAGGCGCGCAGGCTCGCCACATGGGGCGTCGACTATCTCCAGGGCACGGTCGCGGGCGAGGCCGAGCCCCTTCCGATTCCGGGCCTCCTGCCACTGCGAGCCCGGCGCGCCTGAGGCGCCGTCGCGGGCCGTGGTCCCGTGACAGTTACTTGTGGGACAGGCGGTCGAGCTTGGCCTGCATCTCGGCCATCTGGCGCTTCAGGTCCTGGAGCTCGGAGGAGCCTTCCTCGCCGGCCTCGGTCTTCGGCCGGGCAGCAGCTGCATCCCGCTGGGCGAAGGGCGAGAACATGCGCATGGCCTCGGAGAAGAAGGTCATGTTCTTGCGGACCTGCTCCTCCATGGTCTGGAAGGCCGAGGGGCCGAAGGCCTGCGCCATCTGCTCCCGGAGCTTCTGCTGCTCCTGGGACAGATTGTTCATGGAGAATTCGAGATAGCTCGGCACGAGGGATTGCAGGCTGTCCCCGTAGAAGCGGATCAGCTGGCGCAGGACCGTGACGGGCAGAAGGTTCTGCCCCTCCTTGTTCTCCTGCTCGAAGATGATCTGGGTCAGCACCGAGCGGGTGATGTCCTCGCCGGTCTTGGCGTCGAAGACCACGAAATCCTCGCCCTGGCGGACCATGCCGGCCAGATCCTCGAGGGTCACGTAGGTGGAGGTGCCGGTGTGGTAGAGGCGTCGGTTGGCGTATTTCTTGATAACGGTGGGCTGCTTGTCCGTCTGTGTCTCGGTCTGCTTGTCCGTCGCCATGAACCCGATACGTCCTGCTTGAATGCGAAACCGGCGCGCCGGCATTCCGGCCCTGCGCGAGCCGGACCGTCGGCATCAAGCTATAGGCATTCGGGCGTGCGATCAAAGCCCTAAAAGTCTAAGGGCGCGCCCCGGCTCCATCCCTATATACCGGAATATTCAGAGCCCCCGGCGAGCGGCGGCGCTTGACTTCCCTCCGTCCGGCGCTTTGATCGAACCACAGGAGGCGGCTCGCCTCAACCGCACAGGAGATCGGAATGGCCCGGGACAACATCGTCATCGTCGGCGCGGCACGCACGGCCGTCGGCTCGTTCAACGGCGCGTTCGGCAACACCCCCGCCCACGAGCTGGGCGCCGTGGCGATCAAGGCAGCGCTCGAGCGCGCCAAGGTAGAGGCCGCGGAGGTCGATGAGGTGATCCTCGGCCAGATCCTCACGGCCGGACAGGGCCAGAACCCCGCCCGGCAGGCCGCCATGGCGGCCGGGATCCCGCAGGAGAAGACCGCCTGGGGGCTCAACCAGCTCTGCGGCTCGGGCCTGCGCACGGTCGCCATCGGCCTTCAGCAGATCGCCAACGGCGACGCCAGCGTCATCGTGGCCGGCGGCCAGGAATCCATGTCCCAGGCGCCCCACGCGGCCCATATGCGCAGCGGCACCAAGATGGGCGATTTCAAGCTCATCGACACCATGCTCAAGGACGGCCTGATGGATGCTTTCCACGGCTACCACATGGGCAACACCGCCGAGAACGTGGCCCAGCGCTGGCAGCTCACCCGCGAGGAGCAGGACCAGTTCGCGGTCGCGTCCCAGAACAAGGCCGAGGCCGCCCAGAAGGCCGGGCGCTTCAAGGACGAGATCGCGCCGGTCACCATCTCGACCCGCAAGGGCGACATCGTGGTGGACCAGGACGAATACATCCGCGCCGGCACCACCATCGAGGCCATCGCGAAGCTGAAGCCCGCCTTCTCCAAGGACGGCACGGTGACGGCCGGCAACGCCTCCGGCATCAATGACGGCGCCGCCGCCATCGTCCTCATGACCGAGGCCGAGGCCGAGCGCCGCGGCCTGACGCCCCTGGCGCGCATCGCCTCCTGGGCGACCGCGGGCGTCGACCCGGCGATCATGGGCACGGGCCCGATCCCGGCCTCCCGCAAGGCCCTGGAGAAGGCCGGCTGGAAGGTCTCGGACCTCGATCTGATCGAGGCCAACGAGGCCTTCGCGGCCCAGGCGCTCGCGGTCAACAAGGACATGGGCTGGGATCCGTCCATCGTGAACGTCAACGGCGGCGCCATCGCGATCGGCCATCCCATCGGCGCCTCGGGTGGGCGCGTCCTCGTCACGCTGCTGCACGAAATGGGCCGCCGCAACGCCAAGAAGGGCCTCGCGACCCTGTGCATCGGCGGCGGCATGGGCATCGCCATGTGCATCGAGCGCTGACCGGCGCCCGGGCATGCCGGCCGTTCTCCCAAAATATCGGCCGGGGCCTGCTAGGCTCCGTCCGAGAACCTAAGCTATGATCCAAGGCGACGGTCCGGCTCGATCCGGACCGCCGTGAAGAGGCAGGCCTCGGCGAGGACCCGCCCGGGAACGGCTTATGGGAAGGAGACGAGGATGGCGCGCGTTACGTTGGTCACGGGCGGAACCCGTGGCATCGGAGCTGCAATCTCGCGAAGACTGAAGGAGGCCGGCTACACGGTCGTGGCCAATTACGGCGGCAACGACGAGGCCGCGAACCGGTTCAAGGCCGAGACCGGGATTCCGGTCTACAAGTTCGACGTCTCGGATCCGGCCGCCTGCGAGGCAGGGATCCGCACCATCGAGTCCGAGTTCGGCCCCGTCGAGATCCTCGTCAACAATGCGGGCATCACCCGCGACGGGATGTTCCACCGCATGACCTTCGAGCAATGGTCGGCGGTGATCCGCACCAACCTCGATTCCATGTTCACCTGCACCCGCCCGGTCATCGAGGGCATGCGCGAGCGCGGCTTCGGGCGCATCATCCTGATCTCGTCCATCAACGGGCAGAAGGGCCAGATGGGCCAGGCGAACTACTCGGCCGCGAAGGCCGGCGTCGTCGGCTTCGCCAAGGCGCTCGCCCTGGAGAACGCCAACAAGGGCATCACCGTGAACGTCATCGCGCCGGGCTACATCGCCACCGAGATGGTGCAGGCCGTGCCCGAGGAGGTCCTCAAGTCCAAGATCCTGCCGCTCATCCCGGTCGGGCGCCTGGGAGAGGCCGAGGAGATCGCGCGCAGCGTGCTCTTCCTGGCCGGAGACGAGGCGGGCTTCATCACCGGCTCGACCCTCACGGTGAATGGCGGGCAATATATGGCTTGAAGAGACACGCGGAGAAGGCGGCCTTCCGAAAAATATTCGTTTGCGGAAAGCAGCCTTCACCGGCCCCTCCCCGTCATTCCGGGACCGCGAAGCGGAACCCGACCCGAAGGGCTCGCCTGCGGCGCCCCGGAATGACAGTGGCAGCGCTGCCCTTTCACCTCTCTCGTGTGGGAGAGGTCGGTGCGCAGCACCGGGTGAGGGTTGCGGCTTCTCCGGAGAGGGCACGCCCCTCACCCCAACTCTCCCCCCTGGGATAGGGAGAAGCGCGACAGCGACGTGGCGCAACGCATTCCCCTCCCCCTTGTGGGGAGGAGAGCAACGCGGCGCCTCCCACGTTATCCCGGATTGCCGTTAGCTAGTCCGGACCCCCAACCAAACCACTGCCACATCACCAAAAGCTCTCCCCAGACGGAGGGCTTTCGGTTATGCGGGCGGGATGACGACGCGCACTGCCACCTCGATCGGCTTCACGGCCATCCTCCTCTGGTCCCTGCTCGCCCTGCTGACGGCCGCGACGGGGCGCATTCCGCCGTTCCAGCTCGCCGCCATGACGTTCCTGATCGGCGGTCTGGTGGGCGTGACGAGCTGGATCAGGCGGCCTGAGGGCCTGAAGGCCCTGCGCCAGAAGCCGACCGTCTGGGCCCTGGGGCTCGGAGGTCTCTTCGGCTACCACGCCCTTTATTTCGCGGCCCTGCGGCTGGCGCCGCCGGCCGAATCCGGGCTCATCAACTATCTCTGGCCGCTCCTGATCGTGCTCTTCTCCTCCCTCCTGCCGGGGGAGCACCTGCGGCGCGCCCATGTGGCCGGGGCCCTTCTGGGCTTCGCCGGGGTGATCGTGCTCATCGCCGGAAAGGGCGCGCTGGATGCGCGGGCCGAATACATGCCGGGCTATCTCTGCGCCTTCGTGGCGGCCTTCGTCTGGGCCGGCTACTCGGTCCTGTCCCGCCGCTTCGGCGAGGTGCCGACGGATGCGGTGGCGGGCTTCTGCCTTGCCACTGCGGCCCTGAGCCTCGTCTGCCACTGGCTCTTCGAGACCACCGTCTGGCCGGAGACGACCACGCAATGGCTGGCGCTCCTCGCCCTCGGCCTCGGGCCCGTGGGCGCGGCCTTCTATGTGTGGGACATCGGCATGAAGCGCGGCGATATCCGCTTCCTCGGGGTCGCCTCCTATGCGACGCCGGTCCTGTCGACCCTGCTCCTGGTGGCGGCGGGCTACGCCCCGCTCACCTTCGCGCTCGCACTCGCGTGCGGGCTCATCGTGCTCGGCGCGCTGGTCGCGACTCTCGTGCCTAAACTCTCGGACGCGAGATCGAACGCACGCCCAAGTCTTTAAGCTTCTGAGCTTTCGAGCATCTTTTCACGCAAAACCGGCTCCCACTTTTGGGTCCGAGGCTTTAGGCGCCGCCCGGCATGGCCCGGTGGGTGTAGCGGTAGGCGGGCGTGAAGCCGAAGGCCCGGTAGAGGGACAGGGCGATCTCGTTCTCCTCGCGCACCTGGAGATAGGCCGTGCGCGCGCCCTCGCGGCAGCCCCAAGCCATGAGGCTTGCGACGACCCGCCGCCCGAGCCCGATGCCGCGCAAATCCGGCGCCACGACGATGTCGTAGAGCCCCACATAGCCGCGCTCCACCACGCCCAGGCCCCAGGCCACGGGCCGCTCGTCGAGGCTCAAGGTCGCGAAGGCCGCCTTCTGCCGGATCCGGGAGACGATCTCGATCAGAGTGGTGTCGTCCGCCTTGTCGCCGCCATAGGATTGAGCGGCCTCCCGCACCCACCGCTTCGAGACCTGAGGCTCGATCGTCACCTCCGGGTCGGGCTCGCAATCGCCGTTCACGGGGGCGGTGAGCACGAAGGTGGGCTCGATCTCCAGGAAGCCGCGCGCCTTGAGCGTGTCGTCGACGCCTGGGTCCTGCAGGCCCGTGAGCCGGAAGGTCGGCCGCACATTGGCGTCGAGGAAGCGCAGGATCATGTAGTCGATCAGCTCGTCGTCGAGACGGGCGCCCGGCATGAACGGCGTCGCCGAATTGGCGCGCTTGCTGTAGCCGTTGGCGAGACGCAGGATCCATCCCTCATAGGCCTGGTAGTCGAAGGCCGGCCAGGCGTTCATGAGACGGCTCTCAAGGGCGAGGACAAGGTCGTGGTCGCTCATGGTATCCCGTTCTCCCGGCCCGAGGGCCGATGCTTCCTCTATCGATCAGAGCATCATCAAGAGGCTCCGGCCGTCAGAACCTGTTCTTCCATTCACGCAAAGCCTGGAACACGGCGCCCGGATCGGAATCCGGCTTGCCAGCCGCGCGGGCGACAGCGGGCAGGCCCGCGCGCAGGAACGGATTGGTCGCCTTCTCGTCGCCGAGCGTGGAGGGAATCAGGAAACTGCCTTCCGCCTTGGCCTTCTCGGCTTCGGCCATGCGCCGCCTGAGTGCCTCGTTGTCGGGCTCGACCGCCAGCGCGAAGCGGCCGTTGGAAAGCGTATAGTCGTGGCCGCTATAGATGCGGGTGTCGTCCGGCAGGGCCGCGATGCGCTGGAGCGAGGCCCAGAAAGTCGGGTAATCCCCCTCCAGAAGCCGGCCGCAGCCGAGGGTGAAGATCGTGTCGCCGGCGAACAGGACCCGGTCGGCCGCGAACCAGTAGGAGATGTGGTCGTCGCAATGGCCGGGCGTTTCCCACACGTCGGCGCGCAGCTCGCCCACCTGCACGAAGTCGCCCTCCTGCACCAGCCTGTCGGCCTGCGGCACCGCCCCCTTCGCCTTGAGCGGCGCCACCACACGGCAGCCGAAGCGCTCCTTGAGGGGCGCCACCGCCTCCACATGGTCCGCATGACGGTGAGTGATGAGGATGTCCGACAGGGACCAGCCGGTCTCGGAGAGCGCCTTCAGGATCGGCCCCTCCTCGGGGGCATCGATGGCGGCGCAGGCGCCGGACTTGGGATCGTGGACGAGGGCACCGATATTGTCCTCGCGACAGAGGAAGACGTGGATCTGAGCGGACATGAAACGACCTTGGCTTGATGCGTCACCGGTTATCATGGGACAGTCCGGAAAGGAAACCAGCCCCGGACCGCGCGGGACCTGAGGACGGCTCGACGGAAGAACCGACGGACGGCGCATGAGCATCGACATCACGGATCTGCGCAGCTTCTATGCGAGCCCCCTCGGGGGCGTCGCCCGCCGCTTCGTGGGGCGGGCGATCGGGCGGTTCTGGGGCCCGCTCACGGGCCTGCGCGTGCTCGGGCTCGGCTATGCGGCTCCGTACCTGTCGGCGGTCCGGGCCGAGAGCGAGCGGGTAATGGCCTTCATGCCGGCGAGCCAGGGCGTGGTGAACTGGCCGGCCACGGGCCCCTCCGCTTCGGCCCTCGTCGATCCCCTGATCATGCCCCTGCCGGACGCCTCCATCGACCGGGTGCTCGTGGTCCATGCCCTGGAGACGGTGGAAAGCCCGACCGAGCTTCTTCTCGAGATCTGGCGGATCCTGACCCCGGGCGGGCGCATCATCGTGGTGGCGCCGAACCGGCGCGGGCTCTGGGCCCGCATGGACACGACCCCGTTCGGCCACGGCCAGCCCTACAGCCGCTCCCAGCTCAAGAGCCTCATGCGCCAGACCTGGTTCTCGCCGGAGGGCTGGGCCGAGACCCTCTATGTGCCGCCTTTGCGCAACCGCTTCCTCCTCCGGACGGCCCAGGCCTGGGAGCAGATCGGCATCGGCTTCTCGCTGCCCTTCGCGGGCCTTCACATCGTGGAGGCAACGAAGCAGCTCTACCGGCCGGGCGCGGTCCGCACCGTACGCCGTTCGGCCCGGCTCTCGCCGGTCTTCGTGCCGGCCCCGGCGCCCGCCTCCCGGATCCGCCTCGATCCCGAAACCCCGAGCCCGATCCTCCCCCTGCGGCAGGGCCCGCACGGCGCCGGCTGGGGGTGAAAACGGGCTTCGCCTTGACTTGAGGCCGGCAAATCGCCAGTGTCCGCGCGACCCGGCGGGGCCGCGAAGGTCGGCGCCGGTTTTTCATTTTCATAGAGTCTGATGCGCAGTTATCTCGATTTCGAAAAGCCGGTCGCCGAGCTGGAGGCCAAGGTCGAAGAGCTCAAGGCCCTCGGCGAGAACCGGGATGCCGTCTCGATTGCCGACGACATCAACCGCCTGGAAGCCAAGGCCGCCGAGGCCCTCAAGGACCTCTACGCCAAGCTCACGCCCTGGCAGAAGACCCTGGTCGCCCGCCATCCCCAGCGGCCGCATTTCGTCGATTACTGCGCGGGCCTCATCACGGACTTCACGCCGCTCGCCGGCGACCGCAAGTTCTCCGAGGACGAGGCCATCGTCGGCGGCTTCGGCCGGTTCCGGGGCGAGCCGGTCTGCGTGCTGGGGCAGGAGAAGGGCCACAACACGGAAACCCGCATCCGGCACAATTTCGGCATGGCCCGGCCCGAGGGCTACCGCAAAGCCGTGCGCCTGATGGAGATGGCGGACCGCTTCGGCCTGCCGGTCCTCTCCTTCGTGGACACCGCCGGCGCCTATCCGGGCATCGAGGCGGAGGAACGCGGCCAGGCGGAGGCCATCGCCCGCTCCACAGAGACTCAGCTCGGCCTGGGCGTCCCGAACGTCTCGCTGGTGATCGGCGAAGGCGGCTCCGGCGGCGCCATCGCGATCGCGACCGCCAACAAGGTCCTCATGATGGAGCACGCGATCTACAGCGTGATCTCGCCCGAGGGCGCGGCCTCGATCCTCTGGCGCGACGCCGCCCGGGCTCAGGACGCGGCCACCAACATGAAGATCACGGCCCAGGACCTCCTGCGCCTCGGCGTCATCGACGGGATCGTGCCCGAGCCCACGGGCGGCGCCCACCGCGACCCGCAGGCCGCCATCGCGGCTGCCGGCAGCGCCATCGAGGAGGCGCTCCAGGACCTCAACAACATGGGACCGGCGGAGCTGCGCGACCACCGCGCGGAGAAATTCCTCAATATCGGCCGGAAGTTGTAAGCGGCCTTAACGGGCCCTCAACCTCTCCGGCCCATCCTGAAAGCGGCCGGAGGATGGACGATGACTCACATGCGCAGGACCGTCGGGCTACTGTTCGGCGGGTGCTCGGCAGAGCACGACGTCTCCAGGATGTCGGCCGCCAACGTGCTGCGTGCCCTCGACCCGGCGAAATACGACATCGTGCCGATTGGCATTCGCCGGGACGGGCGATGGGTCCTCGGCAATTCCGCCGCCCCTGACGCGAAATCCCTCGAGATCCCCTCCGGCGCCCCGGAGGTCGTGCTGCCGCCCGGCCGCAACGGCGAGCTCGTTGCCCTGAGCGGCGGGTCCGCCCCCGTCCACCTCGACGTCGCGGTCCCGGTCCTGCACGGGCCGAACGGGGAGGACGGCTCGGTCCAGGGACTGCTGGAACTCGCGAACCTCGCCTATGTGGGCTCGGGCATTACGGGCTCAGCCGCCTGCATGGACAAGGACGTCGCCAAGCGCCTGCTGCGCGACGCCGGCCTGCCCATCGTCCCCTTTCTGACCCTGACCCACCGGGACCGGGTGGATTACGAAGCCGCCGCCGAGGCGCTCGGCACCACGGACCTCTTCGTCAAACCCGCCAATATGGGCTCGTCGGTGGGCGTGTCCCCGGCCCGCTCGGCGGAGGACTTCGCCCGGGCCTGCGACCTCGCCTTCAGCCATGACGCCAAGATCCTCGTGGAGAGGAGCGTCTCGGGCGCACGGGAGATCGAATGCTCCGTCCTGGAGAAGGCCTCCGGCGCGCCGCGCGCCTCCCCGCTCGGCGAGATCGCCCCGGCGCAGTCCCACGGCTTCTACAGCTACGTCGCCAAATACGAGGATGCGGCGGGCGCCGACCTGCGCATTCCGGCGGCCCTCGACGCAGCCCTCTCCGACCGGATCCGGGACCTCGCCCTCACGGCCTTCCGCGTGCTCGGCTGCGAGGGCCTGGCGCGGGTCGATTTCTTCGTCGACCCGGCGGACCCGGAGGGCATCTACATCAACGAGATCAACACCCTGCCGGGCTTTACGGCAATCAGCATGTATCCAAAGCTGTGGGAGGCGGCGGGCCTCTCCCAGCGCGCCCTGATGGACGCCCTGATCGGCCATGCCCTGTCCCGGCGCGACCGGGCCGAGGCCCTGAGGGCCGCCTGACGGCCCGACGGTAATTCCGGGCAGTGGATGACCTTCCGGAACGGGGGCTGCATTTCCGGCGAACCCCGGCTCCTCATCCTGTTGATACTGCAAAGCTTTCGGCGCGTTTCCCGTCCGCCGGAGCAATCGCCCGTCAGGCATTCCCTTAGGGCTTCGTTCAGCATAACTCCGTTACGGCACCGCTTGCGGTAAGCTGGAGTTAAGGCTAACAATCTAGGCCTATCGGGGAACTGTCCGGAAGACTGTCCGGGCGGATCAAAAAAATGCGGGGTCCCCTATGATGAAGCGTATCGTATTGGCCGCGAGCCTGACGCTCGCGCTTGCCGCCTGCCAGGATGATGGCTTCTCCCGAAGCTCCACGCGCCACCTGACGCCGATTCCGGCCGCCACCATGGCGCTGATGTCGAGCAAGGGGATGTCCAAGACCGACCCCATCCTGATCCGAGCCTACAAGAAGGAATCGGAGATGGAGGTCTGGAAGCGTGGCTCCGACGGACGCTACGCGCTCCTCAAGACCTATCCGATCTGCCGCTGGTCGGGCCAGCTCGGCCCCAAGACCCGCGAGGGCGACCGCCAGGTGCCGGAAGGCTTCTACACGGTCTCGCCTTCGCAGATGAACCCGAACTCCGCCTATTACCTGTCCTTCGACACGGGCTATCCGAACGCCTTCGACCGTTCCCTCGGCCGCAACGGCGGCGACATCATGGTGCACGGCTCCTGCTCGTCGCGGGGCTGCTTCGCCATGACGGACCAGAACATCGCGGAGATCTACGCCATCGCGCGCGAGGCCTTCGCCAGCGGCCAGCGGGCCTTCCAGTTCCAGTCCTACCCGTTCCGGATGACGGCCAAGAACCTCGCCCAGCACCGGCTCGACCCGAATATCGGCTTCTGGAAGAACCTGAAGGAAGGCTCGGATTATTTCGAGATCACCAAGGAGGAGCCCCGGGTCGCCGCGGCCGGCGGGCGCTATCAGTTCAACACCTCCGACATGGCGGTCGCCGCGGCCCTGGCCGAGAAGCGCCAGAAGGACGAGCAGGAGGTTGCGGAGCTCGTCGCCCATGGCGAGAAGCCCGTGAAGCTCGTCTATCACGACGGCGATTCGCACGAATCCTTCCGCACCGCCCTGGCAGGCGCGGCCGGCTCCGACGGGTCCCTCGTGGTCGATGCCCGGATGCGCGACAAGTTCGGCGCCGTGAGCCGTCCGGAGGGCCTCTCGTCCGGCCCGCAGCAGATCGTCCTCGACGAGACTGGCAAGGCCAAGCCCGAGTTGCCGTCCACGGCTCTCGCCTTCGCGTCCCTGGACCAGGCTCCTGCCGCGCCGGCCAAGGCCCCTGTCGCCGAGAAGCCCGCCACTCCTGCGGCGAAGGTTGCGGCGGCCGCTCCGGCTCCCGCAGCCGCCTCTGGCGAGACGCCCTTCTACAAGAAGATGTTCAACGGCATCGGCGACCTGTTCGGCTCCTCCGCGGCTCAGCCGGCCGAGACCGTCCAGGCGGCGCCGGCCGGACACGTCGCCCCGGTGCAGAAGCCCGGCTCCGTGCCCCAGCGCAAGGCGCAGGCTGGAAGCGCCGTAAACGTCGCGGCTGCGAACTGACCCGCTGCGTCTCTCCCTTCGAAAGCCCGCCTTCAGGCGGGCTTTTTCGTTTCAGACGGCAAGGCAGGCCTGCGCGGGCGGAGCCTCCGGGACGGGACGCTCGGGTTCCGGGAGCCGAACGCCCATGGCGTCAGCAATGAGGCCGAGATCGCTTGCACTGAGGGACAGGAGCCCGAAGCGCAGCCGATAGCCCCAGCGGGGCTGGCCGGCCGTCAGGTCGAGCCGGTCGAGGAGCGGCCGGATCGGTGTCTCCTCGCCATCGAGCCATGCCACGTCCTGCCGATAGGGACGAAAACCTCCGCCCATATCAAAGGAATAGGGCTCGCTGTTCCGCACGAGACCGACGGCCGTGAAGGCCTGGAGGCGGTCTTTGGCCCCGAAGGTACTCGTCGGCGAGTAATAGACCACTGCATCGCCCGGCCGGATCCGCCGCAGGGGAGCGGCCTTGCCGTGGCAGACCTGCATGAAGCCGCCCGTGCGGCCGCGCCGGACATGCTCGGCGCACGCGACCGCGAGCCAGTTGTTGCGCATGGCCCCCTCCTCACGGCTCGCCCGGCGCGAAGACCCGCAGGCGATGCCCGTCCGGGTCGAGGGCCGTGAAGGTGAGGCCAAAATCCATCAGCGTGGGCGGCTGCAGGATGGTCAGCCCGCGCGCGCTCCAGGCCGCGTGCCTGTCCCTGACGGCCGCTTCGTCCGCCACCACAAAGGCGATCTCGGCCCCGCCAGGCGGCGCCGTGACGGCCGGTTCCGCCGTGTGCCGCGACCACAGGCCAAGCATGAGGCCCGGATTGAGGGCGAACATCGCGAACGTGGGCGAGGCCTCGATGGGCGCGGCACCGAGGAGATCGCCGTAGAAGGCGGCGCTCCTCTCGGGGCTATCGACGAAGAAGAGGATGAAGTGAGGCGCGGACATGAGAGGCTTTCCCCTGTTGAGAACACGCTCACCTTACGGACCGGTGCTGACAGTTTCTGTCAGCATACGCTGCTCTTCCCGCTGCCATTCCGGGACGGCCTTTAGCCGGGCCCGGAACCCATAGCCGCTAATGATGCAGGATAAAGAACAACGACAGCCGCTGCGCCTTATTCATAAAGCTCAGCGATTATGGGTTCCGGGCTCCGCTGCGCGGCCCCGGAATGACGGGGAGACGCCAACATTCTCTCCTCCCCCTTGTGGGGAGGAGCTGGAGGTGGGGGTGTAGCGCCAGCCTGGATCCAGTCCTGCGCCGACACCCCCACCCTGACCCTCCCCACAAGGGGAAGGGAAACAGGTTGTGCCACTCCCCGTCATGGCCGGGCCTGTCCCGGCCATCCACGCCTTTTCACTGCCGCGGTTCCAAAGACATGGATCCCCGGCACAAGACCGGGGATGACGAGGGAAGGAATGACGCGGGGTCACGGGCGCACGGATAGCCGCAATCACTGTTGCGGGATTCCCTCCTTCTCGCGCCACTCCTTCAGGAGCGCGAGGCGGCGGCGTGGGTAGCGTTCTTCCCGCGGCTCGAGGGCGACGATTCGGTCGGCCCGGAAATGGCGGAAGCCCTGGCGCAGTTCGCACCAGGCGACGAGCACGCGAATCTTGTCGAAGAATCCGAGCGCGAAGGGCCAGATCATGCGCCGCGTCTCGGCCCCGCTCCCGTCGCGATAGACGATCTCGACCCGCCTCTCGCGGCGGATCGCCTTGCGCAGGAGGCCGACATCCACGCTCTCCTGCTCGATCGGCGCACCGGGCCCGACCATGAGGGCCGAGGCATCGAGGCTCTCGCGCAGATCGTCCGGCAGCACGGCCGCGATCTTGGCGAGGGCGTTGCGGGCCGCCGCCGCCAGCCGCCCGTCGCCGCGCCGGCCGACCCAGCGCGAGCCGAGGACGAGCGCCTCGATCTCATCCTCGGAGAACATGAGCGGCGGCAGCATGAAGCCCGGCCGCAGCACGTATCCGACCCCCGCCTCGCCCTCGATATCCGCCCCCTGGGCCTGCAGGGCAGCGATGTCCCGGTAGAGGGTCCGCAGGCTCACGCCGAGTTCCGCCGCGAGGGATTTCCCGCTGACCGGCATGCGGTGGCGGCGCAGAATCTGGATCAGGTCGAGCAGGCGCTCGGAGCGGGACATGGGGCTCTCGCGGGCAGGATGCTGCCGGATTTTGGCAGGAGTTGCGTATACCCGCCAGTGCCGCCTTTTCGCCTCTCCCGGTGGAGAGGTCGAGCGAAGGTCCGGGTGAGGGGTTGCGGCTTTTCCGGAGAGGGCACGCCCCTCACCCCAACCCTCTCCCCCTGGGAGAGGGAGAGATGCGGCGGAGAGATCGCGCATAACAGGGACGTGACGCGACGCGTTTCCCTCCCCCTTGTGGGGAGGGATTAAAGGGTGGGGGCGGCGGCGTCACGTTCTGAGAGGTTGGCGCTCACACCCCCGCCTCCCGCTCCTCCCCACAAGGGGGAGGAGAGCACGTTGCGCCTCCCGCGTCATTCCGGGGCCGCGTCAGCGGAGCCCGACCCGAAGGGCCACGCGAAGCGGGGAAACCCATAAACACCAGCGTCTCAGAACAAGCTGCCGCGGTTTCCGTTGCGCCTTATTCTGCCTCGTCAGCGTTTATAGGTTCCGGGCCTGGTCCTCCGGACCATCCTGGAATGACGGAGAGGCACACCATCCCCGGATTGCCTCGACCCTGACGGTCAAACGAAAAAGGCCCGGCTTATGCCGGGCCTTCCTGATCCGTCCTTGCGCAGCCTCAGGCCACGAACTGCCCGTGGCAGTGCTTGAACTTCTTGCCGGAGCCGCAGGGGCAGGGCTCGTTGCGGCCGACGCGGCCCCAGGTGGAGGGGTCGTTCGGATCGCGGGACGAGACGGCCGCTCCGGCCGCAGTGGCCGCGAAGGCCGAGGCTGCACCGAGGCCGTTCCCTTGAGCCAGATCGAACTCGTTCTCGCCGGTCGCCGGGTCGAGATGCTGGGCGAACATGGGCGGAAGCTCCTGCTGCTCCGGCGGCTGGAATACCACCTGGATCCGCATGAGCTGGCCCGTGACCTGCTCGCGCAGGCGCCCGACGAGGTCGTTGAAGAGGTCGAACGCCTCGGACTTGTACTCGTTGAGCGGGTCGCGCTGGGCCATGCCGCGCCAGCCGATGACCTGGCGCAGGTGGTCCAGAGTCACGAGATGCTCGCGCCAGAGATGGTCGAGGCTCTGGAGAAGCACCTGCTTCTCCACGTAGTTCATCACCTCGGCGGTGTTCTCCTCGATGCGACGGGCGTAAGCCTCGTCGGCGGCCTTGCGGATGCGCTCCCGGATCTCGTCGTCGGCGATGCCCTCCTCCTTCGCCCACTCGTCCACCGGCAGGTCGAGGTTGAGGAAATTGGCCACGCCCTCCTTGAGGCCCGCGATGTCCCACTGCTCCGCATAGGCGTGCTCGGGAATGGTGCGGGCGACGAGGTCGTCGATAACACCGTGGCGCATCTCGTCGATGGTCTCGCGCACGCTCTCCTCGGCCATGAACTCCTTGCGCTGCTCGAACACGACCTTGCGCTGGTCGTTCATGACGTTGTCGTATTTGAGGATGTTCTTGCGGATGTCGAAGTTGCGTGCCTCGACCTTCGCCTGTGCCCGCTCGATCGCCTTGTTGATCCAGGGGTGGATGATGGCCTCGCCTTCCTGCAGGCCGAGCTTCTGGAGCATGCCGTCCATGCGCTCGGACCCGAAGATGCGCATCAGGTCGTCCTGGAGGGACAGGTAGAACTTGGACCGGCCGGGATCGCCCTGGCGGCCCGAGCGGCCGCGCAGCTGGTTGTCGATGCGCCGGGATTCATGGCGCTCCGTGCCGAGCACGTAGAGGCCGCCGGCCGCGAGGGCCTTCTCCTTGAAGGACGCGACCTCGTCGAGGATCTCCCGCTCGCGGCGCGCACGCTCCTCGCCCTCGAGGCCGTTGAGCTCGCGCTCGATGCGCATCTTGGCGTTGCCGCCGAGCTGGATGTCGGTACCGCGGCCGGCCATGTTGGTCGCGATGGTGATCGCGCCGGGCACGCCCGCCTGGGCGACGATGAAGGCTTCCTGCTCGTGGAAGCGGGCGTTGAGCACGGCGAAATGCTTCGTGGCCTTGCCTTCGCGGGCCGCCTTGTAGAGGGGCTCCAGGGCCTGAGGGTTCTCGAAGTCGATCAGCTTGAACCCGTCCTTGATCAGGAGCTCGGCCAGGAGTTCCGACTTCTCGATGGAGGTGGTGCCGACGAGGATCGGCTGACCCTTCTTAGAGGATTCCTCGATGTCGCGGATCACCGCCTTGTAGCGTTCCTCGACGGTCCGGTAGACCTCGTCGTCGTCGTCGATACGGGCGACGGGCCGGTTGGTCGGGATCTCGACCACCTCGAGATTGTAGATCTCCAGGAACTCGTCGGCCTCGGTGGCGGCCGTGCCGGTCATGCCGCCGAGCTTGCTGTAGAGACGGAAGTAGTTCTGGAACGTGATGGACGCGAGGGTCTGGTTCTCGGGCTGGACCTGGACCCGCTCCTTGGCCTCGAGGGCCTGGTGGAGGCCCTCCGAATAGCGCCGGCCCTGCATCATGCGGCCGGTGAACTCGTCGATGATGACCACCTCGCCGTTGCGGACGATATAGTCCTTGTCGCGCTGGAACAGGGTGTGGGCCCTGAGCGCCTGGTTCATGTGGTGGACCAGGGTGGCGTTGTGGGCATCGTAGAGGTCGCCCTCGGTCAGGAGGCCGGCCTCGCGCAGGAGGCCCTCCATCTTCTCGGTGCCGGCCTCGGTCAGCGACACGGCGCGCTGCTTCTCGTCGAGGTCGTAGTCGCTCTTGTCGAGACGCGGGATGACCACGTCGATGGCGTTGTAGAGCTCCGAGCGGTCGTCGAGGGGGCCGGAGATGATGAGGGGCGTGCGAGCCTCGTCGATGAGGATCGAGTCGACCTCGTCCACGATGGCGAAGTTGTGGCCGCGCTGGACCATCTGCGACATCTCGTACTTCATGTTGTCGCGCAGATAATCGAAGCCGTATTCGTTGTTGGTGCCGTAGGTGATGTCGGCCGCATAGGCCTCGGCCCGCTGGACGTCGTCGAGCCCATGGACGATCACGCCCACCGTGAGGCCGAGGAAGCGGTAGACCTGCCCCATCCATTCCGCGTCGCGGCTGGCGAGGTAGTCGTTCACGGTCACCACGTGGACGCCCTTGCCGGCCAGGGCGTTGAGGTAGACCGGCAGGGTCGCCACCAGAGTCTTACCTTCGCCGGTCCGCATCTCGGCGATGGAGCCTTCGTGCAGCACCATGCCGCCGATGAGCTGGACGTCGAAGTGGCGCTGGCCGAGGACGCGCTTGGCGGCCTCGCGGACGGTCGCGAAGGCCGGAACCAGGATGTCGTCCAGAGATTTGCCGGCGGCGAGCTGGGCCTTGAATTCCTCGGTCCGGGCCCGGAGCTGGTCGTCCGTGAGGGCTTCGAGCTCGGGCTCCAGCGCGTTGATGGCCGCCACTTTCGGCCGGTAGGACTTCAGTCGGCGATCGTTGACCGAGCCAAAGATTTTCTTCGCGAGTGTTCCGAACATCGAGAGCCTTCAGACTTCTGGGATTCTGGAGAAACGTTAATTTGAGCCGCGTTATAGACTTAATTATGCAGGAACGCATCTAAAAGACTGCGCCAGGAGGGCGCATATCCAAGACCCGTTCGAGACCCGCTCCCTTGGCGCCCCGCCAGCCCGGCACCGGCCACCTGCGCCGGCGCGGATGTGCCACAGATAGGCTGTCGCTTGCAAACGGCAATGAACTCGGTCATCGGTCCACGGGACAGTGGGCGATACCCATGAGAGGATCAGACATGTCAGTTTCACCATCGCTGCGCAGGGGCCTTTTCGCCCTCGGCGTCGCCCTTCCCCTTACGGCAGGCTCGGCCTTTGCCCAGGGGACGGCCCCCGCGACGGCTCCGGCCGCGCCCGCGGCTACTGCCCCGGCGGGCAACAAGGTCGTCGCCCGGGTCAACGGCCAGGACATCACGGAAGCGGACCTTGCCGTAGCGGCTTCCGACCCGGCCCTGCAGCTGCCGAACCTGCCGGAGGAGCAGAAGCGCGAGCTTCTGACCAGCTACCTCGTGGACCTCAAGCTCGGCGCCAAGGCCGCGGAGGCCGCCAAGGTGGGCGACAACCCCGATTTCGCCCGCAAGCTCGCCTATAACCGGGACAAAACCCTCCTCGACGAGTATCTCGACCAGGAGGCCCGCAAGGCCGTGACCCCCGAGGCGGCCAAGAAGCTCTACGACGAGACCGCCAAGAACATGACCCCCGAAGAGGAGGTCCATGCCCGCCACATCCTCGTGGACAACGAGGAGGACGCCAAGAAGGCGGCCGCCCGCGTGAAGGGCGGAGAAGACTTCGCCAAGGTCGCGGGCGAGCTGTCGAAGGACCCGGGCTCCAAGACCGACGGGGGCGATCTCGGATTCTTCACCAAGGACCGCATGGTCGAGCCCTTCGCCGAGGCCGCCTTCAAGCTCAAGCCCGGCGAGATTTCCGATCCGGTCAAGTCCCAGTTCGGCTGGCACGTGATCAAGGTCGAGGAGCGGCGCGCCAAGCCGGTCCCGTCCTTCGAGGAGATGAAGGACCAGGTGAACGCCTATCTGGAGCGCAAGGCCCAGCAGGACTTGATCGTCGGCCTGCGCAAGAACGCCAAGATCGAGAAACTCGACGACAAGGGCAACCTGGTCGAGCAGAAGAAGCAGTAGATCTTAAGGAATCGAGGCAACAGGGGGCGGCCCAAAAGGCCGCCCCTTTCCGTTTGGGGTTGGGGAGGCACTCCCCCCTCCTCTCCAGAAACCGTCATTCCGGGACGCCTCCTCCCGTCATTCCGGGACAGCGCGGAGCGCTGGGCCCGGAACCCATAAACACCAACGGTCCAGAACAAAAGGCAACGGCAAACGCTGCGGTTTCTTCTGTACCGTCAGCGGTTCTGGGTTTCCCCGCTTCGCGTGGCCCTTCGGGTCGGGCTCGCCTGCGGCGCCCCGGAATGACGCGGGGAGATACCCCGCGATCACCTCACTTGTTGGTCCGGCCGACCTTCTTCGGGTCGACGCCGCCCTCCCGGGTGGTATCGTTCTCCACGTCGCCCTCGAACGTGGAGGCGCCCTCGATCTGGCGCGGATCCTCGCCGGTCATGAAGGCGCCCTTCGAGGCGCCGATGCCGGGATCGGCCTGCAGGTCGATACGGTTATGCGCGCCGGCCTTGGTCTTCGGATGCTTGCTGCGGCTCATGATGCGTCTCCCTTCGCTTGCCGTTTCAACGGCGGGAGGAATCGGCCGTTCCATCCGCCGGCGGCGGCCTGCGGGTCTCTCCCGACGAAACGCGGGCTTGACAAAAAGCCTTGGAAAGTCACAGGTCGCCGGTCGCTGAGGCCTTTTTTCTCCACATTTTTCCGGGTCCCTCCATGTCCAAGACCGTCTCGCCGCTGGCGCCCAAAACCTATCCCACGCTTCCCGAGATCGAAGGCGTCAGGATCGCCACGGCGGAGGCCGGAATCCGGTACAAGAACCGAACGGACGTACTCTACGTGGCGCTCGACAAGGAGACGACCGTAGCGGGCGTCTTCACCCGCTCGAAATGCCCCTCGGCCCCGGTCGACTGGTGCCGCAAGAACCTGGAGAAGGGCGTCGCCCGGGCGCTCGTGGTGAATTCCGGCAACGCCAATGCCTTCACGGGCCGGAAGGGCGCCGAGGCCGTGAAGCTTACGGCCGACATCGCCGCCAAGGCGGCAGGCTGCCGCGCCTCGCAGGTCTTCATCGCCTCGACGGGCGTGATCGGCGAGCCGCTCGATGCGTCGAAATTCGCGGGCGTGCTGGAGACCTGCGAGCAGAAGGCGGCCCCGAAGGCCTGGGTCGATGCCGCGAAGGCCATCATGACCACCGACACCTTCCCGAAGGTCGCAACCCGCACGGCCACCATCGGGGGCGTGGAGGTCACCATCAACGGCATCGCCAAGGGCGCCGGCATGATCGCGCCCGACATGGCCACCATGCTGTCCTTCGTCTTCACGGATGCGCCGCTCGCCGCGCCGGTCCTGCAGGCCCTGCTCAAGAAGGGTGCCGACAAGAGCTTCAACTGCGTGACGGTCGACAGCGACACCTCGACCTCGGACACGCTCCTGTTCTTCGCCACCGGCGCCGCCGCCAAGCGGGGCGCGCCGTCCATCGCGCTGCCGAGCGACCGCCGCTTGAAGGAGTTCCGGCAGGCTCTCGAGAGCCTGCTCTGCGACCTCGCCCGGCAGGTGGCGCGGGACGGCGAAGGCGCGCGCAAGTTCGTGACCGTGAAGGTGACCGGCGCCACCGGCGCCACCTCGGCGAAGCGCATTGCCATGGCGATCGCCAACTCGCCCCTCGTGAAGACCGCCGTGGCCGGCGAGGATGCTAACTGGGGCCGCGTCGTGATGGCGGTCGGCAAGGCCGGCGAGCCGGCGGAGCGCGACAAGCTCGCCATCTGGTTCGGTGACATCCGCGTTGCCGTGAAGGGCGCCCGGGACCCGGATTACGACGAGGCCCGGACCTCCGCCTACATGAAGGGCGACGACATCGCGATCCGGGTCGATCTCGGCCTCGGCCGCGGCGAGGCCACCGTGTGGACCTGCGACCTCACCAAGGCCTATGTGGAGATCAACGGGGATTACCGGAGCTGAGGCTCCGGTTGTTCCTGAAGCGCGGCAACACCCGCTCGCTTGTGATCGGCACGCGAGCGGCCCGAAGGCCGGCAGCCGGGATAGCTTCCTTAAGGAATGACCTTAACGGCAACCTGAACGGGCCACATGCTTTCCCTGCCCCATCGGTCCTGACCTACCCAGGCCCAGGTGAACTGGTCTGAGCCCGTGAAGCCATTCTTCGCGGTATAGGTTATGGATGTTCCCTGCGCGGTTACGGATCCGACGGAAGCCTTGTTCAGGACACGTGCTTCGGCGATGGCAGCCAGGGAGCCACCCAGGGTGATCCTGCATGGTTTGCCAGCTTTCACCGTCATTTCCAGATCGACGGTATGTCCCTGTGCCGTGCGAAAGGCCGGGTAGGAGCAGTTCTTTCCTTGCCGAAGCTGCGCCTGAGCGCTGGTGGCGGAAAGGATCAGGACGCTCAATGCGGCGGAAACAGCAAAACCTCGCACGATTGCTAACCTATGATTGCATACACTGCCCGGTAGGCTTTGTTATGTAGTAACAAATGTCAAGCTTGCGAAGCGACCTACACACAGCCTGCCATACGATCCCTGACGGACCCCTCCGCCTCACGGAACGACAGTCACCTTCCACGTGACGGTCACGTTCATGGGGCCGCCATACTGGTCCATGCCGATGAAGGCATAAGTGAATTCGTCCGGTCCGTTGTAGCCAGGCTTGGCGACATAGAAGGGCTCGAGGCCCCTCACCCCGGCGCGGCCGGCCTTCGGGACCCGGATGATCCTGGTTTCCTGCACCGCACCAGGAATGTTGTTGATGTTGAAGACGCATCCGGTACCGGCCTTCACCGTAAGTTCGCCCACGCCTTCGTAGCGTGCCGAATTGATCGGGACCGAGGCAGCCGAACAATCGGCCATGGCTGGCGTGACGGCGAAAAGGCCGAGGCCGGCAAGTCCGGCCGCCCATGATTTGAGAATAGTCATTGCCCCTCGGGTTCTATGATTATTGTCCAATTTTGACACGAAGTTTCATTGCCGATCAAGCGCAGCAAAAGGCATTTCGCATAGCGGTGAAGCGGGCTAAGAGGGGCAGCGCCTGCTCCCTCTCCCCTCGCCCCAAAGGGATCGCCTGAACGTGTCCTCGCTCAAGCTCACCCTCGTCGTCGCCGTCGCCCTCGTGGACACGGACAATCGCATCCTCCTGGCGCAGCGTCCGAAGGGGAAGCAGCTGGCGGGCCTCTGGGAATTTCCGGGCGGCAAGGTGGAACCCGGTGAGCGGCCGGAGGAGACCCTGATCCGCGAGCTGCGCGAGGAACTCGGCATCACCGTGAAGGAGGCCTGCCTCGCGCCCCTGACCTTCGCGAGCCACGCTTATGAGAGCTTCCACCTCCTGATGCCGCTCTATATCTGCCGCCGCTGGGAGGGCTTCGTGCAGCCCCTCGAGGGGCAGGCCCTGAAATGGGTGAAGCCCCAGGAGCTGCGCGCCTATCCGATGCCGCCGGCTGACGAGCCGCTGATCCCGTTCCTGGTCGATCTTCTCGGCGCCTGAGGCCCCGCCATGTCGAGCTCCGCACAGGCCACCGCCCCGCCCTCCCCGGCCGTGAGCCAGAGCTTTCTGGTGTCCCATCTCCTGGGCTGCTCGATCCTGTGGGCGAGCGGCTTCCTGTTCATCAAGCTCAGCGACGATCTCAGCCCCTTCGCGATCGCGGCCATGCGCGGCCTCCTCGGCGCCACCTCCCTGGCCATCTGGTTCAAGCTCAAGGGCAAGCGCCTCCTGCCCGAGCGGAAGGAGCTGAAGAACTGGATCGTTCTCGGCACCTTCAACGGCTGGCTGCCCAACGTGCTCGTGGCTTATGCCCTGACCCAGATCACCACCGCTTCCGCCGCGATGGTGCAGGCAGCCGGTCCCCTCATCGTGGCCGTGATGGCCCATGCGCTGTTCCCGGACGAGCGGCTGACACGCCTGCGCTTCCTCGGCGTCCTCATCGGCTTCGCCGGGATGGGTATCCTCATCGGCCCTGCGGCCATTCCGCAGAGCGGGATCAGCCCGTTGGGCTCCCTGGCCATGGTGGCCGTGACCTTGAGCTATGCGACCGCGAACCTTTTCGTGCGCACCATCAAGCAGGCGGATCCCTCCCGGCTGGCCCTCGGCCAGCAGGTCTGCTCGGGGCTGCCCGCCACCCTGATGGCGCTGGCAATCACGGGACCGGACGCCTTCGCGGCCGTGCCCTCGCTCGTTGCGCCGCTGCTTGCCCTCGGCATCGTGGCGACCGCCCTGCCCATGCTCATGTTCATGCACATGATCCGGCGCGCAGGCCCTACCCGCGCCTCCATGGTGGGCTATCTCCTGCCGGTCTGGACCGCCATCCTGGCGGTGCTCTTCCTCGGCGAGCGGGTCGGCGGACGCGAGCTCCTCGGCGGCGCCGTGGTGCTGGCAGGGGTCGCGCTCGTGACCTTCAGCGGACGGGCCAAGCGTCCCGCCTGACGGACAAACCCCTCTCAGGCCGCGAAGCCGACCTTGAGGCGCCGGTTCTGCCGGCCCTTGTTGTCGACCTTGAGGATTGTCACGGGCCGCGCCTGGCCGGTAGAGGACAGGTGCGTGCCGCCGCAGCCCTGCCGGTCGAGATCCGCGATCTCGACGATGCGCACCTGGCCGTCCGGCTGCCGCGGCGGGGCCACGGCCTTGCTGCGGAAGAGGCCCGGAACGGCCGCCGCCTCGTCCCACGGCATGTGGAAGGCCCGGATTGCCAGATCCTGCCGGATGACGTCGTTCATGGCCCCGTCGAGCGCCCGCAGACGGTCCGCATCGGCGCCCGGCAGGTCGAAATCGACCCGGAAGGTGCCGTCCGCCGAGAGCTGTGCGCCCGTCAGGAGCGCGCCCCCGAATTCCCGGTAGACGATGCTGTTCGCCACATGCGCCATGGTGTGAAGCTCGCTCATGAGGCAGCGGAAATCCGGATCGACCGCGACCCGGACGGTGCCGTGGATCTCGGCCTCGCCCTCGAACTCGTGCCAGAGCCCCCGCTCCTCCGGCCACACGGCCCGGATCGCCGCCTCCCCGTGGGACCAGGCGAGGGTGGCCCTGTCGGCAAGCTGCCCGCCGCCGCCCGGGAAGACCGGGGAATGCGCCAGCAGGGCGGCGCCCGGTCGCGCATCGATCACGGCGGCCTCCAGGGTGAAAACGTCCGGGTGATCCTGGCAGAACAGGCGCATGGGGCTTCCTCGCTTGCGGGCGCACTGTGCCGTTCCGGCCGGCGCCATGCAACGGGCCGCCCGCGCCGAGGGTCATTTCCTGGAGTCGTTTCCTGGGGTCTTTTCCCGCCGCGCCTCTCTGTTACATTCTTTCGGACCAATGGAGGGAACGCTCATGGCCAGCCTGTTCGAACGCCAGCTCCAGGCCTATTCCGGCTATCACCGCGACCACCGCAACCGGGCGACCCATTTCGTCGGCATCCCGGCCATCGTGTTCTCCCTGCTCCTGGCCCTGAGCCTGTGGCGGCTGCCGGTCGGGGGATATGCGGTATCCGGCGCCTGGATCGTCGGGCTGCTGGCGGTGGCGGGCTGGATCGCGCTCGACCTCACGATCGGCCTCGCCATGGCCGCGGCGACGCTCGTCATGGTGCTGGTCGCGGGCTGGCTGACGTCCCATCTCGGATCGGGGATCGTCTGGACCCTGTTCTGGATCCTCTTCGTCGGCGGCTGGGCCCTGCAGTTCCTCGGCCATGCCTATGAAGGGCGCCGCCCCGCCTTCACGGACAACCTATTCCAGGCCTTCATCGGACCGATGTTCATCGTGGCCGAGGCCCTGATGGCGCTCGGCCTGCGGCGGGATCTGGCGGTCTACACGCAGGATCGGGAGACGGCCTGAGGCCCGCCCTCAGCGCTCGAATTCCTCGATGGCGTCGACCCGCTCCGGATAGAAGGCCAGATAGCCGGCGATCTCCTTCACGGCCGGATAGGGCTCCTCATAGGTCCAGACCGCATTCTCCCGCACCAATCCTCCGGCCGTGACGGTGAAATAGGAGGCGTCGCCCTTGTAGGGGCAGTGGGACGTATGGTCCGTCCGCTCGAACAGGTCCATCTGCGCATCCTTGCGCGGGATGTACTGCACCGGCTCCAGGGTCGCCTCCCGCAGGGTCAGGGCCTCGGTGGTCTCGGCCACGATAAAGCCTCCGAGCACGACCCGGATGCGGTGCGGGTTCCGCGTGATCGTGATCGGGTGGTCGGGGCCGGGGGTCTTCATAGGATGGTTCTCCGGGGTCGTCCCGGGAGACATAGGGCGAGACGCCGGGACCCCAAGGGCCTCAGAGAGCCCCGAGAGGACACGGGCCTTCAGCCTTCCGGTGTCTCCCCGGCCGGCCGCTCCTTCACGCCGAGCGCATCCGCGAGGCGCATTTTCGCCGAGCCCGGGCGCAGAGGCTTCTGCTGGCTCTCGTGAGGCGCCCAGCCGGACAGCCAGACGATCTCGAACGTGGCAGGCAGGCGCCCGTCGGGATCCGCGAAGCGCTCCGCATAGAGAGCGGCCGCCCGCATGAGCGTGGCGCGGCGCAAGGGGGTTTTCCGCCGGTCCACGAGAGCGTTGGTCAGCCCCATCTGGCGCAGGTCCCGCATGAGCGCGAAGGGATCGCCGTAGCGCACCCGCACGATCTCCGAATCCGCCACCGGCAAGGCGAAGCCCGCCCGCTGCAGCAAGCCTCCGAGATCGCGCATATCCGCGAAGGGCGCCACCCGGGGGCTGACGCCTCCCTCCAGCTCCGCCTCCGCCTGGGTGAAGGCCTGGCGCAGCTCGGTCAGGGTCGCGCCACCGAGGAGCGCTCCGATGAAGAACCCGTCGGGCCTGAGCGCCCGGCGGATCTGCACGAGGGCGCCCGGCAGGTCGTTGACGCCCTGGAGCGCCAGGAGGGACACGGCGAGATCGAAGCGCCCGGCTGCGACCGGCAGCCTCTCCTCGTCGCCGAGGACACTCCCCGCCTCCGGGACCGGCGCCACGCGCAGGACATGTTCGGCCCGGCCCGTGCGGCGCAGGAGATCGGCGGCGGCGGCTGTCGGCGTACCCAGGTCGAGGGCCTGCGAAAAGGTCCGCATCACGGGGGCGAGCCGCTCGTCGAGATCGGCGACGGCGCGCTCGAGCAGGAAATCCGCGTAGCCCGAGCGCAGCGCCCGCGCGAGACGGCAGCGGACGAGGGAGCGGTCGAAAACGAGGGGGGCTGTCATGGAACGCCGGTATGGCGCGCAATGGGGCGGGAGCCAAGAAAAATCGCACTCACGAAACGGCCCGCCCCCTCCGGGCGGAGAGATGGCCCGGGCACGGGGCTCCGCTACTCTCGCGTCATGACGGATGTCGCAAAGCGCCTGCGGCTGCGGGCCGGGCCGGCCTGCCGCCGGACCGTGGAGGGCCTGAAGGAGACGCTGCTCGGCCTGCTCTATCCGCCTGCCTGCATCGCCTGCGGCGGGGCGACCGGGGAGCCCCATGCGCTGTGCGCCGCCTGCTGGTCCGGGATCGGCTTCATCGCGCGGCCCTATTGCGAGCGGCTCGGCACTCCCTTCCCGGTCGATCTCGGGCAGCCGCTTCTCTCGCCCGCCGCCATCGCGGACCCGCCGGTCTTCGGCCGGGCCCGGGCCGTCGCGCGCTACGACGGGACCGCGAGCGCGCTGGTGCACCGGCTCAAATACGGCGACCGGCCGGAGCTCGCCCGGGCCATGGGCCGGATGATGGCCCAGGCCGGAGGGGAGCTTCTGGGGGAGGCCGACCTCATCGTCCCGGTCCCGCTCCACCGCTGGCGCCTGTGGCGGCGGCGCTTCAACCAGGCCATGGCCCTGGCGGGCGTCGTCGCCCGGACGAGCGGCGTGCCCTGCGACCCCTTCCTCCTCGTCCGCGTGAAGCGGACCCGGCAGCAGGTGGGCCTGACCCGGACGCAGCGGCAGGAGAACCTTCAGGGCGCCTTCCATGTCCCGCCGGAGGCGCGGGCACAGCTCAAGGACCGGCAGGTGGTTCTCGTGGACGATGTGCTCACCACCGGCGCTACGGCGAATGCGGCCGCGCGGGCGCTCCTGCGTGCCGGCGCCGCCACGGTCGACGTGCTGGCCTTCGCTCGGGTCGTGACGGAGGCGTGAAGGATGCCTATATGCAGGGCGTTCCAGGAGAAAGGCCCGACATGCCCCCGATCACGATCTACTCCAAGAGCTGGTGCCCCTATTGCGCCGCCGCCAAGAGGCTTCTCGACGAGAAGGGCGCCGCCTACACGGAGATCGACATCGAGGCCGAGCCGGAGCGGCGCGCCGAAATGGTCCAGAAGGCCGGCGGACGCACCACCGTGCCGCAGATCTTCATCGGCGACCGCCACGTGGGCGGCTGCGACGACCTTTATGCCCTGGACGAGAAAGGTCAGCTCGAGGCCTTGTTGCAGGCCTGACGGAGACCCGCACCCCATAACCGTTCCGGCGTCACCGCCACCCGAGCGAGCCGGTTCTCCGGCTTGCATTCGGGATCGACTTACGCTCTTGAACAGGCAAGACTTGAACAGAGAAGACTTCGATAGGGAAGACTTGGCCAGGCAGGACATTGCCCCCATCTTGAAGAGGACATGATCAAGTACGCTCTGGCCTGCGACCAGGCCCACGAATTCGAAAGCTGGTTTCCGTCGAGCGAGGCCTATGAGGCGCAGCGCACGCGCGGCCTCGTGACCTGCCCCTATTGCCAGTCGGACAAGGTGGAGAAGCAGATCATGGCGCCCTCCGTCGGCCGGACCGACAAGGCCGCCGATCGTCCCCCCGCGCCGGAGCCGCAGGCGGTCGCCATGCTGTCCGACAAGGAGCGGCAGATCCGCGCCATGATCCGTGCCGTGCGCGAGCACGTGATGCAGAATTCCGAGAACGTCGGCAAGGGCTTCGCCGAGGAGGCCCGCAGGATCCATTACGGCGAGGCCGAGGAGCGCGCGATCTACGGGGAGGCCGAACCGGCCGAGGCCCGCGCTCTCATCGAGGAAGGCATCGACGTGCTGCCCCTTCCGGCCATCCCCGACGACCGGAACTAAGGCGCTTCAACATTTCGGCACAGCCAGGAGCGTTATTTGATACGATATATAATATGCACATCAGCAATGGCCCTGCTGCTGTCTCTGTCGCAACCTGCCCAGGCACAGGAAAAGGCGAACACCACCTGTATCTGGGGCTTGTTCAAGGTCATTCAGGCCTTCGAGAGAATCTGCCACTCTGACGAACAGTCAGACTATCGGACAGCCCTCGATGAGAGTGTTACGCTGCTTGAGAAGCGTACTCAGGAATTGGGAATGGTGCAGGATTTCGAGACCGTTGTTGATAAACCCTCGAAGCTGTTCAAAGACCTCCTTGATCGTGAACCCGATCAATGCCGGCAAGGTCACATCTTTCAAATGGCGCAGCAGGCACGGGCAAAGGGTGTTGAAAAGCTGCGTGCAGAAATTGCCCGGATCGTTGCCGTTACGAGAGAAAACCAGCTCACCGGCTGCCTTTGATCCTTTTATTTTTGGCTCCTCTCAATGATGGTGGAAGCTCCACGAGCCAACCAAAGAGGTCGCCGTGACGGTCTTCTTCACCAGCGACACCCATTTCGGCGACCCGCGGGTGCTCAGGATCGACAGGCGTCCCTTCGCGAACATTCCCGAGCACGACGAGGCCCTGATCGACCGCTGGAACGAGGCCGTGGGACCGCAGGACGAGGTCTGGCATCTGGGCGATTTCGCCCTCCACGTCAGGCCGGGCCGGGTCGAGGAGCTGCTCGCCCGGCTCCATGGCCGCAAGCACCTGATCACCGGCAATAATGACGGCTCCGAAACGCTTTCCGCCGCCGGATGGGCGAGCGTGCAAGCCTATGCGGAGCTCCAGCTGGGCGGCCACGGCCTGGTTCTCTGCCATTACGCCTTCCGCACCTGGAAGAACATGGGACGCGGCTGGATCGACCTGCACGGGCATTCCCACGGCAAGCTCAAGCCCCAGACGCGCCAGTTCGACGTGGGCGTCGACGCATGGGATTACCGCCCCGTCACCCTGGAGAAGATCCTGAGTTCCTCCCGGATTCGTCATCGCAAAACTCTGCCTTGAGGGTTCCCCTCCCGCGCCCCTCGCCCTAGGACGGGGTTCTGAACGATGGGGAGATGCGGATGGACAGGGAACGGGGAAGCGGACGGCGCGTCTCGCTGATGCGGAGGTTCTTCGACAGCGAAGCGTCCGGCGGCATCCTCCTGATGGGCGTCACGGTCGTGGCTCTCGCGATCGCCAACTCGCCTCTCGCGGACGCCTATTTCGCGATCCTCAAGACCTATGTCCTCGGCCTGAGCGTCCTGCACTGGATCAACGACGGCCTCATGGCCGTGTTCTTCCTGCTCGTGGGGCTCGAGATCAAGCGCGAGTTCCTCGACGGGCAGCTCTCCACTTGGCCGCGCCGGGTACTGCCCGGGATCGCGGCCCTCGGCGGCATGGTCGTGCCGGCCCTCGTCTACACGGCCGTGACCTGGAGCGATCCGGCCTTGAGGGCCGGCTGGGCGATCCCGGCCGCCACGGACATCGCCTTCGCGCTCGGCGTCCTGACCCTCCTGGGGCCGCGGGTCCCGACCTCGCTGAAGATCTTCCTGACGGCGCTCGCCATCCTGGACGATCTCGGCGCCATCGTGATCATCGCGCTGTTCTACACGAGCGGGCTCGCCCTGCCGATGCTGGGTCTCGCCGGGCTGTGCCTCGTGGCCCTCATCGTCCTCAACCGGTTCGGGACCACATCCCTCCTGCCCTATCTGGCCGTCGGCGCCCTGCTCTGGTTCTTCGTGCTGCAATCGGGCATCCACGCGACCCTCGCGGGCGTCGCCCTCGCGATGACCATTCCGCTTCATCCCGAACCCAAGAAGACCCGGGCCGAGGATTCGCCCCTGCATCGGCTCGAACACACGCTCCAGCCTTGGGTCGCCTACGGGATCATCCCGGTCTTCGGCCTCGCCAATGCGGGCCTGTCCTTCGCGGGCCTGTCCCTGGCGTCCCTCGTGGCGCCGCTGCCGCTCGGGGTGGCCCTGGGCCTGTTGGTGGGCAAGCAGGTCGGCGTCTACGGCTCCGCCTGGCTCGCCGTGCGCCTCGGCCTCGCGGACATGCCGGCCGGGGCCTCCCGCCTGCAGTGCTACGGGGTCGCGCTCCTGTGCGGGATCGGCTTCACCATGAGCCTCTTCATCGACGCCCTCGCGTTCGGGGACCGGGCCGACCTGGTCGATTCCGCCAAGATCGGTGTGCTCGCCGGGTCCTTCCTGTCGGCGCTCGCGGGCTTCCTGGTCCTGCGCTTCGCGCCCAGGGCCGCGCCTCAGCTGCGGGCCGCGACGAGCATATAGTTGACGGCCGTGTCGGACGAGAGGGCCCAGGCGCCGGTGAGCGGGTTATAGGCCACGCCCGTCAGATCCTCGACTGCGAAGCCCGCTCCGCCGAGGGCCGCCTCCAGCTCCTGCGGGGTCACGAACCTGTCCCATTCGTGGGTGCCCCGGGGCAGCCAGCCGAGCAGGTATTCGGCGCCCACGATGGCGAGCGCGAAGGAGCGCAGGGTCCGGTTGAGGGTCGCCATGACCAGCGCCCCGCCAGGCTTCACGGCCTGCCCGCAGGCGGACACGAAGGCCTGCACGTCGGCCACGTGCTCCACCACCTCCATGGCGAGCACCAGGTCGTAGCTCTCGCCCCGGGCCGCCACTGCCTCGACCGTCTCGTTACGGTAATCAACGGAGAGTCCCGCCCGCTCCGCATGGAGCCGGGCCACGGACACGTTGGTCGGCGCAGGGTCGAGCCCGGTCACCCGGGCGCCGAGCCGGGCCAGGGGCTCCGAGAGCACGCCGCCGCCGCAGCCCACGTCGAGGATGCTCAGGCCCTCCAGGGAGCGGGCGGAGCGCGGATCGCGGCCGAACCGGCGGCAGGCTTCGTCCCGGATATAGGCCAGGCGGACCGGATTGAAGCGATGCAGAACCTTCATGGGCCCCTTGGGGTCCCACCAGGTCGCAGCGATCTTCTCGAATCGGGCGACCTCGGCCGGGTCGATGGTGGTGCTGGCGCCGTCGGCCATGATGAACTCCTGTGCTCCCTCCCGGCCCTCGCCTCCCCGGAGGGAAACGGAGAGGCGCATCGACGATAGCCGAGGCCTTCCGGCTTTGCGACCTCCGCTAAGCCCCCGCCTGCGCTCCCGCAAGGGGGAGGATCGCAAAACGGTGCGTTGACAGGGCGCTACCCCACAGTCATGTATGGGCGCCTTCCGCTCCCGGCGGAGAGGCGCGTTCCTCCTCCTGCTCGGCCTCATGAATCCCATGCCTCGTCTCGTCATGAAGTTCGGCGGCACCTCCGTCGCCAATGTTGAACGCATCCGCAACGTGGCGCGGCACGTCAAACGCGAGGTCGAGGCCGGCTACGACGTGGCCGTGGTGGTCTCGGCCATGTCGGGCAAGACCAACGAGCTCGTCGGCTGGGTCAAGGACGCCTCGGCGTTCTACGATTCCCGGGAATACGACACGGTCGTCGCCTCCGGCGAGCAGGTGACCTCGGGCCTCCTGGCCATCGCGCTGCAGGAAATGGGCCTGAAGGCCCGCTCCTGGCAGGGCTGGCAGATCCCCATCATGACCTCGGACGCCCACGGCTCGGCGCGAATCGCCGCCATCGACGGGACCGGCATCCTCCAGGCCTTCGGCCGCGACCGGGAAGTGGCCGTGGTCTCCGGGTTCCAGGGCCTGCATCAGCCGACCCAGCGCATCACCACCCTCGGACGGGGCGGCTCTGACACGAGCGCCGTGGCCCTCGCGGCCGCGATCCAGGCGGAGCGCTGCGACATCTACACGGACGTGGACGGCGTCTACACCACCGACCCGCGGATCGTCTCCAAGGCGCGCCGCCTCGACAAGGTGTCCTACGAGGAAATGCTGGAAATGGCGTCGCTGGGCGCCAAGGTGCTCCAGGTGCGCTCGGTCGAGCTCGCCATGATGCACCGGGTCCCGACCTATGTCCGCTCCAGTTTCGACGATCCCGCCGACCCGAAGCTCGGCACCCTCATCTGCGACGAGGAAGACATCATGGAACAGCAGGTTGTCACGGGCATTGCCTATTCGCGTGACGAAGCCCAGATCACGCTGCGGAATGTCGCGGACAAACCGGGCATCGCGGCCTCGATCTTCGTGCCTCTGGCGGAGGCCAACATCAACGTGGACATGATCATCCAGGTGGTGTCCGACGACACGACCACCACGGACATCACCTTCACGGTCCCGGCCGCCGACTATGAGCGCGCCTGTGCGGTGCTGAACCAGCACAAGGACGAGATCGCCTTCAAGAACCTCCAGGGCGCCACGGACGTCGTGAAGGTCTCGGCCATCGGGGTCGGCATGCGCAGCCACGCGGGCGTGGCGGCCCGGGCCTTCAAGGCACTCGCCGACAAGGGCATCAACATCCGGGCCATCACGACCTCGGAGATCAAGTTCTCGGTTCTCATCGACTCGGCCTACACGGAGCTTGCGGTGCGCACGCTCCACTCGCTATACGGCCTTGATCAAGCCTGATTGACGGCCAGTCCATGAGGCTGCGACACTCACCATAAGAAGCCGGCGGCTCCGCCCGTCGGCCAACCAGGACGGGAATTCGAAAGCTCATGCCAAGCGCCCCCGGCGGTCCGCGCCTTCTGCTGCGCCGCCTCCGCGAGATCATGGCGGAGCCGGTGGGGGCTCAGGACCGCCTCGACAAGATCGTCGTCCTGATCGCCGCCAACATGGTGGCCGAGGTCTGCTCCGTCTACGTGATGCGCGGCGACGGCATGCTGGAGCTGTTCGCGACCGAGGGCCTCAACCGGGAGGCCGTGCACCGCACCACCATGCGCTCCGGCGAGGGCCTCGTGGGCCTGATCGCGGCCACCGCCGAGCCCCTGTCCCTGTCGGACGCGCAGAGCCACCCGGCCTTCTCGTACAAGCCCGAGACCGGCGAAGAGATCTACCACGCCTTCCTGGGCGTGCCGCTCCTGCGGGCGGGCAACACCCTCGGGGTCCTGGTCGTCCAGAACCGCACCCACAGGGTCTACGCCGAGGAGGAGATCGAGGCCCTCCAGACCACCGCCATGGTCCTGGCCGAGATGATCGCCGCTGGGGAACTCCAGGCCCTGGCGCCGGTCGAGACCGGCATCGCCCTGCGCCGGCCGGTCCATTCCAAGGGCACCGCCCTGGCGGACGGGGTCGGCCTCGGCTACGTGGTGCCCCACGAGCCGCGGGTGGTGGTCAAGAACCTGATCGCCGAGAATGTCGAGGCGGAGCTGCAGCACCTCGAACATGCCATCGCGGACGTGCGCGCCTCCATCGACGAGCTGATCGAGCGGGGCGACGTGGCCCATCACGGCGAGCACCGGGAGGTGCTGGAGACCTTCCGCATGTTCGCCCATGACCAAGGCTGGCTGCGGCGCATGCGCGAGGCCGTGATCTCCGGCCTGACCGCGGAAGCCGCCGTGGAGCGGGTGCAATCCGACAACCGCGCCCGGATGCAGCGCCAGATGGACCCCTATCTGCGTGAGCGCCTGCACGACCTGGACGACCTCGCCAACCGGCTGCTGCACCGCCTCGTCGGGCGCGACCTGGTGGCCGAGCGGGGCTCCCTGCCCGAGAACGCCATCCTTGTGGCCCGCTCCATGGGACCGGCGGCGCTCCTCGACTACGACCGCTCGCGCCTGCGCGGCCTCGTCCTCGAGGAGGGCGGGCCGACCAGCCATATCGCCATCGTGGCCCGGGCGCTCGGAATCCCGGCCGTGGGCGAGGTGGCGAACGCCACGTCCCTCACCGAGCAGGGCGATGCGATCATCGTGGACGGGGCGGCCGGCGAGGTGCAGATCCGCCCGACCCCGGACGTGGAGGCGGCCTATGCCGAGAAGGCGCGCCTGCGCGCCCGCCGGCAGGAGCAATACCTCAAGCTGCGCGACGTGCCGGCCGTCACGAAGGACGGCGTCCCGATCACGCTCCAGCTCAATGCAGGCCTCCTGGTGGACCTGCCGCATCTGGCCGAGACCGGCGCGGAGGGCGTCGGCCTGTTCCGCACGGAGCTGCAGTTCATGATCGCGGAGCGGATGCCGACCGCGACCGAGCAGCAATCCCTCTACAGCGCCGTGGTGGCGGCGGTGGGCGACCTGCCGGTAACGTTCCGGACCCTCGATATCGGCGGCGACAAGATACTGCCCTACATGAACGCCATCGAGGAGGAGAACCCGGCCTTAGGCTGGCGCGCCATCCGCATCGGGCTCGACCGGCCGGGCCTGCTGCGGGTGCAGATCCGCGCGCTCTTGAAAGCCGCCGGCGGACATCCCCTGAAGATCATGTTCCCGATGGTCGCGACCTGCGACGAGTTCATCCGCGCGAAGCGGATCGTCGAGCGGGAAAAGGCCCACCTGTCGCGCCACGGCTACACCCTGCCGAGCGACCTGAAGCTCGGGGCCATGCTGGAGGTGCCCTCCCTCCTGTTCCAGCTCAAGGAGATCTGCGCGGTCGCCGACTTCCTGTCCATCGGCTCCAACGACCTGATGCAGTTCCTTTTCGCGAGCGACCGGGAGAACCGCCGGGTGGCGGACAGGTTCGACCCCCTGAGCCCGCCCATGCTGCGGGCCCTCAAGATGGTAGTGGACGAGGCCGCCTCCACGAACTGCCAGCTGACCGTCTGCGGCGAGATCGGCGGACGGCCCCTCGAGGCCATGGCGCTGATCGGTCTCGGCTTCCGGTCCCTGTCCATGTCTCCGGCCGCCATCGGCCCCGTGAAGGCCATGCTGCTGGCCGTCGATGCGGGCCGCATTGGCGCCTTCATCCGCGAGGAGCTGGAGCATTGCGGGGGCGGCGATACGCTGCGCCCCAAGCTTCTCCACTTCGCGGAAAGTCATGGTATTCCGATCTGATGTCGATTTCGCCTCCCTCTGACCGCCTGGACGCCATCCTGGCCCGTCACGACATTGTGACGGCGACGCTCAACGCCGCGACCGATGCCGAGACCATCGTGTCGCTCTCGCGCGAATTGTCCGAGCTGGACGACGTCGTGGCGGCGATCCGGGCCTACCGCGCCATGGAAGAGAACCTCTCGGGGCTCGAGGCCATGCTGGAGGATTCCGATCCCGAGATGCGGGCCCTCGCCGGCGAGGAGCTGCCCCGGGCGCGGGAGGAGCTGGAAAAGGCCGCCCAGACCCTGCGCCTCATGCTGCTGCCCAAGGACGAGGCGGACGAGAAGAGCGCTATCCTCGAAATCCGCGCCGGCACCGGCGGCGATGAGGCGGCCCTCTTCGCCGGGGATCTCCTGCGCATGTACACCCGCTATGCCGACCTGAAGGGCTGGAAGGTCGAGATCGTGTCCGAAAGCGAGGGCACGGCGGGCGGCTACAAGGAGGTCGTGGCCGAGGTGAAGGGGCGCGG
>Ga0065721_10004089_pt1 | contig 42694 bp, 38 predicted proteins | sample Mesricmetagenome_FD_59108 | JGI IMG/M metagenome (GOLD analysis project Ga0065721, IMG submission 59108) | Mesophilic microbial community from rice straw/compost enrichment Sample: eDNA_1 v2 (version 2) | ecosystem: Engineered > Solid waste > Grass > Composting > Bioreactor | place: USA: Davis... | reverse complement strand
TCCTGATCAGCCACGACATCCACGATGTGTTCGATCTCGCTGACCGGGTCTTCGTGATGAAGAATGGCAAGGTTGTCGGTCATGCACGCACGCAAGATGTCACCAAGGACGAGGTGCTCGGCATGATCATTCTCGGCAAGGTACCGCCTGGCGCAACCGCAGGTCCCGGCGCGATGGCGGTTGCCTGAGGCCGACGCACTGGAACTTCCCTCGAAGTCTCGCCATTGACGTCTACAATGGCAGCTGAATATCCGAATACGCCTGACGGCCGGTATTTCATCGTTCGCGGACGTCTCTGGCGCCGAAGCAATCCTGCGCTCACCGAGGAGGAGCGTGAGCACCTCGTGAAAGAACTCATGTCCGCGCGTCGCGCGGTTCGCGATGCGAAACACGATGAGCACGCTATGGCACAAGCTCGCAAGGACGTCGACAAGGCGAAAGTAGCGTTAGGTGAACGCGGGCCAGTCTGGTGGAGTGACGGCGTTCCAGATCTCAACCGGCACCTGGTGAAGAACACGTCCTATGCGGCTTGGTTTGACGGTTTGCTCAAAGGCAGCGACACCCCGCAGAACGACGAGGCGAAGGGTAAACCCTGATAACATGAAGACCCGTCAGCCGCTCATCCTGGCGGCCCAAATAGAAGACGGTGACCTTGAGCCGTTCGACGTCTTAAGGCGGGCACATTTTCCGGCGGAACGGAATTTCCTGCGCGCGCACCTGACAATGTTTCATCGACTGCCGGGCGAGCATCTGGAGCGGATCATCGGAGCACTACAGAACGTTACCTCAGAGGCTTCGCCGATCTCAGCCGAGGTAGCAGGGATCCGCCATCTTGGCCAAGGCGTGGCCTTCATCATCGAGAGCGCCGACCTATACAAGGTCCACGCGGAACTGAGATCGATTTTCCTGCCCTGGCTCGGCGGACAGGACCTGCAGAAGTGGCGACCGCACATCACGATCCAGAACAAGGTTGCCCGGCAATCGGCGGATGCGCTTTACCGCACATTGTCTGAAGGCTTCGAGCCAAGCCAGATCACCATCATCGGCCTCGATCTCTGGCACTATATGAATGGCCCGTGGAAGCACGAAGCCACCATTATGTTCTAGCGTTTGTTTTCCTGGATCAGCAGTTCCAGAGCGCGGACCGCAGTTGGATAACCCGTCGCTCCCAATCCGGCCATCACCGTTGTTGCGGTCATTGAAACGTAGGACCGATGATAGATCGTCTCGCGACGGTGCACATTGCTGATGTGGAATTCGATGATCGGTCCCCTGAACATCTTGAGCGCATCGAGAAGCGCGAGCGACGTGAAGGTAAACGCGGCCGGATTGATGATGATGCCGGCCCCCTCGTCGATCGCCTCATGCACCCAGTCGATCAGCTTTTCTTCGCTGTTCGTCTGCCGGAACTCCACCGGCCTCTCGCCCGCCGCCTCACGGCACCAAGCTTCGACTTCAGCGAGCGTCGTGGTGCCGTAGATTTCAGGTTCACGCTTTCCGAGCCTGTTCAGGTTCGGGCCGTTCAGGATGTAGATCGGTTTCATGAGATTATCCCTGGTAGCCGAGCAGGCGCGGCAGCCACAGCACAAAGTCGGGCACGAAGGTGATGATGATCAGGGACACCACCATCCACAGGATGAATGGCATCGCATCGCGGATGATGTCCTTGACCGGCGCACCCGAGATATTGGTCATGATGAAAAGAAGCAGTCCATACGGCGGCGTCACCAAGCCGAGCATGATGTTCACCACGACCACCACACCGAAATGCACCATGTCGATTCCAAGCGCCTGAGCCGTCGGAATGAAGACCGGCACGATGATCAGCAGGATTGCCGTCCCCTCTAGTACGCAGCCGAGAAGCAGCAGCAACACGTTCACGAGAATGAGGAAGCTCGTCGGGCTAAGGTCCCAACTGGTCAACATTACCTTGATCGTCTCGGGAATATTCTCGATCGTCACGACGTAGTTGAACACCAGCGAACCGGCGATCAGCAGACCGATTGAGGCCGACGACTTGGCGCTGAGCAACGTCGAGTCGTAGAAGGCTCCCCAGGAAATGCTGCGGTAGATAACAAGCGAGATGACTAGGGCATAAGCGGCCGCAAGCGCTGCCGCTTCCGTCGGCGTGGTGATGCCGGTGTAGATGCATCCGAGCAGCACGACGGGCATCATCAAGGCTGGGAATGCGCGCAACGTGATGCGCGGAATCTCGCGAAGTGCCACCGGCTCTTCAACCGGAAAGTTCTTCCGGTGCGCGGTGATGGCCACCTGCACCATCTGCAGCGCCGCCATCAGGAGCCCCGGCACCATACCCGCAATGAAAAGGTAGCCGATCGAGGCATCCGAAACGAGCGCATAGATCACCATCGGGATCGACGGCGGGATGATTGGGCCGACAACGGAGGTCACGGCGGTTAGCGCTGCAGCGTAGCTCGGCGTGTAACGACCATTCTTCGTCATCATTGCCTGCATCATGCGGCCGCTACCGGCAGCGTCAGCGACCGCCGATCCGGACATGCCTGCAAAGACGATGCTCTGCACGATGTTGACATGCGCAAGCCCGCCGCGGAAGCGGCCGACGAGCACGTTGCAGAAGGCGAGCAGTCGCTCGGTCATTGAGCCGATATTCATGAACTCTGCGGCGAGGATAAAAAGCGGCACCGACAGGATTACGTAGTTGGAATACATTCCGTTCAGGAACTGCTCGGCGACGGTGCCCATGTCTGCACCTGCAAGATAGAGGTAAAGAATGGAGCCCGCCATCATAGACAGCCCGATGGGAAGGCCGAGAAACGCCAGTGCCGTGATGATAATGAGGGCGATCGAAAAGGGGCTGGTCAGGTTCATACGCCGGAGCCTGCTTTTGTAGGATCGAAAGCTTCCGGTGCCTTGCCTCGAACAGCAAGGACAGCGAGCCACATGTAGCGCACGATCATCGCGATCGCGAAGACGACATAAATCGAGTAGAGGTAGTCGAAGCGGATCTTCAGGTAGGCAGTGCTTTCGACCTTCATGAAGGTCACGTAGTCGATGACCCCGGGCAGGGAGACCCCGAACAGCGCCACGAGCGCGCCCGCGCAGATCAATTGCATTACCCGGCGTGCATTGTTGCTGGCACTTGCCCAGAAGAAGTCAAAGCGGATCTCTTCGACCTCGCGGATGACGAAAGCCGATCCGAAAAGGACGATCCAGATCCAGAGGACGACGCTGAGCTCATTGGTCCAGCCGATCGACAGGTTCAGCATGTAGCGGAACACGATCTGCAAAACAAAGACCACAAACATCGCGAGCAACATCAGCGCGAGAACGTTCTCCGCTCTCCGCCTTAGCCAGGCGCCCGCTTTTGAAAGCCTGTGCTTCATCGCCACCCCTCCCCCATGGTTTCCAATGAACAGGCCGGGCGGTTACCGCACCGGCCTGTTCTGCAGCATTCAAAGCTCTCGTTTAAACACGATCAGATGGCCGCGACCTTTTCCAGGATCCCCTGCGGCCAAGACTTTGCCAGATCCGAAGCCAGGTACTTCTCCTGCGCGAACTTGCGGAAGGCGTCGACGTCCGGCTCGTAGATGTCGAGCCCGGCCGCCTTGAACTCCTCGACCAGCGTCTTTTCCTGTGCCAGGTGCTGGTCTTCGCTCCACTTCATCGCCTTGTCGGCAGCGGCCTGCAATTCCTTCTGCTGTTCCGGGCTCATGTCCTTCCAGACCTTGCTGGAGATCGTCAAAAGGTCGTAACCGATGAGGTGCGACGTCAGGACGATCTGCGACATGACTTCGTAGAACTTCATGTTCTTGACGTTTGGCAGCGGGTTGTCCTGCCCGTCGATGGCGCCGGTCTGCAGGCCGGTATAAACTTCGGCATAGGCCATCGGCGTCGGGTTGGCGCCGATCGCGCTTCCCAGGAACTGCCAGGCATCGCCACCCGGCATGCGCAGCTTGATACCTGCCATGTCGGCCGGAGTGGTGATCTTCTTGTTCGGCTTCAAGCCGACCTGACGCGCGCCAAAATAGGTCGGACCAAGGATCGTCACGCCGAGCTTCTCATCGGCCATCTTCTTGAATTCGGCACCCGTCTCGCTCTGGAAGAACTTCGTGACGTGCTGCGCATCGCGGAACAGGTAGGCCGAGGTTAGAACGGACCACTCGGGAATCTGGTTCGAGATATCCTGCGGTGAGATGTTGCCCATCTGCAGGTTGCCACGCTGGATGGCCACGAGTTCGGTGCCCTGCTTGAAGAGGTTACCGCCGTAATAGGGCTCCAGCTTGAACGAGCCGCTGATGTCCTCAGCCAACATTTTCGTCATCTGTGCGCGAATGTCCTGCTCCGAGAACACTGCTGAGAACTTCAGCACAGGCTTATCCTGCGCCAGGGCCGGCAGCGAGAACGCAGCCGTCGTTGCAAGCGTGGCACCAAGTAAGCCACGACGGGTGATATTGGTCGTCATCGGGTTCTTCCTCCTCCTAGCCGGCGCTTTGAGCACTCGGCATCCTCCAATAAGCTTCCTCAAGCTCGATTTAGTGTACGAAATAGTCCGTTTATGTCAACGCCGCACTTTTCATCATCCTAGTAACGCCGAGAAAATTGGTCAACGCCGATTTACCCCATCGATTTTATTTCATATGATATTATTCGGTACATCGGAGGAAGTGATCGGTGAGCGAAGTGTCCGCGACCGTCGCAGAAGCGGCGTTGAGCTTAATACGGCAGGACATCATTTCCGGTGCACTGCCTCCAGGTTCCAAGATCAAGCTGGAGCAGGCACGCGCGCGTTATTCCGCTAGCGTATCGACGCTTCGGGAAATCTTGAACAGACTGGTCGCCGACGGCCTCGTTGTTGCAGAAGGACAGCGGGGCTTCGAAGTAAGCCCGGTTTCACAGAAGAACCTAATCGAACTTGGCGATTTGCGCCTTCTCCTTGAGGGTCACGCCATTGCGCTGTCGTTCGAAGCTGGCGACTTGGACTGGGAGGCCCGAGTGGTCGCCGCCCATCACAAGCTCTCGGCCATTGAGCGCCAGCTTCTCGAGGGTGACGGAACACGGACGGCAGACTGGGTGCGCTACGACTGGGAGTTTCACCAAGCCTTGGTCTCCGCCTGCCAATCGCAGACACTCATAGCGACCCTGTCGTCCGTCTTCGACCGCTTTCTTCGTTACCATCTCCTGGCCGAAAGCTTTCGGGGAAAACCAGTGGTCGATGACCACCGGCTTCTGTTCGAACTCGCTATGAAACGAGATGTTGCCGGAGCGCAGAACATGCTGGCCCGCCACATCCGCAACGGGACCGAACACGTCATCAAGAGCGGACGCATCCGCTAGACGAACACCGCTTTAGACTCAGCCTACTCCCTTGGCAGGCCGCCGGGACGCATTTGCTTCTTCAAAGCCGCGATACGGAAGATCGCGTTCGGTGCGCCGTAGCCATGATAGCCGCGGCGTTCAACGATTTCGAAGAAGAAGCCTTCACCGAAGGTGCTGCTGTAGAGCTGGAGATACTCGCCGTGCTCATCCTGATCGTAAAGGATGTTTTCCGCTTTGAGCCGCTCCGTCAGCTCAGGATCTAGCCCGAACCGCGCTTCAACGTCGCCATAATAGTTAGGCGAGATCGGCAGCGGCCGGAAACCGTTCTGGCGCAGCGCCGCAGCGGTCGCGAAAATGTCCCTGGTTTCGAACGCGAGATGCTGCACGCCCGAACCGAAGGTTTCTGCAATGAAACGCCCGGCAAGCGTGCGGCGGTTCTCGGCGCCGTTCAATGTCAGGCGCAGATCGCCGCTATCGTTCTCGACCACCTGGCTTCGCACCACGCCAGAGGGGTCGATGATGTCCACCATGGGCGTCTTATGCGCTTCAAAAATCGAGGTGTAGAACAACAGCCAGGTGAGCATCTCGTCGTAAGAAACGGTCTGCGCGATATGGTCGACCCGCTCCAGGTTTGCAGCGACGAGGACCGCGGCTTCGTCCTCGACCGGAATGAAATCGATCTCAGAGAAGCGACCGAGGTCGCTTCTCGTATCGATCAGGTAGATCAGCCCGCCGCCGACACCATGGATGGCGGGGATATCGACCTCCCCCTCCCCGACCGGCTGCCTGAAGGGCTCTGCACCGAGCGCCACCGCACGAGCCAGCGCATCTTGGGCGTTCTCGACCTCCAACGCCATGGCATAGGCAGATGTGCCGTGAACGGCGAAGGATGTGTTGGCGAACCCCTTCTCTTCGGTGTTCACCAACAGGCGGATGTCGCCTTGGCTGTACAGTGCCACTTTCTTGCTGCGATGGATCTTGGTCTTCCGGAAACCCAGCGTCTTGAGGATCGCGATGAGGTTGGCCGCGTCTGTCTCGTCTGTCGTGAACTCGACGAAACCAACGCCCTTCACCTTGGCGCGGTCCGGCATCGGTGGGACGTTGAGCCCTTTGGAATTGGGCAGACGGCGCACCTGGTCCCCAAGATAGATCAGGGAGCGGTGACCATCCGCCGCGATCGACCGGGTCGAACCGCCGCGGAACTGGTCGTTGAAGATCTCAAGCGAGAAATAGCCATCATAGCCAGTTTCTGCGATTGCGGCTGTAAAGGCCGTCACCGGCAGATCCCCCTCGCCAGGCATGTTGCGGAAGTGCCGGGACCAATACAGGAGATCCATGTCGATGAGCGGCGCATCCGCCAGTTGAACGATGAAGATCTTGTCCTTCGGGATTGATCGGATCGAGTTGATATCGATCTTGCGCGACAGCGTGTGAAAGCTGTCGAGGATCAGGCCGATATTCGGATGGTCGGCGCGACGCACGATCTCCCAGGCATCACGGTGATCGTTGATGTGGCGCCCCCAAGCCAGAGCCTCGTAGCCGACACGCAGGCCACGCTTTGCCGCCCGTTCCCCAAGCTCGCGAAAATCATCCGCGGCGCGATCAATGCCGCCAAGCGAGACGGGCGAGACATTGGAGCAGACGAGTACAAGGTCGGTGCCCAGTTCCTGCATCACATCGAACTTGCGTTCGGCGCGATCAAAGGTGCGTTGCCGGTGCGATGGCGGCATGCCCTCGAAATCCCGGAACGGCTGGAAGAGCGTGATCTCAAGCCCGAAGTCGCGCACCATCTTGCCGACGTCACGCGGGCTGCCGTCGAAGGCGAGAAAGTCATTCTCGAAGATTTCGACCCCGTCAAAGCCCGCCTTGGCTATCGCTTCCAGCTTCTCCGGCAATTCACCGCTGATGGATACGGTGGCAATGGAGGTCTTCATGGTGCTTGCTTGCCTTCAGCTCGTCAGCGTCTTGAAATGGTCTAGCATGCGTTGTTCATCCGGCTCGCGCCCCGTGAAAAGCCGAAAGGCTCCCACAGCCTGGAACACGGCCATGCCGCCGCCGTTCAACACGCGACACCCGATGCGGGACGCTTCCTTCAGAAGCTCGGTTTCCAACGGGAAATAGACGATCTCGGCGACCCAATGCGCCGGCTGCAGAAGATGGGCGGGCAGAGGAAGGCCAGGATAGTTCTCCATTCCCGTAGGCGTGGCGTGGATGAGCCCGCAGGTATCCTCCATCGCCTCCTCGACCTGAGCGCAGGCGACAACCTGAGCCTGCGGGAAGAGGGCCGTCATTTTTTCAGCCAGTTGCTCGGCACGCTCGATTTCGCGATCGACCACCATGAGCTTTTGCAGCCCCAGGGACAGGATCGCGTAGGCTGTTGCCACACCGGCACCGCCTGCACCCAACTGAACAGCCGAGCGGAGATCCGCACCGGGCAGGCCGCGCTTGAAGCTCTGGGCGAAACCCCACCAATCGGTATTGTGTCCGATGCGCTTGCCCTGTTTGAAGACAACAGTATTCACCGCTCCAAGCGAACGCGCGTCGTCCAAGAGTTCGTCCAGGAATGGGATCACCGCCTGCTTGCATGGATGGGTGATGTTAACCCCGGCCAGTCCTCTGGCTTCGGATTCTGACAACAGCTTCGGCAACTGGTCGACCGAAACCTGAAGTTCGTTCAGGTCGATCAGCTGATATTCGTAGCCAAAGCCTTGAGACGCGCCTTCGCGCATGTGCATGGCGGGCGTAAGGGACGCCTGGATGCCTGAACCGATCAGGCCGGCCTTTAGATTTCGTAGAAACGTATCCATCCACATCGAGCGGCGACATCCGGGACATTGCCCAGGCTCGCTGCTTCTCCTCCATGATCGTGGCAGCGGCCGATCAGGTAATGAACGAACTGGTTCGTGTCAATATTGTCAGCGGCGCCCGTTGAATTCCGTGTTTCACCTGAACTATGAACGCTAATGCATCCGGCGCAACCGCGCTGCCATTCGTGTTCTTGGAAAGTGTCCATCATGCCGGCACCGAAAGCCGAAAGCCGAAGAAACGACCCCGACAAGACGAAGGAGGATATTCTCCGCGTTGCAACGGAAGAGTTCTCCGCGCTGGGACTGGCCGGCGGCCGGGTTGATGCGATTGCGGAGCGCACCAAAACTTCCAAGCGGATGATCTATTACTATTTCGGCAGCAAGGAAGGACTTTACCTCGCCGTCCTCGAAAAGGCCTACCGCAAGATCCGCTCCCTTGAGGCAGACCTCGAGCTTTCGGGAATGGCACCGGAAGAGGCGCTGAGGACGCTGATCGCCAGCACCTTTGACCACGATGAAGCCAATCCCGATTTCGTCCGTCTCGTCAGCATTGAGAACATTCATCAGGCGGCACATATGAAGCGGTCGACGGAGATCCGCGACCTCAACATCTCGATCATCGAGACCTTGGCGAACATCCTGAAGCGCGGCAGCAGCGAAGGCGTGTTTCGCGAAGACGTCGATCCCATTGACGTCCATATGATGATCAGCGCCTTCTGTTTCTTCCGCGTTTCGAACCGCTATACCTTCGGCACGATCTTCAGGCGCGACCTTTCGGCACCGGAGCATTACGAGCGGCACAAGACGATGATCTGCGACGCAGTGCTCGCTTATCTGCGTCGCTGATCCGAAGTAAGCCGTCGTCCGCACCTTAAGGCGCCGCTTTCTTCTCGCGCCGACGCTCGCGCGATCTGGCCGCACGCCGCGCGTCACGAAGTTCCTCCAGCGTTGGCTGCCACCAGCCACGTCCACGCTCCTCAGCGGCGGGCGCTGCGCGCGCGGGCCATGTGTGGACCAGTTCTTCAAGCGTGGCGAGGCGCCAGCCTGCCCAGATGTGTTCCGCGCCCGCGTTGGGATCGCGCTCGGCGATCTCATCCCGGCCTACCAGTTCGCCTGTTACTTCCGTGATGACAATAATGCCGTAAGCCGCAGTCGCCACCGGTCTTTCCAATGGCGGCAGGTCGTTACTCGGCAGAGAAATCCGGCGACGGCGCCGCTCCAGCGACTTCTGTTTCGATCTTGCCTCCTCTTCCGTACCCTTACGCGCCTGCGCGCGTTGCCGCCGCTCTTCCGGTTCGTTTCGCTTGGCCGCCGATTCTATTGCTTCCCATCGACGCTGAAGGTCGTCGTAGAATGCGAAAGGCACCTCCCAGCACTTGTCCTCGCCATTCCAGCGTGCAAACGGGATCTGCCTGAGCTCCTCGACCACGGTTCTGGAGAACGGCGTCCTGATCCGAAAACCACGGTCAGATACCGAGAGATATGGACTGAGGATCGGTTCGAACTCGTAGGCGTCGCGACCACGTTCGTCATCGAAAGGCGTCTTGCGGCTCGCTTCTGCTGCAAGCCAGCGGTCAATCCGACGCCGTGCCGTCTTTCCCGGAACCGTCCAGGCCTGCAGCGCGTCGCTCCAGCGGGCGCGGGGAAACGTCTCACGAAACCGCGCAACGCTCATCCGGTCGAATGGAAACGACACCGCTGCCACCGCATGCGGGTGTTCTTCTTCGGCATCCTCTTCATCAGCCATGGTCGTCAAACGAACGGCCAGCGATGCAGTTTCCATCAGCCGAGGCTCGTTTGCAGGAAATCGAGCGCCCTCTCCGCCCCTGCGGGCGCAATCGTGTGTCCGATAGCTGGCATGATTTCCAGATCAACCGCAAAGCCAGCGCGTTTGAGCTGGCTTGCCGCCATCGACGACGCCATTGAAGGGATCGTTCGGTCATCCTTCCCATGAACAAGCAACACCTTTGTCTGCTTGCTCTGGTGTGAGATAGGCATCGGCGCGAGAAGGCCCGCAAAGGAAACCAGCGCGCCAACCTGCCATCGCCCGGTTGCGACAGCGTCGAGCGCGACAATCGCACCCTGGGACACGCCGACAAAGGCGACGCGGTCGTGGCGATCGTTAAAGTCATGCCGCTTGATGATCTCAGCCACGGTTCGGTCAAAGCCATCACGAGCGCAGCGTATGTTGTCGGCTGCCATCGGATTGGCATCTACGCGAAACCACTGGTGCCCATAAGGATGACTGAATGGCGCGTCCGGTGCCTCGAACCTAGCTCCCGTAAGCCTCTCACGCCAGTCCGTTGCCAGCGGCATCAGCTGTGCGCCCGACGCTCCTATTCCGTGGAAGAAAATGATGAGGCTGCTTGAGGTTGACATATCGGTCCTGCATGGTGGCTTAATACAAGCCGAGGGCGCTCGACCCACCACGGGGAGCGCCCTCAAACCCCACGCACGAGATCAACGCGCGGGGAGAGGTCGCGCGAATGTCATGCTCTTGTGGGGCGGCTTGATTTAGATGGTGCTTATGGGAGCTGATCACAAGACCGGGTGACACGATCCCTCGACGTCCGGGAGCGGTTTTTCCCCGGCGATCGCCAAGACGTCGGGGAAATGGCGGGCGGCTCCACGCCACAAAGCTTCTTCGCGTCATCCACGGCACATGAATGCGCAATGACGCCGTTCAATCCCTTCGACGTCAGTTTGTCAGGCGCGTGCCTGTTTTGGCAGCCTTGCGGGCGATGTCGCCGAAGCTTTTCACCAGCGCCGTCATATCGTTGGGCTGGTAATAGTAATCCGCGCTCGTGGCACAGGAGCTCAGCAACGACTGCCCTTTGGAGGGCGCCATGAAGGCAATGGTATAAACCTTGATGCCGTCGTTCTTCGCCTGATTGCAAAGATTGCGCACCTTGGTGTCGATGCTTGAGTTCCACTTGTTGCTGTTACCGGTCATCTCACCGTCCGTCATTAGAACGATGAAGCGCTCGAAGCTGGTGTTGTTCTTCTTGGAATGCTCGGTCACCTCTTTGGGATTTGCCTTTTTCAAGGCGTTGAAGGCGTTGGTCATGGCACCCGTTGCGTCAGTACCGCCGGCAGGTACATCGGGAAGATTGGCGACATAGGACGCCGCTGACGCCGTTCCCCATTTTACCGTCTGTTCGGGTTTGGTCATGTCGTTGTAAGAGACGGCGCCGATGCGGATCAACTCGCTCTGCGGATCGACGGCCTTCAACTCGCTGAACATGCCTGCCGCAGCGGCCTTCAGCGACGCCATCTTGCTCAGGTAGTTATTCACGGTGCGGGTGCAGGTCTTGTAAAAGAACAAGGTGCTGCAGTCATAGGACTCCTGCCTCGTTGGCTGCGCAGGGTTGATGGTGCTCGTCAACTCCTTCATCGACCCCGACTCATCGAGAGCGAGATACATGGACAAGGCATTGCCTTCCCGTCCGCTCTGGCTGTCGCCCGTCACGCTGATCTGCAACGTCTTGAAGCCGAGCGCTCGGCTCAACCCGTTCAGAGGCAGAGGGTAGGTCATCGTCATCCTGACGTTGAAGGTCTGGCCGTTCCCCGAACTGTTCGTCGTAGTGGCACCTACCGTCAGGCCGTTGAGCAAGGCCGCTTCCCTTGCCGCCTTTTCTTCCGGCGTTTCAATGGGCGGCGCGGTGACCTGGTCAGCATGGGAGGTGAAATACCGTTTGGCGAAAGCCTGAGCTTCCGCATCCGTCATGTCCTTGTCACTCATGGCAGAGGCAGTGGCGAGCGCTGCCGCATCCACGAGCGCCTGGAGTTCGGTCTTTTTCTCCAGCGCATTTGTGAAATCGATGGCCACGCCGGCCGTGCCCAAGAGCACCGGCATCAGCAGAGCGGTGGTAATGGCAAAATTACCCGCGCGGTCTCTCACGAGCCGCGTCAATTCTGGCAGGATCATCCTGGCCCCCTAACACATGTTCAAATCATTCGAACAGCGTGGGGGTAACACGACGGGTTGTAGGGATTCCTAACGCCGAGGATCGCATTTTAACGAATGCAGATCTTCTTCAGACAAACAGGATTAGAAGCTGGTTGTTACTGTCGCACTTCCCAAGTCGATACATCGCCCGCTTCAATATGGGACAGCGGTTACATGGCATGACCGGATCTGTCAGCAGCCTGCTCAAGCAGGTTGCTACAGACCAGCCTTATGCCCGCCCGATGGACTTGATGTTCCCGACGAGCTCCATCGCAAGTCGCAATGAGGCCCCGGTTGCCATCACCATCGGCGGCAGGAGCAGCCATTCCAGCGTCCAGGCGGCACCCGAACGCTCCTGCTCATGCACCATCGACTGCTGCATGCCAGATACCTGCACCGCATTGAACCGCGCCAGCGCAACGAGCGCCTCGGCAGCGACCGGGTTCTGCTTATGCGCCATCGCCGACGAACCGCCGCCGCCAGCGAGCACTATTTCCCCGCCCATCTCGGCCAGAAGCGCGACGTCCTGGCCAAACTTGCCAAGCGTTCCGGTGATCAGGGTCAGCACGCCTGCTAAGTCGACAAGGCGGTCTCGCTGGCTTTGCCACTGCAGCGCGTCGGTCAGTTGAAGCTCCTTGGCAAGCGCTTCCCGGACTGCTGCCGCCTTGTCACCGAGTCTTTCGAGCGTGCCGGCCGCGCCACCGAACTGCACCGGCAGCCCGGTTCCGACAATGGCCACCAGCCGGTCACGATGACGGGTAAGAGGTTCTGACCAAGCGCGCAGGCGGTCGGAGACGCGGATTTCTATTGCGGCCTGCATGCGGGTGTGGCCCATCAAGGCACGGGAGCCATACTTCGCATCGACTTCCGCGAACTGTGCCTCCACCGACAACATTCGATCGATGAATATGTTGCCGGCGCGCTTCAGCCGCAGAACCAGAGCCGTATCAATAACGTCCTGGCTGGTCGCACCGAAGTGGACGTGTTTTGCAGCATCTGCGCTGCCAGCCTGCTTCTCCACGGCTGCACGCAACTGCTTGACCAGATCCGCCACGACGACCCCATCCCGACCCGTGCCCATGCGCAGTTGCGCCATGTCCGGTTCGAATACCCGCGAGACTTCAGTAATGAGTTCGGCGGCCTCACCGGGGATGAGACCACAGGCCGCTTGTGCGCGGGCGAGACTGGCTTCGAAGGCCAGCATCGCATCGATCTCGGCTTTTACTGAAAACACCTCTGCGGTCTCGTCGTCGCCAACGAGACCGGAAAGAAAGGGATGCTGGAAAGCCGATACGCTCATGCCCGCGCTCTTATGTCCGCGTCAAATGTCAAAGAAGATCGTTTCGTTCTCACCCTGGATGTGGATGTTGAACGTCACGGTGTCCCCTTCCCGCTTGCCGATCAAGGTCGGCACGCGAACGCGATGCTCGATGCGCGACAGGATCGGATCTTCCGCATTCGCCTCTTCTTCGTCAGAGAAGTACATGCGCGTGTTCAGGCCGAGGTTAATGCCGCGAGCGACAATCCAGAAGCTGACGTGCGGCGCCATCAGGCGACCATCGCGGAACGGCACCCGACCGGGCTTGATGGTCTCGAACACGAACTCGCCTGTCGCCATGTCACCCGGGCAGCGCGCCCAGCCGAAGAAGTTCGGATCGGCCTTGCCGCGTGTTTCCGACGGGCTGTTGTAGAAACCATCGGCATCGGCCTGCCAGATCTCGATCAGCGCGTCCTTCAATGGCGTCATGGTGCCATCGTAGACAAAACCGCGGATCGTGATGCGCTCGCCGCGTGTGTTCTCGTTGACCATCGGGCCCGAACCCAGATCTTCTGGGTAGACGCCGGTGATGCCCGCAAAGTTGGGGGTGCAGCCGATATGGACATAAGGGCCTGCAGTCTGCGAAGCGGATTCCTTCAGGTAGTTGAGCGGCTGTACCATGATCAGTTCCCCTCCTTGCGGTTCTCGAAGAAGGTCGAGCGTCGACCACGCAGAATGATATCGAATTTGTAGGCGCGCATGTCGTGCGGAATCGTGTTCTGCATGTCGAGAGCCGCGATCAGCCCGTTGATGGCTTCCTGATCCGGGATCGTGTTGACGATCGGGCAGATCTTGATCATCGGATCGCCCTCGAAATACATCTGCGTCACGAGGCGCTGCGCAAACCCATGTCCGAAGACGGAGAAATGGATGTGCGCCGGGCGCCAATCGTTGACGCCATTAGGCCAAGGATATGCGCCGGGCTTGATCGTCTTGAAGTAATAGCCACCGTTCTCGTCGGTGATGGTGCGGCCGAAGCCCCCGAAGTTCGGATCGAGCGGCGCCAGATACGTTTCCTTCTTGTGCCGATAGCGACCGCCGGCATTGGCCTGCCAGAACTCGACAAGCGCGCCGGGAACGCCAAGGCCACGTTCATCCAGCACGCGACCGTGAACCAGAATACGTTCGCCGATCGCGGACTCGCCCGGTTGGGCATAGTTGACGATCAGGTCATTGTCGAACTCGCCCAGAATGTTGTGACCGAAGACCGGTCCTGTGATTTCAGTCTTCGTGCCTTCAAGCGAGATCAGGGCGCGCTGCGGCGACCGGAGAACGGAGGTCTTGTAGCCCGGCGTATATGCCGGCGGATGCCACAACCGGTCACGCGCAAAGAAGGGTGTCGTTTCTGGGGGCGTGTTCTTCATTTCATCTCTCCCGCGGCTTGTCCGTCAGATCCTGTTTTGTCCATTTCGGCATAAGTTGCCTTGGCAATCTTAAAAGCATGGTTGGCGGCCGGCACACCGGCGTAAATCGCCACATGCATGAGCGCCTCGCGAATGTCCTCAGGCGTCGCACCCGTGTTGGCCGTGGCTCGAATGTGCATGGCAACTTCATCATGATGGCCGAGTGCGGCAAGCAACGCGATCGTCACGATGGAGCGTTCGCGCTTGGTCCAGTTCGTGCGCGACCAAACCGTACCCCATGCGCCTTCCGTGATGAGCTCCTGGAATGGCTGGTCGAATGCCGTCTTGTTTGCCTCTGCACGGTCGACATGCGCATCGCCGAGTACCGAGCGGCGCGTTCTCATACCCTGCAGGAAACGTTCGGATGGAGCCGGATGATCTGCCATGGAAGCCTCAGTCGAGTTGGTCAATGAAGCCGCGGATCAACGCAGCATGAGCGGCGGGCGCTTCAACGCATGGAATATGCGCAGCGTCTTCGAGGATTTCGTACTGTGCGCCGGGAATAAGGTCTGCAAGACACTTCACGAGCTCCGGGGGGGTGGACCCGTCCTGCTGCCCAGCAATGCAAAGCACCGGGACGGCGATCTTCTTGGCGTCTTCGGTAAAATCAGCGTCACGGATCGCTGCACATGTCCCGCTGTAGCCGGTGGCTGGCTGTCGAACCAGCATGTTGCAATAGGCGCGGTAGGCCGGGTTCTCCGGCTTCCGGAACGGCTCCGTAAACCAGCGCTCCATAATGGCGTCGAGGATGCTGCCGATCCCGTTCTGCTCGACCGCGGCTATACGATTGTTCCACGTCTCCGCATTGCCGATCTTGTGGGCCGTGTTTGAAAGGATCAGCGCCTTCACAAGATCCGGACGTGTTGCATAAAGCCCCTGCCCAATCAGACCTCCGACGGACAGACCGCAGACGATGACCTGCGAAAGCCCGAGATGATCAAGCAGTCCTGCCAGGTCTGCCACATGGTCAGCAATGGAATAGGGTGGATGGGCGAGGTCCGAGAGGCCGTGACCACGCTTGTCATAAGTCAGGACCGTGTAATGATCCGTCAGCTTCGGCAGTTCGTGATGCCAGATGCGGCTGTCCGTCCCGAGCGAGTTCACGAACACCAGAACCGGCCGCTGCTCATCCGCCCGCTGAAGACGATAGTGAATCAAAACGCCGTTGATGTGTACAAACTGCATCTAGCCTCTCCCTTCCTTCTTCATTGCATTCCTATAAAGTTAAGTAAAATGACATTTTAATGCCAATCCATAACTCACTGGCTATCTGATATGATCGACACCCGCATCAAGTTTCGCCACCTGCATACATTCCTGGAAGTCGCGCGACAGAAAAGTGTCATACGCGCGGCTGAGATCCTGAATGTCAGCCAACCTGCGGTGACGAAAACGATCCGCGAACTGGAAGAAGCTCTCGGCGTCACCGTTTTCGAGCGCGACGGACGTGGGATCCGTATTACTCGTTACGGCGAGGTGTTCTTGAAGCATGCGGGGGCGTCGCTTGCTGCGCTTCGCCAAGGCATAGATTCCGTTTCGCATGAGCTCTTCACCACTGCTCCGCCGGTTCAGGTCGGAGCGCTGCCGACCGTCTCAAACCGCATCATGCCACGCGCAATCACGTTGTTCCTAGCCGAAACGACGGGTGCCCGGGTCAAGATTGTCACCGGCGACAATGCGGTGCTAATGGAACAGCTGCGACTGGGGGAGCTTGATCTTGTCGTCGGGCGGCTCGCGCCGCCAGAGAAGATGACCGGCCTGTCGTTCGAACATCTTTATTCCGAGCAGATCGTTTTCGTGACGCGGACCCGCCATCCGCTGCTGGACCCCAGGCAATCCATTTTCGAGAGGCTGAAGGACTTCACGGTGCTGATGCCGACGCGAAGCTCGATCATCCGACGATCCGTGGAGCAGTTCCTGATCGCCAACGGTGTCGCGAACCTTCCGATCCAGGTGGAAACGGTGTCGGATGCTTTTGGCCGCGCCTTCGTCAGCTCCAGCGATGCCGTCTGGATCATTTCGGCGGGCGTGGTCGCGGAGGACATCAAGCACGGGCTCCTGGCAACACTGCCGATCGACACCAGCGAGACCAAGGGGCCGGTAGGGCTGACCATCGCGGCTGATGCCGTGCCGTCTGCCCCGCTCTCCATCCTCATGCAGACAATCCGGCAGGCAGCTATGGAAATCATGCCAAGCAGCTGAGGCATAGCCGGTTGACGCTTCGCACGTGCCATGGAAGGTACCGCGTGCTGACAGGGGAGAAGCCAATGAAAGACCGGGAACTGCTCGAGGCGATGTTTGCGGAAGCCGTCAAGGCAGCCGAACCCATCAACGGCATCAAGAAGCATCTTCCGACCCCTCCCCCGAATGGACGCACCGTGGTCATTGGTGCCGGCAAGGGAGCCGCGCAAATGGCAGCGGCTCTGGAGCAGGTCTGGCCGGGCGACCTTTCCGGCGTTGTCGTGACCCGTTATGGTTATGGCTGTGCCACCCAATCAATTGAGATCATTGAAGCTGCCCACCCGGTGCCGGATGCCGCCGGTCTTGCTGCGTCGGAACGCTTGTTCGCAACCATCGCTGATCTGAAGGAAGACGATCTGGTGATTGCGATGATCTGCGGCGGCGGCTCAGCGCTGCTGCCCGCTCCGCCTCAGGGGCTGACGCTCGACGACGAGATCAAGCTCAACGAGATCCTGCTCGCCTCAGGGGCACCGATTTCCGCCATGAATGTCGTGCGGAAACACCTTTCGAGGATCAAGGGCGGACGATTGGGCGCTGCGACGCGGGCCCGTGTCGTGAGCCTCATCGTATCCGACATCCCCGGAGACTACCCTGCATTCGTGGCCTCAGGCCCAACAGTTCCAGATCCCTCGACGCGCCACGATGCACTCGAAATCATCGAACAGTACAAACTGCAGCTTCCGCCGTCGATGATGGAGTATCTCAAAACACCTGATGCCGATGCTCCCCATCCGGATGACCCCTGTTTCGCAAGTCATGAGCATTTCATCATTGCTTCCGCGGCAGTGTCGCTGGAAGCCGCAGCCGAGGTCGCGCGGCGTCAGGGCGTCACCCCTTACATTCTGTCGGACGCGATTGAAGGCGAAGCGCGCGACGTTGCCATGGTTCACGCGGCGATCGCTCGGGAAGTCTCGCAGCGCGAAAGGCCGTTCGCTAAGCCCGCGGTGCTGCTTTCTGGCGGAGAAACGACCGTCACCTTACGCGCCAAGGGTGGCAAGGGAGGCCGCAATGGCGAATTTGCCCTTGCGCTTGCGCTGGCGATAGATGGAGAAACGATTTCAGCGCTTGCCGCCGATACCGATGGGATCGACGGATCAGAGAACAACGCCGGCGCCTTTGTCGATGGCACGACCGCCCGCCGGCTACGCGCCGCCGGGCTGAACGGTCGTCAGCTCCTAGCCGACAACAACAGCTATCAGTGCTTCTCAGCCCTGGGAGATCTGTTCGTGACAGGTCCAACGGGAACGAATGTCAATGACTTCCGGGCGATCCTGATCCGCTAGAGCGAGCGGCTGCCAATCTACTGCAGCTGCGGCTTGCGGAGGAAATCGTTACGGTCTGCCGACTTGATGCGCAGCCAAGCCTCGCGACCATCGCGCAGCACTCGCATCGGGATCTCGGCACCAGGAGCGCCGCTGTCCCAGATCTTGCGGTAGAAATCGGCCAGTCCATCGACTTCACCATCGCGGATCTCGGAGATCACATCGCCGCGTCGCAGGCCACCGCGCGCGGCGGGGCCGTTCTCGGTCACGCTCATCACGACGACCTCACCGTTCGTTTCAGCCGACATTGCGCCGAGCCACGGTCGAGGCGGACGCTTGAACTCGCCCTCGTGCAGCAAACCGTCGAGGATCGGCTTCACCAGGTTGATCGGGACGATCATGTTGATGTCCGCGATCTCACCGCCCTTGCTCATCTGCAGACGCAAGGACCCGATGCCGACAAGCTGGCCGCCATCATCGATCAGAGCCGCACCGCCCCAGGAGGGATGCGCCGGTGTGGTGAAGATTGCCTCGTCCAGCAGGTATTCCCAGTACCCGGCAAATTCCTGCTTGGCGACGATGTTGCCGCGCACATACTGGCCTTCGCCGTCGGCAACGACGATCGCATCACCAACATCGGCCAGATTGGAATCGCCGATCTCGATCGGCGGCAGGTCGAGCGGCGCCAGCGCCTGCACCAGACCAAAGCCGCTCTCCTGATCGTAAACCAAGGGATGGGCAGGGACAACTCGTCCGTCGTGGCGGGTGAGCCAGACATCTTCGGCCTCAGTGATCAGGTAACCTATGGTGAGCACCAAGCCATTCTCGCGGATGACAACACCGGAACCCTCGCGACGGGTGCCAAGCGTATCCGCAGTGAAGGCATTGTCTGGAATGGATGCGCGAACGGCCACCAGCGACCGCATAACTTTTTCTAGGTCCATAGAAACATTCCCGAAGCAGTAGCCCGGCATCGGTCAAATGCGGGCTGTTATTAACTACTTAGGTAGGGACCGTTTCCGGCACTGCAAGCTTTGCGGCTCGAGCCGTCTGATCAGACACACCCACCAGAAAGGTGCGTACGGCGCTCAACGAGGCTTTCGCGCCAGTCTCCCGCAAAGCCGAAGGTCGGTGCCGCAATCTGATCAGCAAACCAGAACGAACTCAAGTGCGAGGTGTTGGGTGCACAGTACCAGTGCGCCTTGCCGTCTTCATCAACGGCCCACCATCGCGCATGTGCAGGTGCCAGATCCCAATCCACCTCTATGGCTGCAACGGCAGCAGGTGTTGGTTTTTGTAAATCTTCCATGGCGGCCGCAACTTAAAGCTCCGCCCTGAACATCTTCTGAAAAACCCGGTCATCCCGGGTTCAGGTTGGGCCTCCGCCGCCGGGGGCGGCGGCAAGAGGCCACAATTGTGACCGTCAGCCCGCAGGCGTCAACGTCACGGAGGTGCCGGTCGCTGCAACGTTCAGGCCAAGCTGCCCGGTGACGCTCACCGTCTGCAGGTGGATTGAACCGGCAGTGCCGCCGACAAGGATATTGGCGCCGACGCCTGCACCCACCGTCGCTTCTGCGGTGGCTCCTTGGTAAAGTCCGCCAAGCGAGCCTGGATGGTAGCCGGCCGTCGGTGCGAACACTGCCCAGATTAGCCGCGAACGCGTCGTGAAGCCGAGGTCGACGCCCATCTTGCGAACGACGCCCGTGTAATAGTCGAGCGGCTCACTTCCGATCGTGCTCGTGAAGACACAATCTGCTTCCTTGGCTGAGCCGATAACATAGCCTACCCCGCCACCGATCGAGCAGTCGAGATAACCGATGCGGACGCCTCCGCGCGACCCCGACTCCTCATAAACCGGCGCCTGTTCGCGGCGGACGAGATCCGCGGATACGGCGACACCGGCACTCGTTAGCAATGATGACGTAGCAAGTGCTGCGGCAACGATGTTCTTCATCCCTGTACTCCTTGTGGTCATTTATCGCCCCCATAAGGCACCACCAAATCCGTGGTGGAGCGTCGACAACGTCGACCGTCCCTTTTTGCTCCCTCAGGAGCGATCACGTTTCTTTCGCAGATATTGCGGTTTGTGACTTCAAGCCGGGCGGGTTGTCCCGCGGCAGAAGATCAGATTAGGCCCCAGGCGCGGAACCGGCCCCTTCCCGTCAGCTCACGCAGCCCGAGCTCTTCGATAATTCGCAGAGCGGCGCGCGGCGTTACCTTCAGCGTCTCGGCGATCATGGTCGCCGATACCAGCGGCCGCTTGACGACGAGCTCGGCCAGTTCCGGAAGCTTGGAGGTCGATCGTTTGCCGATCAATCTCCGCTGCAGCATCTGACTTGCAAGGCTCAGGCGGTCGTGCTCCTTCAACCCAATCTCGCCTGTCGTCTGCAGCGCGCATACGACCGCGAGCAGCCTGACGCCGCGATCTTTTGAGCGTCGTCGATCGACTGGGATCGACTTCAAGCCGACATTCAATGCGGCGAGATGCTGTCCAGAGGTGACGTTTTCCCGATGCAGAATGGCGGAGGCAAGGAGACGTCCAAGCCAAGGCATGTTCTGGAGAACCTGGATCTCCTCCCAGGCATCCAGGGCAACCGCAGCCTGCAGCACCGGCGGCAGATGTTCGATCTCGCCGACCACCCTTTGCCATTCGTGCATCCGCGCCTCTTCGTCCCAATCCAGATCGTAGAGAAGCGGATCCTTTTCACGTGCCGGGCGCGGACCAGCATTTCCAATGTCGTCGAGCGCTGCAGCGGAGCGTGCAAGTAGGGCGTCGATCTCCGAGTAGTCGATCTCGAGGTCGTCCTGCCCTTGAAGAAAATCCTCTTCCTCGTCCTGCAATCCGGGCGGCGAACCACCAAAATCCCCCTCAATCGAACCCGAAGGCATTGCTTGCGGTGATGTGCGCTTGGCGCGAAGGACGGAAAGGCCGTCTGAAGACAATGCCCATCCCGGCTTCTGCTGTGCGATCCGCCGGCGAGCACGAAGCACATCTCGCGCAATGACGAGTTCATGGGTGGGCGAGCGAACATCGTGGCCGGCGTCGTGGAGGACGAGATCCTCAAGGTTGACCAACTCACCATCCACCCAGAGCGATGCGCAGGCATCGGCGAAGTCGAGCCGCTCAACGACACCGTTGGCGAGCGAAGACCGCGCCATGCGCTCGTCAAAACGAACGAGCGCTATCTCGGCACTTGAAACGGCCTTTAGCAGCGTCTGGTCGCTCAAATCGGGTGTGGCGTAAGTCATTGAAGAATCGATACGCGATTCGTCAAACAGACGCTATCAGCCCGTTACGGTCCGTCACTGCGTATTGCTGTTGAATGGGCTTTAGAGGAGAGGAAGGGCCGCTAGATCAGGCTTGCAGGCACTGTCGAGTTCTAGTCGACATCCCCTAACATCGCGTTAGCACGAGGGACGGTACAGAGGATTGCTTGCCGACGCAAGCCCCCTTCAAGTTAGCTCCACCACCTTCAGTCGCGGGATCATTGGCGCGCCGAGAACTGTCGAAGACCCCGCCAGCAGCGCGTCAAAGCTTGCTGGGATCCGAGTTCAAGATCATTCGCTGGAACCTGCTCGCGGCCACGTTTCCTTATATTGATTCTCGTACGGAGCTCCTCAGCAGGCGGCGATTCTTCTGAAACCAGCCGCGGCTGTTTCCTCTGGCGCGCACCATCTTTTGCAGCGGACGCCTGCACGGCAACGCTGGGGGCTTTCCTCGTCCGTTTCCTTTAAGCCACCTAAACCTACATTTTCATTAGGCAATCCGCCCTTGTTGACGGCCGTCAACAACCCATCCGCATCATCGCCACTGGCTCAACCCGCCGACTTTTAAAGAGTGTTGGGGGCATTAACCTTCCGTTAACCCTATTCTCCTTGTCAGACAGAGAGAATCGCGGATAATGACGGCATATTGCCATTTAAGGCGCTTCTATCGACAGAATGGTCCAAGAGAGAATGAACGCGTTCAGCAACCTGCCAACGTTTGAGTTTGACGACAAGATCCTGATGCAGGGCGCAGAGATCTCGCGCAAGCTGGACCAGCTGCGTCTGGAGAACTTCCCTCCGAACGCCCGCAAGACGCTTCGCCCATTCTCGGTCGCCGAAGTCGCCCATTATCTCGGCGTCACGCCCAGCAACCTAAAGCGTCTGTATCTCGAAGGCAAAGGTCCGATGCCGACAACGATGTCGGGCAATCGCAAATATTATACTGCCGAGCAGATGCAGGAGCTGCGCTTCTTTCTCGACAAGACAGGCAAGAGCGAAGCAAAGAAATATGTTCCGCATCGCAAGCCTGGCGACAAACTCCAGGTGATCGCGGTCGTCAACTTCAAGGGTGGTTCGGGTAAGACCACGACTGCCGCGCATCTTGCGCAGCATCTGGCTCTGACAGGTCATCGTGTCCTGGCACTCGATCTCGACCCGCAGGCTTCCTTGTCTGCGCTGCATGGTTTCCAGCCGGAACTGGACCGAAACCCCTCGCTCTACGACGCCATTCGTTACGATGGCGAACGCAAGTCGATCGAAGAGATCATTATCCCGACCAATTTCCCGGGGCTGGATATTATCCCAGCTAATCTTGAGCTTCAGGAATACGAATACGACACGCCGCTGGCGATGCAGTCCGGCACCGAAGGCAAGCGCTTCTTTACGCGTCTTGGCAAAGCGTTGGAGACGGTGGATGGCCGCTACGATGTGGTGATCGTTGATTGCCCGCCGCAGCTCGGTTACCTGACGCTGACAGCGCTCACCGCAGCAACGTCCGTACTCATCACGGTTCATCCGCAGATGCTCGACCTCATGTCGATGTCGCAGTTCCTGCTGATGCTTGGCAATATTACCAAGACGATCAAGAAGGCCGGAGCCAACGTCCAGATGGATTGGCTGCGTTACCTGATCACACGCTTTGAGCCGTCGGACGTGCCTCAGGTGCAAATGCTTGGTTTCATGCAGTCAATGCTTGCCGAGGAAATCCTGAAGAGCCCGATGGTGAAGACGACGGCGATTTCCGATGCCGGATTGACAAAGCGCACGCTCTACGAGCTCGACCGCTCCAACTTCACGCGCGAGACCTATGACCGTGCGATCGAGTGCATGGATGCCGTCAATTTCGAGATTCAGGGCCTGATCCACCGTGCATGGGGGCGGCTATGAACTTGTTGACGCCCGTCAAAACCGTTGAATTTGTCATGAAGAACAAGCTTTTAGCGTCATTTGGAGGCGACTGAGATGGCTCGGAAGAACCCATTCTTGAGCGTCATGAACAACGAGCAGTCCGCCGCCGATAAACCGGCTTTGGACTATACGATCCGTGGGGCGTCCAAGTCGATCCTCAATTCGATCGGTGAAATCGCGGCGCGCGCCGACAAGCTCCTTGAGGGCGAAACAATTGTTGAACTTGATCCTGAGATTGTCGACGGATCCTTTATCCGTGATCGCCTTGAAGAGGACGAGCAGGAATTCAACGAACTGGTCGAGGCGATCCGGGAGAGGGGGCAAGACAGCCCTATTCTCGTTCGCCCACATCCTGAAGCCGCCGGTCGCTACATGGTCGTCTTCGGCCATCGTCGTCTTCGTGCCGCTAAGCAGCTTGGCCTCAAAGTGCGTGCGGTCGTCAAAGACCTGAAGGATGCCGATCATCTTCTCGCGCAGGGACAGGAAAATTCTGCGCGCGCAAGCCTTTCCTTTATCGAAAAGGCGATGTTCGCCCACCAGATCGCACGCCGTCACCCTGACAACGACAACCGTCTCGTGATGTCGGCGCTGTCACTCGACAAGGCAACGCTTTCCAAGATGCTGTCCGTCGCGAGCCTTCCCCCCGAGATCATCAGCGCCGTCGGCGCCGCAAAGGGTGTTGGACGCGATCGCTGGTACGAGCTCAAGTCGCTTCTCGAAAAACCATCGAACCTCGACAAGGCGACCCAATACATCACTACGGAAGAGTTCACGGTGAAGAGGGGAGACGAGCGCTTCAACAGCCTGCTCGCCTGGATAAAAACCTCCTCCAAGGGAAGCAAAGCGCCCGCTGCTCGGACGCAGAAGTGGACCTCCTACGACAGATCACTGGCGGTCGATTCCAAGACCGACGGTCGTACCTACACGTTTGCTTTGAAGGCCAAGGAGGCGGTCGGTTTTGGAGAATTCCTCTCCGAGCGCCTGCCTGAGCTCTTCGAGGCGTATCGCGAGAAGACCCAACAAGGAGACTAAACCGCAAAAGAAAAAGGCCCCCAAACGACCAGGTCGTGGAAGCCTTCCTCCGATTTGTAGCAAGATCGAGAATCGCATTTCCACGAATCACAGTCAAGAGTCTTGAGCGTCATTTTGGCGGGTGGATTTCTTTTGCCTTCAAAAAGGTGAAGGAAAATGGAGAGTGGAAGTGTAACGACGCCGTTTGGGCGGCGGTCGATGACGCTTGCCATGTTGTCGAGGCAAGTCGCCTCGCAACAGATCGTGGCAAACAAATCAGTCGACAAATGGAAATTGTTTCGTAACCTCTGCATCGCAAAGCCTCGTCTGGGTGTAACAGACCGGGCGCTTGCGGTGTTGAACGCACTGCTGAGCTTTTATCCCAAGAATGAACTGGCGGAAGAGCATGGACTGGTCGTGTTTCCGTCCAACGTTCAGCTGTCGATCCGTGCGCACGGCATGGCCGAGCAGACGATCCGGCGTCATCTTGCGGCATTGATCGCTGCTGGTCTGTTGATCCGCAAGGACAGCCCCAACGGAAAGCGTTATGCTCGCAAGCGCAGGTCCGGTGAAATCGGCGAAGCCTATGGCTTTTCTCTCGCGCCGCTGCTTGCCCGGTCGGAAGAGTTGGAACAACTCGCAGCGGATGTCGATGAAGAACGTTTGTGCCTACAGCGGCTGCGGGAACGCCTCACGCTGTGCAGGCGCGATATCACCAAGTTCGTGACCGCTGCGCTTGATGAAGGCTGCGATGGCCACTGGCTCAACTTTCGCTTCCAGTTGGAAGCAGCTCTGGAACGTCTGCCACGCGTGCCTGACGTCAAACAGCTATCGGAAGCGGTCGCGGAATTGGAGCGCCTTCGCCGGGAAGTTATCAACCAATTGGAAAGACAGGAAAATTTCGGAAAACAGAGCGGCAATCCCAATCAAACTGAGCGGCACATACAGAATACAGAATCCGAATCTATAAATGAAGAAGCGGTCGTCGTTTGCGCGAATGAAGAGCGAGCTTCGCAAGCCATGCCCAATCGAGGTTTGAGGCGCTCATCGGCGTTTTTGTCCGAACGCCAAAGCGAGAGCACTTTTCCACCACTCTCGTTACCGCTCGTCCTGCAAGCCTGCCCTCGAATTACAGACTATGGTCCTCACGGTCGGGTGTCGAACTGGCAGGAGCTACTGTCGGCTTCCCATGTTGTGCAGTCGATGCTGGGGATAAGCGCAAGTGCCTACAGAGACGCGTGTTCCGTTCTAGGTCTTCAACAGGCGTCAATACTGATCGCTTGCTTGCTGGAGCGTGCTGAGGAACTCAGTTCTCCTGGAGGTTACCTGCGTGAACTGACACGCCGAGCCGCGCAGCAAAAGCTTGCGATCGTGCCTATGCTGCTAACTCTCCTGAAGACCAAGAGTTACGAGGTTCACAGGACGCATCAGATCTCAGTCAACAAGCCGATGCCGACGCTATGCTAGTGGTTAAAGATCCTGTTGACACCCAATTGCGACCGGACGGGTGCCTCCAGCGCACGGGAGGATTGGAAGCTTGGTGTAACCATGGGCTGTTTCGCAACCGATCAACAACTCGGCGTTGCTTGGCCGTTCGAGTTGGTCGCGGCGCTCTTGCTGCAATACCGGATGATCGCCCGTTGGGGGCGCGCGGCCCTCGATCAACGACCTCGCGTGAAACTATTTAATCCCTTTCTTGTTCACGCGGCAGAAGAGGGAGGTGAGACGTGCGTAATGCTGTGGAAGGTGGTGCCTATGCTGGTGATGAGAAGTCCACGGCCTGTGCCGGGTACATGCTCGGCTTTGCGTTTGGCGGCTTCTTTGACGGAATCCTATTGCATCAGATCTTGCAATGGCATCATCTGCTGAGTGGGCTTGAGCAGGTAGGGCAGGACATTCGGGCTCTGATCCTTACCGACGGGCTCTTCCATCTGCTGATGTATGTCGTTGCCATCGTCGGGCTTTGGCTCCTCTGGCGATCAAGGTCGAACTCGCATGCTACCACGGTCGGAGGAGGCGCACTCCTTAGCAGCGTGCTCATTGGTTTCGGTGGATGGCATGTTGTGGACGCCGTGTTGTCTCACTGGATCCTCGGCATCCACCGCATCCGCATGGATACGGAAAACCCACTTCTATGGGACCTGCTTTGGTTTGCGATCTTTGGCTTCGTTCCCTTGGTGGCGGGCCTTGCACGGCGCGCATCTAAACCCACGTCCGGCCGATTGCTGGTATCGCCAACTGCTTTGGCCTTCTCAGTCGTAATCGCCGGCCTGATATCGGCCCTTCCTCCGCAACAGGAAGGACCCGTTACCGTTCTTTTCGCTCCGGGTGTCTCTCCGGAAAGAGCAATGACCGCGATCGGTAGCGTCAATGGCCAGGTCATCTGGACGGATACTTCGTCTCAAGTCTGGACCATCGTGCTGCCGAAAGGCCAGTCACCACAGGCACTCTATCGCCATGGAGCCCTGTTGGTCAGCGGTTCGCTTCTGCCAGCAGGCTGTCTGGACTGGGTGCGGTTGTAGCGGCTGTAACCAACCACCGGCCCATCGCATTCGGGTCAAGAGCGGATCCGGAACACCATGACAAACAACCTCACCTCCTATCGCGCCAAGCGTGATTTCAAGAAGACAAGCGAACCAAGCGGCGAAACGATGGTCAATCCGTCGAACCGACGCCGCTTCGTCATCCAGAAGCATGATGCCACCCGGCTTCATTATGACCTCAGGCTGGAGCTCGATGGTGTCTTCAAATCTTGGGCGGTCACCAAAGGTCCTTCGCTCGATCCGCACGACAAGCGCCTCGCCGTGGAGGTAGAGGATCATCCGCTGGATTACGGTGACTTCGAAGGCACTATCCCGAAGGGCCAGTATGGCGGTGGCACCGTGATGTTGTGGGACCGCGGTTACTGGGAACCCGAAGGCCAGAGGTCACCGGAAGAAGCGCTGAAGAAGGGCGACTTCAAGTTCGTGCTAGAAGGCGACCGCCTGCACGGCAGCTTCGTGCTGGTCAGGATGCGCAATGACAGGGAGAGGAGCAAACGCACCAACTGGCTCCTTATCAAGCACCACGATGACTTTTCCGTGGAAGAGCATGGTGAAGCAATCCTTCAGGAGAACATGACGTCCGTCGCGTCCGGCCGCAGCATGGAGCAAATCGCCGGTGGCAAGGGGCGCAAGCCGAAGCCCTTCATGCTGAAGGCGGGGCAAGTGGAGGCGGACGCCGTCTGGGACAGCAAGACCGGGCTCGCGGCCGACCAACGAAAAACGAAGTCGGGTCCAAGCGCCAAAGCCAAGAACACCGAATCCGTTGTCATTCCGGAATTCGTCGCACCGCAACTGTGCCAGACTTCCGATCGGCCGCCATCGGGCAAGGCCTGGCTGCACGAGATCAAGTTCGATGGCTACCGTATCCAGGTCCGGGTGGCGGATGGTGAGGTTACGCTGAAGACGCGCAAAAACCTGGACTGGACAAGCCGATATTCCGAAATCGCCGAGGCTGCGAGCGGTCTGCCAGACTGCCTGATTGATGGTGAAATCTGCGCCCTGGATTCAAGTGGCGCGCCTGATTTCGCTGCGTTGCAGGCTGCTATATCTGAGAAAAAGACGAACGATCTGGTATTTTTCGCCTTCGACATCCTGTTCGATGGTGAGGAGGACCTGCGTCCTCTGCCGCTGACTGACAGAAAGCAACGCCTGCAGGCGCTATTGGAGAATGTCGAGGACGACACGCGTCTGCGATTTGTAGAGCATTTTGAGACCGGTGGTGATGCGGTTCTTCGCTCGGCCTGCAAGCTCTCGCTGGAAGGTATCGTTTCCAAGCAAGCGGATGCGCCTTATGTGTCAGGCCGAACGGAAACCTGGGTCAAGTCCAAATGCCGGGCCGGCCACGAGGTCGTCATCGGCGGTTACGCCACGACCAACGGCAAGTTCCGTTCGCTTCTGGTGGGTGTCTTCCGCGGTGACCACTTTGTTTATCTCGGACGGGTTGGAACCGGTTTTGGTGCGGCGAAGCTCAAAACCCTGGTGCCGAAGTTTGAAGCGATGCGAACGACAAAATCTCCTTTCACCGGGGCGGGAGCGCCAAAGAAGGCGAAGGAGATCGTCTGGGTAAAGCCGGAACTCGTCGCGGAGATCGAGTTCGCCGGCTGGACCGCGGACGGACTTGTGCGGCAGGCTGCTTTCAAAGGCTTGCGGGAAGACAAACCCGCGATGGATGCCAAAACCGATGAGCCGGCACCGCTTGAAGACAAGGATGCCAAGGCTCCGAAACCGTCGAAACGGGCAGGTCGTCTAAAAAATGCAAAGGCGGAGGTCATGGGCGTGCTGATCTCAAACCCTGACAAGGCATTGTGGCCCGAAGCGGGAGACGGGAAGCCTGTTACCAAAGAAGAATTGGCCCAATATCACGAGGTTGTCGGCGAGTGGTTGATCCATCACATCAAGGGAAGGCCGTGCTCAATCATCAGGGCACCTGACGGAATTGGCGGGGAGCAGTTCTTCCAGCGGCACGCCATGCCGGGCACATCCAACCTGCTCGAACTGGTGAAGGTGTTTGGCGACAAAAAACCTTACCTGCAGGTCGATCGGGTCGAGGGACTGGCCGCTATCGCTCAGATCGGCGGCGTCGAGCTGCATCCCTGGAATTGTGAACCGGGGCAGCCGGAAGTGCCAGGCCGCCTCGTGTTCGACCTTGATCCCGCTCCGGACGTCGCATTCTCTGATGTTGTTGCAGCAGCCCGGGAGATGCGGGATCGTCTCGATGAATTGGGGCTCGTCAGTTTCTGCAAGACGACGGGCGGCAAGGGCCTCCATGTCGTGACCCCGCTCAAGGTCAACAAAAGGAAGCCGCTCGCCTGGGCCGACGCAAAAGCCTTTGCGCATGACGTGTGCCAAGCCATGGCGCAGGACAGCCCGGACCGCTACCTCATCAAGATGACCAAGAGCCTGCGGAACGGGCGGATCTTCCTCGACTATCTGCGCAACGATCGTATGGCCACCGCCGTGGCGCCGCTTTCACCGAGAGCGCGTCCGGGAGCAAGCGTGTCCATGCCGCTGACTTGGAGCCAGGTGAAAGCCGGACTGGATCCTAAGCGGTTCACCATCAGGACAGTGCCGGCGCTGCTGGCCAAGACATCTGCCTGGCAAGACTATTGCAACGGCGAACGGCCTCTCGAGCAGGCGATCAAGAGGCTCGGAAAGGCACGCAAGACGGCCTAGTCCTATTCTGGAAGCTCTTAGACCGCGGCATTGTCCTGTGCTTCCCGAAGACCCTTGAACGAGGCATGCCGCAGGCTTCCGTCACCGGTCCAGCCGCGAAATTCGATCTCGGCAACAAGTGTCGGCTTCACGAACACCATGCGCTTGCCCTTCAGCGGAACCACTGGCTTTGTCGTCGCGCTCTCGTCGAGGGCGCTTCGCAAGTTCTCGGCAGTCTGACGTGTAAAGCCGGTGCCGACAGCGCCGACATAGGTCCAGTCACCGCCGCGTCTTGCTGCAAGGAGCAGGCTGCCAAGCCCACCGCGCGCAGATGTAGAGCGCTCATAGCCGATGATGGCAAAACTCTCGCTCTCGATGCACTTGATCTTCAGCCAGTCGCCCGTGCGACCGGATCGATAGGGGCGGTCTCGGTGCTTGGCAATGATGCCTTCCAGCCCAACCCTGCAGGCGTGGCTAAGAAGCGTATCAGCCGCGATCTCCAGTTCTTGCGACAGCCTGATGTCGCCATCAAGCGCAGGTGGAACTACATCCTCCAGCAAATGACGCCGCACCGATAGCTCGGTGTTACAGAGATCGTAACCGTCGAGGTATAGAAGGTCGAAGGCGTAGAAGATCGCTTCCACGGACGTTCTTTTCCCGCCACGGCCCCCGAGTGAACGCTGCAGCGCGGAGAAATTCGACCGACCTTGTTCGTCCAGAACCACCGCTTCGACATCCAGGATCGCGCTGTTCACCCCAATTGCCTTCGCTGCCGCAACGATGGTCGGGAAGCGGTGTGTCCAGTCGTGCCCGCCGCGGGTGAGAACGCGCACCGTGTCGCCTTCTATGTGCAGGGCAAGCCGGTAGCCGTCCCACTTCACCTCAAACAGCCAATCCGGCCCCTCAGGCCCCGAAGGCTTTAGCAGCGCCAGGCACGGCTCGATGCGTTCCGGCATCGGATCAAAGGGCAGGTCGGGCTGGGCGTGGTTGGCCTTACGCAGCGGGCGAGACCGAATGGCTGCTGGTTCTTCGCGAAGCAGGGACTGCTTGCTCCTGGTCACGGTCAGCGTTTCCCTGTGCGGGTTTCGGCCTCGACGGATTTGCGCAACGCATCCATGATGTTGATGACATTGCCCGGCGCCGCGTCGGGTTTCGATTTCGAGTTTGTCTTGCCAGCCTTTTTCGCCGCGCGCTTCTTCAACTCGATCAGTTCGAGAAGCTTCTCCTGGATTGGGTCCTCCACCATCTTCGGGCTCCAGTGGACCGTCTGCTTCTTGATCAACTGCTGGATGAGCGGCATCATCGCTGCTTCAGCCGGCGCCTCATCAATGCTGTCAAAATAGACAGTCTCGTCACGCACCTCGTCGCCGTATCGAAGCGTCCACAACACGATGCCCTTGTCCCGCGGTTCAAGCATGATGGCACGCTCACGCCGGGAAATGACCAGTCGCGATATGCCCACCATGTTCTCTGCGGCCATGGCGTCGCGGATCACCGAAAAAGCCTCTTCGCCGACCGGATCATCCGGGGCGAGGTAATAAGGCGTGTCGAGCCAGATCCATTCAATGCGGTCGCGCGGGGTGAAGACATTGATGTCGATTGTCTTGGTGCTCTCGAGAGCGACATTCTCCAGCTCTTCGTCCTCCAGCAGAACGTAATCGTTTTCGCCGCGCTGATAGCCTTTCACCTCGTCACCATCATCGACCTCCTCGCCAGTAACGCTGTCGATGTAGCGGCTCACCACGCGGTGCTGTGCCTTGCGGTTGAGCGTATGAAATCGGACCTTCTCGCTCTCGGACGTCGCCGGCGTCATCTGCACGGGGCAGGTGACGAGCGACAGCTTGAGGTATCCCTTCCAGTAGGGGCGAAGTGCCATGTCCGCCTCCTATCAACCGGTTCGGCGCTGCTGCGCGCTCGTCGTCTTGCTTCCCTTGGCCACTGCTGCGGTTTTGCCTCGTGCCGCGCCGCGGTTGCGGGTGGCGGGTGCAGGTTTTGGTCGGGCGGCAACAACGCCGGCGCTTTCCCGCAAGACTTCCAACAGGTCGCTTGTCTTGGGCTTCGGCGCCGCCTTGCGCTTCGGCAGGGTCCGGCCTTCCAACTTCGCCTTCACCAGTTCTGCAACAGCTTTCTCGTAGCGGTCGTCAAAGGCCCGGGTGTCGAATTCGCCCGCCTTGGTGTTGATGATGTGTTTGGCGAGTTCGAGCATCTCGCCTTCGATCTTCATATCGGGGATGTCATCGAATGCCTTGGCTGACGAACGCACCTCGTAATCGAAGTTCAGCGTCGTCGCGATCAGTCCCTTGCCATGCGGACGGATCAACACGGTACGCAACCTGCGAAACAGAACGGTCTTGGCAATTGCCGCCACCTTGGCCCTCTTCATCCCATCGCGGAGAAGCTTGTAGGCATCAGCGCCCATCTTGTCGGGCGCGAGGTAATAGGGTTTGTCGAAATAAACGTCGTCTACCTCGCTGCAGGGGATGAAGGCTTCAATGCTCAGCGTCTTGTCGCTGGAGGGAACTGTCGCTGCCACTTCCTCCGGTTCCAGGATGATGTACTGGCCATTCTCGATCTCATAGCCTTTCACCTGGTCCTCACGGCTGACCGTGCGACCGCTTTCGCTATCAACGAACTCCCGCTGGACACGGTTACCAGTGGTCCGGTTGAGCGTATTGAAGGTGATGCGGTCAGACGAGGAGGCCGCCGTATAGAGAGCTACGGGACATGCGACTTCTCCGAACTTGATGAAGCCCTTCCAATTCGCTCTCGGTGAGACCATTTACTCGCACTCCTGACACAACCAATGCGAGTCAATCGAATCAGTATCGCTATGGTTCCGAGTCGAAATGAATCTTAAATCAAACACTTAGCAGATCGATCCGGACCCGTTTTACGAGTCAGCATCAACATCCTGATTCGACTAACGAATCAGCTTGGACGCGTAATCTGGTGGCTTTACCCATGTCGACCTTCTGCCTCACGGCGCACATTCAAGGCAGTGCGTAGGCGCTGCGCATTTCTTGAGCAGACGACACTTTTGCATAAGAAGTGACTTGACGAGGGCAAGAAAATGTCGTGACTGGGGACCAATTGGTAATTGGTTCATACAATGGTTCATTCTCCCGCCCTGCCGGAGCCGCCGCACGAGAACTCGTATTATGCCCTTGAGAAGTTGCGCGAGGTCATCCGCTTGGAGACTTTTGCAGCACAAGGACGGCTTCCGACGGAACGGGCTCTCGCAGAAATGCTCAATGTCGGGCGGCGAGCTATCCGCCGTGCACTTGAGGTCCTTGAATCCGAGGGGTTGATCTGGCGCCGGCAGGGTGCGGGGACTTTCTTGGGCGAGCGGCCGAACAGCTGGAGCGACCATGTCGATGCATTGATTGCCGGCACCGATATCATGGAAATCATGGAGGTCCGGCTGCGGATCGAGCCGCAGCTTGCACAGTTGGCGGCCATGCGTGCCAAGCCTGCGGAGGTGGACCGCATGCGGAAGCTTATTGAGAAAGCCGATGCGAGCGTCGATGCCGATGCCAAGGAGCTCTGGGATGGTGCGCTCCACCGGCAGATCGCACAAAGTGCAGGCAACCAGCTCTTCCTGTCTATCTTCGACGTCGTCAACCGCATCCGACAGGATGATGCCTGGCAGGCGATCCGTGAACGTGCCCGCGGCGCGGGAACAGGGGCAGGGGAGTATCTTCGCCAACACAATGCTATTGTGGACGCCATCGCCGCAAAAGACCCAGCGAAAGCGGGTGAAGCGATGCGGCAGCATCTGCTGATGCTTCAAGCAAACCTGATCCGGGCAACGTCATCCGCCGATGGGGATCACGTGCACGAATTCAGCGAGGAGACTAGCCTGCGAACGGCATCTTAGGATGCGTTCACCGGTGTTCAGATTGTAACCTTTACTAACACCAACCAGAGGATTGAACATGAGCAGACTTTCAACTCTAACCGCGGCATTGCTCGCCGGTGCCTTCATGGCATTCCCGGCAATGTCTTCTGAACTGCGCATCGGCATCAACGACGATGCGGACGTTCTGGACCCGGCGCAGTCGCGCTCCTTTGTCGGTCGTATCGTCTACACCGCGATGTGCGACAAGCTCGTCGACATCGACCAGGACATGAAGATCGTGCCGCAGCTCGCCACTGAGTGGGAATGGTCTGAAGGCGCTAAGGTCCTGACGATGAAGATCCGCGAAGGCGTCAAGTTCCACGATGGTGAGGACCTGGACGCTGCCGCCGTCGTTGCAACGATCGAACGCAACATGACGATGCCGGAATCGCGCCGCAAGAGCGAGCTGTCGTCGGTGGAAAAGGTCGAGGCAACCGGCCCGCTGGAAGTCAAGTTCACCCTGAAGTCCCCGGACGTCACGCTGCTCGCGCAGCTTTCTGACCGCGCCGGCATGATTGTCGCCCCGAAGGCCGCCAAGGAGCTCGGCGCCAACTTCGGCTCCAAGCCGGTTTGCGCAGGTCCGTTCAAGTTCGTCGAGCGCATCCAGCAAGACCGCATCGTGCTCGAGAAGTTCGCTGACTACTGGGACAAGGACAAGGTCCTTGTGGACAAGGTAACCTACCTGCCTATCCCGGACACCACGGTAAAGCTCGCCAACCTGCGTTCCGGTGATCTCGACATCGCCGAGCGTATTGCTGCATCCGATGCCGAGTCCGTCAAGAACGATCCGAACCTCACCTATGCTGACGTCATCGGCCCGGGCAACATGGGCGTCTATGTCAACATCGGCAACGGTCCGCGTGCTGACAACCCGCTCGGCAAGGACAAGCGCCTGCGCCAGGCATTCTCGCTCGCGATCGACCGTGAAGCGATCAGNCAGATNGTCTTCGAAGGCACNGCTATGGCCGGCAACCAGCCCTATCCGCCGACCAGCCCNTGGTACAACAAGGAAATCCCGGTTCCGGCACGCGACATCGAGAAAGCCAAGCAACTGATGAAGGANGCTGGCTACGAGACGCTCGATGTTGAGCTGCAGCACGCTAANAACACCATGCAGACGCAGATGATGCAGGTCGTCCAGTCGATGGTTGCCGAGGCAGGCTTCAACGTCACGCTGAAGGCGACTGAGTTTGCAACGCTGCTTTCCGAGCAGACCGCTGGCAACTACCAGATGAGCCGTTCCGACTGGTCGGGCCGTGTCGATCCGGATGGCAACATCCACCAGTTCATGACCTGCAAGGCAGGCCTGAACGACATGAAGTATTGCAACCCGGAAGTCGACAAGCTTCTTGATGAAGCCCGCGCTTCGACCGACGACAAGGTTCGCAAGGAAAAGTACGACGCAGCAAGCGTCATCCTCGACGACGAGCTGCCGATCATTTACCTCGGCCACCAGCCTTACGCATACGGCGTCTCGAACAAGGTCGAAGGCTGGAAGCCTTCGCCGGATGGCATGATCCGCCTGCTCGGCGTTTCGAAGAAGTAAGCGTACCAGAGGCCGCGCGGCAGGTTCTGCGCGGCCTCACCAACAAGGGGGCGATGTCATGCCTGTCTACATCGGCAAGCGGCTGCTGGTCGCGATTCCGACTTTGCTGATCATCTCGATCTTCGTCTTTTCGCTGCAGAAGCTCCTGCCGGGCGATCCTGTTCTCGCCATGGCCGGTGAGGATCGTGATCCGGCAACCATCGAGATGTTGCGCGAAAAATACCATCTGAACGAACCGGTGGTGACACAATATGTCCGCTGGGTCGGCGGCATCCTCGTCGGTGACTTTGGCGTATCGCTCCGAACCAACCAGCCGGTGCTNGAACTCATCGGGCAGAAGCTGCCNGTCACAGTCCAGCTCGCNGTAATGGCGATGATCTTTGCGCTCCTGATTGGNATCCCGACAGGCATCCTGGCGGCGGTCTACAAGAACCGGACGCTCGACTACATCTCCAACCTGATCGCCCTGTCAGGCTTGTCCGTCCCGAACTTCTGGCTGGGCATCATGTTGATCCTGCTGGTGTCGGTGAACCTCGGCTGGCTGCCTGCATCCGGATATGAATCCATTTTCGTGGATCCGGTCCGGTCGATCAAGACCATGATCATGCCGGCCTTCGTCCTGTCGACGGCACTGGCTGCCCAACTGATGCGTCACACCCGCTCAGCGATGCTCGGAGTATTGAGCTCCGACTATATCCGTACAGCGCGGGCCAAGGGTCTGTCGCCGCGACAGGTCATTCTCAGCCATAGCTTCCGTAACGCGCTGCTACCGATCGTCACGCTCTCGGCGCTGCTGTTTGGCGAACTGCTCGCAGGCGCCGTATTGACCGAGCAGATCTTCACCATCCCGGGCTTTGGCAAGCTCACCGTCGATGCCGTCTTCACTCGGGACTACGCAGTCGTGCAGGGCATCGTCATGTGCACGGCAATCGGCTTCATCCTGATGAACCTGATTGCTGACGTGCTTTACGCACTCCTCAACCCGCGCCTGAGGGCAAGCCTATGACCGTCATCGAACAGACAGCCCCGATCCCTGAACCGCGGCAGAAGAGCCGCGCATGGCGCAAGATGCGGGCAAACCGCGGCTCAATGGCCGGGTTGTTCATCATCGCTTTCTTTGCGGTGCTCGCCGTTGCCGCGCCACTTCTGCCTATTCCCGATCCGGTCGCGACAAGCTGGTCGGCACTGCGCAAGGCGCCATCGGCAGCACACTGGCTTGGCACGGACGATCTCGGACGGGATATCCTGTCGCGGATGATTTGGGGCGCTCGTGCATCTTTGATGGCCGGCGTCATTTCGGTCGCAATTGCCGTGGCGATCGGCGTCCCCTTCGGCCTTCTGTCCGGCTATTTCGGTGGTTGGATCGACCAGGTAATCCAGCGCATCACCGAGGCTCTTCTGGCGATGCCGTTCCTGATCACCGCCATTGCGCTCGCGGCCTTCCTCGGCCCAAGCCTGATGAATGCGATGATCGCGATCGGGCTTTCCGCCATGCCGATTTTCGTGCGGCTCACCCGCGGTCAGGTGCTGGCGGTGAAGACGGAAGACTATGTCGAAGGAGCGCGCTCCATCGGCCTCGGCCATTTCGACATCATGTCCCGCTACATCCTGCCGAACGTCTTCGCCCCGATCATCGTCCAGGCGACGCTGACTGTCGCGACGGCAATCATCGCGGAGGCCAGTCTTTCATTCCTGGGCCTCGGACAGCAGGCTCCTGCTCCAAGCTGGGGTTCAATGCTGAACGTCGCGAAGAACTTCCTCAGCCAAGCGCCCTGGATGGCTATGTGGCCGGGCCTCGCCATCTTCCTCGTCGTGATCGGATTCAATCTGCTCGGTGACGGGCTGCGGGATGCGCTCGACCCGCGCGAAGCCTGATTGCGAACCACTCTTTTACAAGGACTTTATCAGAATGACCGATTTCACCACGCGGCCTGAGATACTGGGCACCTTTGGCGTCGTCACCTCCACCCACTGGATTGCGTCCGCCGTCGGCATGGCCATCCTGGAAAAGGGTGGCAACGCTTTCGATGCCGCCGTTGCCACGGGTTTCGTGTTGCAGATCGTCGAGCCTCATCTTTGCGGCCCGGGCGGCGACATGCCGGCCGTGTTCTATTCGAAGAAGAAGGACAAGGTCGAAGTCATTTGCGCCCAGGGTCCGGCCCCGGCAGGTGCGACCATCGAACATTACACGGGAGAAGGCCTGAAGCTCATCCCAGGCGACGGTCTCCTCGCAACGGTCATTCCCGGCGCATTTGACGGCTGGATGCTGATGCTGCGCGACTACGGCACCATGAGCGTGCGCGAAGTTTTGGAGCCCGCCATCTACTACGCGGAGCAGGGGCATCCGGCGCTGCCGCGCGTCTCGGCAACCATCAAGGATCTCGCCGACTTTTTCCAGAAGGAATGGCCGACCTCCTATGACACTTGGCTGCCGGGCGGTGTGGCACCTGAACCTCACGGCAACTTCAAGAACCCGGTGCTGGCCGAGACTTGGAAGCGCATTGTTTCTGAGTCTGAAGCAAAGGCATCGCGCGAGGATCAGATCGAAGCCGCACGCGACGCCTTCTACCGGGGGTTCGTCGCAGAAGCGATCGACCGCTATTTGAAAACCGCTGAAGTCATGGATGCGAGCGGAACCAAGCACAAGGGCGTGCTGACGGCCGACGACATGGCGAACTGGCGCGCGACTGTAGAGGCTCCGCAAACTTACGACTACCTCGACTGGACGGTGGCGAAGACGCCGGCCTGGGGGCAGGGGCCAGTTCTCTTGCAATCGCTTGCCCTGCTGAAGGGTATCGACCTGAGCTCCATGGATCCGTCGGGTCCGGACTTCGTCCATGCCGTCGTGGAGGCCATGAAACTCGCCTACGCCGACCGCGAGGTCTATTACGGCGATCCGGAATTCGGGCAGATTCCAACGGAATACCTGCTATCGGATGCCTACAACAACGAGCGCCGCAAGCTGATCAGCGAAAGCGCCTCGCTCGACCTGCGGCCGGGCGTGGTTCCCGGTTACGAGCGCCAGGTCGATGCCACGATGGCGATGCTTGCCGAAATGAGCGGCACGGGCGCGGTCTATGAACCGACGATGGCCCACCTGACTGAAAAGAAGGGCGATACGGTCCATATCGATGTCATCGACCGCTGGGGCAACATGGTGTCGACGACGCCGTCCGGCGGCTGGCTGCAGTCCTCGCCGATCGTGCCGGGACTCGGTTTCGCGCTGAACTCGCGCGCTCAGATGTTTTGGTTGAAAGAAGGCCTGCCGACCTCGCTGGCACAGGGCAAGCGTCCGCGCACGACGCTCACGCCGTCGCTCGCCCTGCATCAGGGCAAGCCGTCGATGGTGTTCGGCACGCCGGGCGGCGACCAGCAGGACCAGTGGCAACTGCCTTTCTTCCTGCGATATGTCCACCACGGCAAGAACCTTCAGGCAACGATCGACATGCCGCTGTTCCACACCTCGCACTTCCCCGGTTCGTTCTACCCGCGAACCAGCTCACCGGGCGAGATCATGGTGGAAAGCAACATCGGAGAGGCATCGCTTGCCGAGCTGCGCCGTCGCGGACACAAGGTCACCGTTGCTGATCCGTGGACGGTAGGTCGCCTGACGGCTGCAAAACGCGATGCCGATGGCCTGCTTCGTGCTGCTGCGACGCCGCGGCTCATGCAAGCCTACGCGATCGGACGTTGATCCATGACTTGGTCGATTGTCGCGCGGGATCCTGAAACAGGGTACTTGGGTGTAGCGGTCGCCAGCCGGTTCTTTGCCGTCGGCTGCGCGGTGCCGCATATCAAGGGAAGGGTAGGGGCTGTTGCAACGCAGGCCTTCGTGAGCCCTCTTTATGGAACAGACGGTTTGAAGATGCTCGAAGAAGGGCTTGCCCCTGAAGAGGTCATCAGGACGTTGACCTTGCGCGATGACGGCCACCGTCAGCGCCAGATGCATCTCATCGATGCTTCTGGCCGAAACGCCGCCTTTACCGGCGAAATCTGCGTGCCGTGGGCCGGACACCTCGTCGACAACAATGTTTCGGTTGCCGGCAACATGCTCGTTGGGCCGCAGGTGATCGAGGAAACCCTGAAGGTTTACAATGAACGGGCTGCGTCTGGAGCCCCGCTCGCGGAACGGTTACTGGATGCGATGGAAGCCGGCGAAGCCGCCGGTGGCGACAAACGTGGACGCCAGTCCGCAGCGATTGTCATCTACCGAGACCAGGATTATCCGTGGCTGCGTATCCATGCGGACGATCACTCAGAACCGCTTGTCGAGCTGCGACGACTTTACGCCGTTGCGCAGGAACGTTTCCTACATGTGGCCGAGACCATGCCGACCCGGGAGAACCCCCACGGCATGACCGATCGGCACGTCATCGATGAGCGGATCGCAGCTCTGGAAGCCGCCCGCCAAGAGCAGGGGCGTCCATCGGCGTCCTTTGCCACCCCGCCTAAGGCATGATGAGAGATGCTCCTATGAGTGATGCACCCATTCTTTCGGTAAAGAACCTGACCACGTCCTTCGTCGTGGACGGGCGTTGGAAAAGCGTCGTTCGTGGCGTCTCTTTCGATGTTCGTCAGGGGGAGACGGTCGCGATCGTCGGTGAATCGGGTTCGGGAAAGAGCGTGACCTCGCTCTCGATCATGCGGCTTCTTGCGCCGATGTCGAGCCGTATCGAAGGCGAGATCATCCTCAACGGGCGTGACCTGACGAAGCTCACCGACAAGCAGATGCGCGAGATCCGAGGCAACGAAGCTTCAATGATCTTCCAGGAGCCCATGACGTCGCTGAATCCGATCTTCACGATCGGGCGGCAGATCTCCGAGGTGCTGACGCGCCACAAGGGCATGTCCAAGACCGACGCCCGCGCGGAAACGGTCCGGCTTCTCGAAAAGGTGCGCATCCCGAACGCTTCGTCGCGCTTTGACGAATACCCTCACCAGTTCTCAGGCGGCATGCGCCAGCGCGTGATGATCGCGATGGCCTTGGCGTCAAAGCCGAAGTTGCTCATCGCCGACGAACCGACCACCGCGCTCGATGTGACGATCCAGGGGCAGATTCTCGATCTCATCAAGATTCTTCAGGAAGAGGAGGGGATGTCGGTTCTGTTCATTACCCACGACATGGGCGTGGTGGCCGAGATTGCTGATCGCACGATCGTCATGTTCCGTGGCGAGCAGGTGGAGACCGGCCCGACCGAAGACATCTTCAACCGGGGCCAACATCCGTATACGCGCGCGCTGCTTTCGGCCGTACCAAAGCTGGGTTCGATGCAGAACCACAAATGGCCGACCCGTTTCCCGATCGTCGACATGAAGACCGGCACGGCGGAAGAGCCGATCGAGATTTCCGGAACTGTGGTGGCGGAGAAGGCCCCGGTGCTCAAGGTCAAGAACCTGGTCACCCGCTTCCCGATCCATTCAGGGCTCTTGTCACGCCAGACCGGCGCGGTTCATGCCGTGGAAGACATCTCCTTCGACCTGTTCCAGGGAGAGACCTTGTCGCTCGTCGGGGAGTCGGGCTGTGGCAAATCCACGACGGGCCGGTCGATCATGCGACTTGTGCAGCCTACCAGCGGCGAAATCCTGCTGGACGGCCATGATGTACTGAAGCTGCAGCCCGCCGAACTCCGCAGCATGCGCAAGTCCGTGCAGATGATCTTCCAGGACCCGTTCTCCTCGCTCAATCCGCGCATGTCGGTGGGCACTGCGATCTCCGAGCCATTCATCAAGCATAAGCTTGGTACGGCGAAACAGGCCAAGGAGAAGACCGCCGACCTTCTCGAGAAGGTCGGGCTTTCCGCCGATATGGCAAGCCGCTACCCGCATGAGTTTTCCGGCGGTCAGCGCCAGCGCATTGCCATTGCTCGCGCGCTTGCGCTCGATCCCAAGGTGATCGTGGCCGATGAGAGCGTCTCGGCACTTGATGTCTCGATCAAGGCGCAGGTCTGCAACCTGCTTCTCGATCTGCAGCAGAGCCTCAACCTCGCCTTCCTGTTCATCTCGCACGACATGGCCGTCGTGGAACGTGTCAGCCACCGCGTTGCGGTGATGTACCTTGGCGAAATTGTCGAGCTCGGGCCGCGGGCTGCCGTCTTCGAGAACCCGCAGCATCCCTATACAAAGAAGCTGATGTCAGCCGTCCCTGTGCCTGATCCAGCACGTCGCGGCATTCGCCGCGGGATCACCAACGACGAACTTAAGAGCCCGGTTCGTAAACTGGACTACCGGCCGCCCGTCCGGCAGTACCGGCAGGTTTCGGAAGGGCATTTGGTCCAGGTCGCTTGAGCGTTAGCTCCATTTGAGATCGGTCAGGCGACCGATCTCATGAAGCCGTCGAAGAAGGCGCCTAGCCGCTGATGGGCGTCCATCGGTAATACAGTCGCGACATACTGGTCCGGTCGGACAACCACGATGCACCCGGCAGCGCGATCGATACCGCGCATCTCAAAGACGTCCTTGCCGCCCTTGTAGTCCGGGCAGAAGACCTTTTCGTAGTCGCGCAAGCCGTAGCGGCCCTTCGGCGGAAGCAGGAGAGGCGGTACATCCTCGACCTTCAGGTCGCGGTGGGGTTGCTGCAGGACGGCCCGCACATCGATGACCGAATCCGGGTCGTTGCCGTCTTTGGTGAACTTCATGAGCAGCAACGAGGGGTCGCCGGAGAGAAAAGCGATCGTCGCTTGAAGCGCAGAGCCGGCCACGAAGGGTTCTTCTGCCCCCGCAAACAGGAAGAGGCGCCAGCGTCCGTCAGCCTTTATGGTATGGCCAAGCTGCATTGGCTTGCCATCCGACAACCTGATCACGGGCGCCGAGTGGAAGCGCATCCCGATCGGAAAACCTAGCGCCAGATGCTGATATTCTCCGTCCTCCGTCAGAACGGAGGGTTGGTAACGGGTCGCGGTGCCGGCGGTATAACGGCCATGGCGCACGAAATAATCCTGTGTCTTTGCGGGGTCGACGGACCCTGCGGATGAGGCGCTGAGCATGCGTGCCCACTCGCGGTCGAATTCGATCAACTCCTTGGCGATCGCCTGGCGCTCAGTCGAATAGGTCGCCAGAAGCGAAGGCTCGCTCTGCCCCTTGAGGACCGATGCCAGTTTCCAGCCGAGATTGAAACTGTCCTGCATGGAAACGTTCATGCCTTGCCCAGCCTTCGGGCTATGCGTGTGGCAGGCGTCGCCTGCGATAAAGACACGCGGTATCAGGCTCTCGGCCTGATCTTGTGGCACATCGTCAAATCGGTCGCACAACCGCTGGCCGATCTCATAGACCGACCACCAGGCAACCTCCTTCACATCAAGGCTGTAGGGCTTAAGGATACGCTGCGCAGCGGCGATCAGGTAGTCGGCATTGATGTCTAAGTTACCAGCGCGTTGCCCTTCGCTCAGTTTGTCCAGTTCGACATAGATCCGAACCAGATATCCGCCTTCCCGCGGGATGAGGACGATGCTGCCTTCGCCAGCCGACTGGATCAGCGCCTTCAGCCGGATATCCGGGAAATCAGTGACCGCCAGCACGTCCATGACGCCCCAGGCATGGTTGGCGGAATCGCCATGCAACGTCTGACCGATCGACTTGCGCACCTTGCTGCGGG